>JACCDR010626718.1_pt1 | contig 12910 bp, 9 predicted proteins | sample 7446431 | NCBI WGS metagenome assembly JACCDR01 (sample SAMN15323443, study PRJNA562643) | freshwater metagenome | isolation source: river surface water | place: USA:Blue River Watershed | collected 2017-08-17
ATGCATGAGGATGATGTTTTGGCAATCATTAAACCTAAAAAATAAATTTATGGAACAATTCGATGGAATGGCTTCAACTGAAACTTCGTACAACTACTCATCTGATTTTGGTGGGGCTATTGCCGCACTTAAAGACGGTCATCTTGTAGCCCGTAAGGGATGGAATGGGAAAGGCATGTACATCGTTAAACAGGTTCCGGCTCAGATCGGACTTGATATCATCCCAAAGATGCAGTCACTGCCACAGGCAGCGAAAGACAATTTACTTAAACGTCAACAGCCAATTTCATACACAAACCAGATGCTTATCGTTAATTCAGATGGCCGGGCAGACTCATGGGTGCCGAGTTCATCCGATGTATTTGCTGAGGATTGGTATGTTGTTGAATAAAAAAACCTCCCTGCGTGAACAGGAAGGTTGAAGGCTACTTCGCACGATAGGAGATGGGTGGAGAGGCCATCCGATTTTCGCGTGATACAAACTTAAACATTCCCAATATGGGAAACAATACTCCATATGAAAACAGCACGAATCCTGCTTATCATTATCGCCTTCGCGTTCTTCCTGATGCTGAACAACACCAGCCATGGACAAACAGTTGTATTCTCCTCATGGGCATCAGCGCAGGTCCTCCATGCAGTTCAGGTTGATAAACCTGAGATCAAGTACGACACCGTAAGAACCAGCGAAATGCCCCCATTTGACATGGAGATCATGAATACCTTTAAGTACAAAGATTTCAAGATTGAAATCGTAAAAAACTGGAGAGGTTGTAAACTGGTGTGCATCTCCGGATCCACGCGGGTTGTGTTGCGTCCGGAAGATGAATATGATATCTTGGAGAAACTTATACCATTAACACAATGAAAAGGAGATCATTTTTCGCTACGCTTGCTGCTATTTTTGTTGCTCCGAAGGTTATAAAATCAGAACCAGTTGTTCGTGACAATTCATATGCTCTTCAGTATGCAAAGTCTATTCATGAACAATCTACGCGCAGTGAGGGTGAGTTAATTGTGAAGGATGGCTATGTTATAATTAATGAATGGGATGAGGCTACTGCTCGTGTTGGAGACACATTGCTAACAACCGTAACAGGGGGAAATTGTCTTCGAGTCGTATCAATTAAAATCATTGGGGGGCAATCAACGGATGAATGGAGGAAACTATTCCAATACAAATGCCATATTATTCACCGACCAAAGCAAATTTGCGGCCGTCACGTGATTATGATAAACGGAAAATACAAACAATTTAAACAACGGGATCCGATAGAGGTTTATAAAATTAATCTCCGTGTAATCGGAAGACCGTTTCAAGAAGGAGGTGTTTAACTATGGCTAAATCAAAACCCAAAGGTGGTAAGAAAGGCGGAAAAATGTGCTAAGAGCATGTTCAAGAAGCTACACAATGAAACTTAAAAGCCCAGGGATGGGCTTTTTTGATTTATATGATGTCGATATGAATACAATTATTTCCATGCTCAGGAAGCACGTACTTCAAACCTGGCAGTTTGTCTTTCTGCGCATTACGAACAACAACAAGCTCATCTTTTATAGTAGCATCCTCACCACCAGCGCCACCGATATCCAAGCAGTCTTTGTTTATATGAGGACTTTGGCTTATCACCTGCCCTTTTTTATTAACGCCATTCCGGATGTAATCCATCAAGCATTTTGCTGCCAGTGGTGGATTGATGATAATCCCCACATTAAGCAAGTTGCTCCACGCCATCTGCCACGCGTAAATACCATCTTTTTTATCCAATAAACCACAGGTCATAGCTGGTGGATATTTTTGATCCAACCCTTTCACCGTAAGATATCGGCGTATGATAGCGAGTTGGTCATCAGGTGTTGATCTTACACGTGTAACACGCGCATGTAGATCAGCGGAACGGAAATACTCATCAAGTCGAACGATAACATCTTCCGCCTTCTGTGTCATTTTAACTCCAGGATTGACTGTAAGATGGGTGTTCTTCAAATAGCTCATTGCTGTATTTTTACATTTCCGAATAACTGCCTGAACATCGTGTTCTCCTGCATCAGGAGTTGATCGAATTTTTTATCAAGCCTGTCAAAACCTTCCTTCGTGTTTTGCTTCTGTTCATCGATTGCCTTGTAAATTTTATCCAAGTCAGTACCAACACGCTCATCATTGGCTGTATTCAGCGCTATCTCCTTCTCATTTGCATTGATTTTATGAGTCAGAAACAATAGCCACGGAAGGAATATTACTCCGATTAATAGTAACGCCCAGGCAGGAACGGTTATATCAGTCATTTATGTCAAGTTTATTTTTTAAAGTCTTGATGATATCCTTGTACATTGATTCCCTATTTTTCAGTTCCTTTATCTTATGTTTCTGGCTGCGGAATTTGTATGTTAAACGCGTTAACACAATAGCTGCAATAAAAACTGCAAGAAAAAATAAGGGAGCAACAGCTTCCAATAGACATAGGGTTTAACGAAGTTAATAAAATAACCATGTTAAACAACGGAGTGCCTACTGAGTAACTTCGAAACTCAGTTCCCCGGAAGTCGCATCGAAACTGAATGGAGCGCCGCCATCAAAAGAAGTGTCATTCTGCTTGAATGGAGCCTCTTGTAGAATGGCATCCGCAGATCCAGTTGATTTGACGTACACCGATGTATATACTTGTGGACGGCATATACGAAGCCCTTCTCCGGGAGAGGATATATCTGTTGGAAATCCCCCCTCAAGCTCAAGAAGCGTATCCGATATCACGTACCTAACACGGCGAACAACATTTTTTGCATGAATGAAATAACCCTCTTTCACGTCCGATAAAAAAGTAGTGTTTGTTCCGCGCACCTTATTGCCTTGGCTAATGATCGTCCCGGCCATCGGAGTTGATAAAGGGATGGTACCACGAACCGGGAAATTGCTTCCGTATACGATAAGGCCATAGGCTCCTACTAATCGGTAAGCTCCTCCTGTTACGGCGCGGAAGACATTGCTTTCCGGGTGCCACATACGCTCATTAAAAGGCATATTTTTTGGGTTTACGTAAAGTTATTGTTTTTTCCCGATCTGGGAAAGTTTTGCAGGTGTCATGACGTTCCATCCCATATCTCGAAGAAACTGCTTCTTGCCACGATCCGCCCCTTCTTCATACAGGTCCTTCAATTTTTTGATCACTTTTTCCTTATCCTTCCGATCAAATCCAGCGGAATTTATGTACGTACTAGCCAGGTTTTTTCGTTGCTCACCGATAGCAGTTGCCAATTGCTGATACTGTTCGCCATCAAGTTTAATTTTCACTTTCCTGTAAGTGATCTCGCGTTTTGGTATAGATGGCAGGTAGTCGTCATCGAACTTACTCTCTTTCCAAGATTGATATAATTTATACTTCCAGCTGTCAGTATCCACATTTTTGAACTTCGTTGGATCCCATAGGTAGTAAGCGTACTTATCACGTCCTTCTGGATTACCGGTGACCTTCTCTCCCCATAAATTTACCTTAGGCGGAAGCTGCTCGCCGATGAAAAACTTAGTTTTATAGGTGTTCTTCAGCTTCTCTGCAAAAGAGTCATCTCGAGTGTCACGGATAAATTCATCCGACGATTTACTGATAGTGCTAAGTGTATTTGGGTAGACAATAGCCGCAAGCGCTCCGGAGGTGCTGATCAGCCACTGTTCGGTTTCATACCCGCCGCCATCCTGTAAGGCCGTAAGAAAAGCATTGGTGCCTTTCAGGAACGATTGATCAAGAGATTGAGAAAGTACTCTTGGTGCGGTGGTCAACATATCCACATAAAACTCTGAGTCCTCTGGCATCTGTTGATCTTCCCGGATATTCGCAAAATAGTTATTGCTGTAGTTGTCGAACAACAGCCCCACCACACCGAGTTTAGTGTAATCAATCCACGTATCATTGTCTTTCACACTCCAATCACCATCAAGTAATCCACGCTGGATAGCGGATACGTTCAATGCATTTGGCGGAATATTGTCGTACTGCATTTGGCGCCGCTCACGCTGCTTACCAGATTTCTGATCATAAGGCTCATCCCATGAAAGAAGCCCCATGCTGAATAATTCCTTAGCTACGGCGAATACCATGGCGCCTACCATTGCCTGGCCGATCAGCACACTTCCTGATCGCTTATTGCCTTTCGATATCTGGTGAATACCAACGGCGCCGGTAACTGGAAAGGCCGCGTATTTAAGCGTTTCAACCATGATATTCCATGGGGTCTTTACATACGGTATTTGTGATTTTGCGAGCACTTTCAATGGACCTCCTATAATTGGAGTTTTACCGATAGTGTCCATCAGCTTCGACAACATATCTTGGATGAATTTTGCCGACGCATTATCCTGTTGGAAAGTTGCCTCATTGCCCGCTTTCTGTATGGCATCCGCCGACTCTGCGTCTGGAAACATCAGGAATTTCTCCAGGTCATTTCCCTTCAAACCTTTCTTCTTTGCGATCTCCATCGCCCTGGCGGTTTCTGCCGCACGCCGAAAAGGCTTATCGCCAGCATTCAACAGCCGGAACATCGCTTCCGCATGCCATCCTAATGTACCCTCGATATAATCATTAGCCTTTTGGCCAGCGGAGCGATTTGAATCAGACCACCGTGTGATCGCACGGACAGGACTGAATGAGTTATTTATCTCCCGTAGGCTACGCTCGTCCGCCATCGGTCCAGTTTTCAATTGCTTCAATCCCTCTATAGTTCCGTTCCAGGCTCCGGAAAAATATCCCTTCTGTAACTCCAGAAGATCGATAGTTGTATCACGATAGGAATCGTTCAGGAGGCTGGTTTTAGCCAGCTGAGAAATACTGTAATCTACCAAAGAGCCTATTCCGGTGGACATGAACCTGAGCGGTTGTAGCGCGGTGTTGCTGTAGATGTTAGTGACCAGCGACAACGATGTAAGGAGCCCCCCCTGCATCATGGAAATAAGAGTATCCCAGATATTACTCGGCTTCTGCGCATACACCTGCAGGTCTGAATTCGCCTTTTTCGCTTTGGCAAGAAGGTCTTTGTATTTCGAGATGTTCTCCTTTGTGAAATCGTTCTTAACCTTATCCTCAAACCGCTCAACTTCAGCGATGGTCCTGGCCAACTCCCTAATTTTTCCCCGTTCTTCAGCCGTGAATTCCTTCGCGCCAAGCTGTTTTGCGTACAACTGATCGAATTTTTCATCGGTCAGTCGATTTGCATTGTGGGCATCAACCACCTGATTCAGGAAGTCCTTCTTTTTCTTACCTGATAACTTCGGCGTGTTTATCTTCGATTGGTCGATTTCACCAGCTTCTACTTTATCCTTCTCCACCATCTGCTCCACCGCAGGAGAAATAGTTGCGCGATACTGGTCTTCATCCCAATCACCTTTATGATTGTCTTTGATGTACTGGATGCCTGCCTGGATGGCGTTAGCTACATCAGCCCCGGCCAGCACTGCGCGTTTCACCGCTTCAACCGATCCATTCCAAACTGCGGCACCAAGAACTCGGGTGATATCATTGGCTGTGCCGCCCACATCTTTGACCTTCAGCGCATCAAAGGCATCTGAAATTTTCTTCTTCTTATCCGGAGTGATTAGTTTGGCCCGTTTCAACTGGGCTTCGACTCCAGCTTGTACCCGTTGGGCAATAACGCGCTGAATTTCCTCATCAAACTGTTGACGGGAACGCTTCACCTGTTTGTAGATGGTGGACAGAGCACGCTGCCCATGGCGCTGGTTCTCCTTCTCGATCGCCATAACAGTCATATCCTCGTTGGAGGTTATGGATTTCCATATTTTAGCCGCATTCGCCTGGCGTCCGGCTTCCTTCAACTGCTCGGCGGAGGTCAGCGCGATATCTACGGCGCGATCGTAGTAACGCTGCTTGTCGGTTGGTGAAGTTGATTCATCTCCCTTACGCTTATAATTTTCGTAAAGTCTGGCAGCAAGTGCAGTACGCGTGTCGCCCGTGAGTTCGTTTTTTGTATCGCGAACAAGGGATTCAGATTTTTCTTCTCCATACAGATCGATTAAATTCTTGGCCTCTGAGTCGGTGATGTTGATATTCTTCGGAACGTACTCCGATCCTTTTTCTTTTACCCCGCGCTTAATCGCTGCATCAGCATCCGAGTCCTGTATCCGCTGGGCGATGGCGTATGTCTTCGTGCCTGCGGACTGCTCGGGCTGTACCGTAGCTTTTTGTGATGGAGACGCTTGATCAGCCACTGTACTTCCTCCTGGCTCCGACGATTGTAATTCGCTGGATGTGTCAGTAGAAATAGGTTCTGTTCGCTGTTCACCGGTACTTTCTGATAACACAGGCTGTTCGGATACATTACCTGCTCCTCCATCTGTAATGGATTCATCTGACCGTTGAAGTCCTTCAGTGTTGGCCTTTTGAACTTTATATTTTTCAAGTTCTCCATAAATACGTTTTGCCTCACGACCGCCTTCTTCGGTCAGAATAGTTATTTTATTTCCATCGCGCGATATCGCTCCTTTTTCGACAAGCGCGTTCAGTTCTTGATCAGCACGTTGCTCTGGCGTTAAGCCATATACATCTCCCTGTATTTTTTGCTCCTGACCAACTTCTGAAAATCCTCCACTGTCGGATTCTGGTTGTACTGCGGTTCCTTCTGAACTTGATTCAACTGTGGCATCAGCCCCTGACTGCGCCTGATTCTCCTTTTCATCTATAACCTCCTGTGTTTTCTCATTTTGAGAAACATTCGCAATATTAGATTCTGTGTCATTTTGGTTTAATGCCGTGTCGATATTTTCTGCCGCGGCATCCAGCGACGCTGGGTCTGTCTTAATGACGTTCTCGCGCACCTGATCTACAGCCGAAACTGGTCCAATAGCACCCATTGAACCGCCCACCAATCCACCTGCTAGCTCATCTATTCGCTTGCTTGAGGTCAGCGCCTCTTTAATGTTATCACCTGCCCCAACGTCTTCCAACACACCCTGCGCCGGCTCGGTGATGGCCTCCGGTACAGCTGATTTAACCCATTTTTTAACCAGTTGCCCGCCGCCAGATTTAAAAGCAGAAAGGATGTTGCCGGCAGACGCCTTATCCAGCGTCGCGGCCAAAACCGCGTAAGCCTGGCCTTCAGCGGGTGAGTCTAGTCCTTTTTGAATGACTTCCTCCCGGGTCATACCTTTGTCTTTCGCGATGTTATCCAACTGCTGATCGTATACTGTGGCGGACTCCTGAAGAATAGATGAGCCACCTTTTGTCAGTACCGAAAGAGGAATTTGATACGCGGCATTTCCGCCCAAAGTTCCGATGTACGAGGCCAAATCAGTAAGGTTTTTGATCTGCTTGTACGACTGGGTGGCGCCGGCCATTTTCTCAGCCCCTTCGTCTTTTTGTTTCTGTACGTACTTCTCCACCCCCAGACGGCGCTCAATGATATCCGGTCTGTTTTTTTCGATGTTTTTCGCGATATCCTCCCGCCCGGTGTCTTTCATGAAGGAGTCTGCGTACTTATCGATGTACTTCTCCATCTCAAATGGCTGATACCATTTCAATCCCTCTTTTTCCCGGACGTAGTTTTGGAAATCAACAGGCACGCGTTGGATGAATTCCTTATTTGAGGCTGGGTTGACAGATGACTTGGCTACTTCGACGCCTTGCGCAATAGCCTGCGGAATTTCGTCAGAAAATCCTGAAGCAATTTTTCTACCGAGATCAACAGCAGCTCCAACGATGGGATCGACGGATTTTGCGGCATCAGATACCGCCTGCCATTTATTTGTACTGGTATTTTTTTGCGTACTCTTTTCGGAAGGCTTGGCGGGCTGCTCGAATTGCTTGCGTTGTTGCCCGATAAAATCGAGTCCACCATCTCCTCCTGATTCTTTTTTTTTTACTGGCTCTTCAACGAGCTCATCATCCGGAGGAGTCCACTCGGTTTTAGCCACAGGTTCTGTGGTTTCGATTATTTCCTCATCCGGAGGAACCCATCCTTTGACTTGCTTTCCCATTATTTTTTACGGCGTTTTTTACCATCAGGACCAAGATATTCAGTTCCAGATGGCAATTTTGCATAATCCTCAGCGGTGGTGATTGTTATCAAATCAACCTTTTGATCTTTAGGCTCCTGCTTTTCACCAAATCCATTTTCCTGAGCCTTTTTGTACTTCTCCTTCCATGCAGTTTCAACAGCCTGCATCTCCGGACTCCAGTACGACTTATCACGTAGATCGAATCCACCGGTTACGTTTTTGATCGTAGATAAATCAGACTGATCTGCGGGAATAATGTAGTTGTTCTGTATTTTCCTGACGCCGGCTTTGTTTCCAGCTGAAATCAAATCTTGCTGATCATATTCGCCGGATCCGATCATATCCTTCAATTCATTAAGGTTGTACTCCATGTTTTGAAGTGTGGCCAGTTTCTCCTTATCTCCTGATTTTGTGGCCGCTGCAATCTGAGCGCTTATATCAAACAGTTGATCTTGCACATCATTTAATACACCTGCTTCATTTATGGTATAACCATTCAGTCCTATTTTAAGCTCCGGCTGAAGTGCCATTTTACCTTTTGGATCAAAGTAAGAATCTGGCATGGCATTGATCTCTTCAATCATACCATCAGGAGTTTTTGATTTCAACGCAAAAGGAGCCATACCTTGCTTCACCGGCATCAGCATATATCCAGTCATGTTAAACCGGAGGTTGCCTTTATTTGCCCTAGTAGTAATGCCTTTGTCAGTGTCAGTACGCACGGGGTTTGTGGTGTCAATAAGAATTGGCTTACCGGATTTCTGGGTAAATCTTCCACCTGGTCCGTAGGTTGTAACGGTACTCATCTGCCCATCCGATGTCTTCGCCTCCTGAGCCAACGAATTTACGGTATTGTCGTGTAGGATATTGTTGTTGCTCCAACGGCCACCAGAGCCATTTTTATCACCTTGCACGTTACTGTAAGATACTTCCGAGTTTATACGATCAGCCTCGGCCAAATCCGCCTTGGCCTGGTTTCTTATCCTTGAGCCAAATTGCTCTTGGTTGATCAGATTCTTCTTCGGATCATTGATCAATTCATTTTTTATCTCAGCATCTGTCTTACCCTTCATCCAAGCAGTGCGCTCGTCTCCGGAAGACTTCATGGCTTTTATTTCAGCATCCAGGTCCTTCGCCACCTTATTGCCATAAAACTCCGACACTCTATTGTCGGACTCCAAGTATCGGATCGCGTGCTTATCAGTCACCCCGGGAACCCCCTTTTCGTCATCCCAAAAAGTCCGTTCAAGATAATCAGTTCGGCTTGCACCGGACTTAAGGGGTGTTTCCGTTTTTTTCCGTTGAGCCCCTATCGATTTAACATAATCAGCTCGATATTGATCGGCCTTAAATGTATCAATACCGCCGACAAGAGCCTCGGCATTTGCTAGGCGTTCGCCTCGGGTCCTGAAATCTACATCATTGTCCTTGCCATGAGTAGCCTCTTTTACCAAATTTAGGTCAGGTTCTGGATTGTAATATTTATCCCGGGTCGATTTATCAATGATGTTTTGCCGGAGGGCTTTCGAGCGCTCAAGCTGATTTATAGACTGCTGTTGCCAGCCGGATCCGGATTTCATCAGGTTTTCTGTCTCTAAACTGAGTCTTCCCCTGGATCGAAGTTCATTCTTTGCTCTTGCTGAAACATTTTTAGCAACTTCTGTGAGCACACGAGTATCATTCTCAAAGGCCCCTTTATCCAAATCGTATGAAAATTGTTCTTCTGCGCGTCTGCGCTGATCTTGGCGCTGCTGTATTCCACGAAATAAGTTGGTTATGCCCTGTAGTTGGGCATCGTAAGCGCGTGACGTATCCGGCGCCTCGTATTGTTTTTCGTAGTGAAATTCGCGATATGCCATTTCTTAGAAGAATTTCGTTTGGCCCATTCCTTTCATCATCCCGCCACCGCCTCCTGATGATGAGCCACCGCCTCCGCTTCCGCCTGATCCTCCCTGTCCGCCGCCGCCCCAGTTAAAACCACCACCGGCGAACATATTCGTCATAAAATTGCTGGATGCGGCGAATTGCTGAGACGCCATCTCTTGGTTGTATTTTATCCGATCACGCAGAGCCGCCACCTTCATCTGATAAGGCATGTTCTCATTATAATTCCATTCTTTGTCCTTCTCATCAATCATCTGGTTGTTTACGCCAAGAAGCTGAGATTTCTTTCCGGACATCAATGATGCTTCATCTTGCGCCAGTCCACGCCGGGTAGCATTCTTATTTGCCTCGATCGCCGCAATGGTACTCAGTAGACCAGATGTTCCGGAAGTCACATCCTTTACATTTGTTGCCGCATTCGCGGCATCCTGCTCCAGTTGCTGTTCTTGCCCTTGGATAGCCCGATCGCGACCATATGCCTCGGCCTTAGCAATCGCCTGGTTGTCAAACGCCTCATCGGCTATTTTGTACTTTGGACGATTTTCTATCAGCTTGTTGAGCTTCTTCTGTTTTCTCCTGGCGGATATCTCAGATGCGAACGCAATTGGTAAAGCCATGGGTATAAATTTTTATCAATTTAAGAATTCTTTGGCGAATCTATGTCGCCAAGGATAACATAGTGCAAAAGTGACTCCGATGTAACTGATGGGTCCAGTTTCAGTAATGCCTTTATCGCCTTGCTGCGCATTTTATTACCCTCAATTATCGGATTCGTTACCACCGGAGTGTTCACATCATTAAGGATAGCTGCGTAGTAAACATCCTCCTTCTCTTCCATCTGATCAAGATCAATCGAACTCTGCTGTATGGACTTACTCCCACGAAACTCGCTGGTAAAGCGCTCCACACTCCACTTGTGAGTCGATACGATCGATATCGCCTGGTGAGACTTTATTTTCCTTGGCTCAGGGCCATTAAAAACCGGCTCTATTTTAACATCGAATTTAGTTCCGAAGAAAGTACTTCGAGTTGAGCTTTGTTCAGTCAAATACAAACCTCCTGCGCGGAACGCGACGAGTTGAGTATTCAATTTCGCGAACATCTCAGGGTCATAATCGGAAGCATTTTTCCATCCGGTATCCTCCTCGCTAAATACCATCGCCTTGTAAACACTGTATCCTCTAAATGTAGACGGCAATGACGAGTGATCAAAGCGTGTGAGTAGTTCTTCGTTGTACGGATCAGTTTCACTTATAACTCTTGGAGGAACTGGCTCTGAGTATTTGTTGATCAGCAGTTGCCCTATTTCCCGGAACCAGTTTCTCATTTTATAGAAGCTGATTTCAGTAAGTCCATCTCTACCGTACCTTACCCAAGACCCATCCATAGCGTCCCAGAAATATACACGACCCCGGTCTAAAGAAACGCTCTCAGGATTAAGTGTACCGTGGGAGCCAAGAAGAGTATTGTAGCTACCAAGTACCCGATCAGATAAAGCAACTTGAGTCTGACCTGATAGGTCTTCAAGTGTGTTTCTATTAACGTAGATACTGAATGTCTCTCTTTCACCAATAGCCAGAAGTATTGCGCCGACAGATTCAACTTGCGTATTCTGTGTATTGACCAGTACACGAATACGACCGTACTCAGATGGATACACTTTTTGATCTTCATCTCTGAATCGATTGATGTTATTAACAAAAGACTCTTCAATAATTTGACCTCCAAATCTGACTTGCGTTGGTTTGAACTTAAACACGGGAAGGTCGGTATACGCCACAGCGGATCTTCCGTCGCACTGGTCCCAATCGCTGAATGTCTCTTCTTGATTTGGCGTCATCGATGAAATTGCTTGCGTGCCAGTATTTGTTACGTTCAAAGGAATAGTCTGAATGTTGTAGTAAAACACCTTGTTTACACCATGGCAATCTCCGTACGATAAGGGTCTTTTATGGAATACAATAAAATCACCGTAAGTATTTGAAGTAATTCCCGAGTTATTAGTGTAAGTCCAATCCCGTTTTGACAGATCACGCTGATCTGTTCCTGGATAAAGAACAGGATACGCCTCGCCACATTCGTAAAAAATATAATCTTGCTGATTTGGAGTCTTTGGGGTGTATACTTCTATGATGTAATCAGATGCCACTGTTCCGGTTCCGCCAGGGAGCCACAGGATATTCTCCGGTTTTTCTACAATCAACCCACGTCCAGTACACTCAAGAATAAGTAAGTCATAAACCACTTTTTGTGATGTGGATGGAGAGGCGTTTGTGCTGGCCAGCAACCTAACTCTATCACCTTCTCGGAAGTTGTAGAACAACTTATTCATCGGATTATTCTGGGTTCCTCCGGAGTTCTTCTTACTTGAGTTGTACCAGTTGTTGATGTTTATGTAAATACGACTCGCATCTGCTAATGTGGAAGTTGTGGCTGTCTTTCTGATGTTTGACACAACAGCGCGGAAGAATGGATTCTTTTTAAATCCCTGATTTATTTCATCATACGTTTTTCCGTTTATCAACCTGGCTGTGTCAACGTGGTCACGCATTCTATCTATCAACGACTGAGGAACAGTTAGCTGATCTGTGTCTTGAGTGGCATCATCGATAAGTGGCTGAAATGAGTTGGCTGCGCCAAACATAAAAGCATCTATGTTTAGGCAGTTAGTACGAAGTATCTGATAAGCAACTGCCCATGTAGGAGGAATAAAAGAAGCCGGCAACTTGAATCCAATGGCATAATATTTATCCATTATACCTGTTTCTTCAGGTATTTCGATGGTAAATGTATCGTTGGTGTACCCGGCACTTCGCCATCCAGATGGATGCAACCACTGAATGGCAAATTTATAAATTCCCCTTCCTTTAAAAGTAGTATCGCATATTCTATTTCTGTTACCGAGTTCATCAGCATTCGGGGCTGATAAAGAAGGAAAAAATGCGGCGTTATCGGTTGGATCATTACTTCCTGCGTTCCACCAATTTATTAGTGATTGTGAAATATCGAACTTTACTACAGAAACGTTAG
>JACCDR012115512.1_pt1 | contig 12910 bp, 13 predicted proteins | sample 7446431 | NCBI WGS metagenome assembly JACCDR01 (sample SAMN15323443, study PRJNA562643) | freshwater metagenome | isolation source: river surface water | place: USA:Blue River Watershed | collected 2017-08-17
GAACCGCTTCCACCGGGTGACGTTCCAGTACTCGTGGAGGTACTTCAGGCCGTAAAACGGTTCGGAGCGCTCCCTCATGTACGCGTCCAGCCATTCCCACACCTTCTTTCCAACTATGGGGACCGCGATACCCAGTCCCGTTGCGATGATGGGGTACCACATGGAGAAGTGTTTCTTGACCCATGCCTTGAGGCGTTCTAGTGCGACCTTCCACCCGTCCGCAGACTTGAAAATGTCACGGAATATATCGCTGAACCGCGCTGGTGCCGCCACGTGCACGTCGTCCGTTTCCGGTTCGTCAGAGTACCCGCTGTCACCACCCAACTCGGGATCGGATGTTGTGGTGGAATCTGAGCTGTACCCATCGTGATCGTGTGTTTCTTTCCTGGATCTTGATTTGGTTTTTTTGGAGGTCGATTTCTTGGGCATAGCTCGTTGTACTTGTGAGCGAAAGAAAAAAAATGGAGGCGATGGTACGGCGTGCGTCGTGATCGGCGTGCTGCGCTATCAATGTGTCCGGCGTGCGGATTCCGTACCGAAATACGATTTGAATGATTACTTCACACCCTGTGCGTAACACTTCCGCGCATAAGCCTGCACGCGCACATTTCAGACTTAAATCGGACCTATTGATTACAGTAAAATGCAGATGAATCCCGTGCTGATGCCCGCTGCGGTTCGCACTGACTGCTCATGTGGTACGTTTGCTTTGCGCGCCCAGCTTTTAGCTCGTTTTGGTCTCAGCGTGAGTGTGCTGCGTGCAGACATGTACACGCTGGTGACCCACTGGCAGTGCGTGCTGGTGCTTGCCCCGCGCTTCACGCCCACGCAGCTCAGTGACGCGGGCATGCCCACCCAGCTGGAGTCGACGCGCTATGGGTGGTGCAACGTTGACGGCGACATTGCCACGGCTAACACAATGGGCCTGCGTCGCCTGGTCGCGTGGTTGGAGCAGGAGTCCGTCATGGCCACGTGGGACGACCTTGCCCGGCACGTCGAGGTGCCCGAACCGACGTGCGAGGACATGCGCCTGCTTGGCAACATGGTGGCTGCGATGCAGGAGGTCACGTTGCGCGGTCGGTACCCGGCAGTTGTGGGTGCATGCGTGTCGATGGACGCCTCCGCCTTTGGTGTGCTGCATGATGCGCTGTGTACGTCATCGCCCGTGCGCATAGGCGTGTACCATGCGCTGCCGCGGTGCTCTCTGCAGTACACGTGCACCCGCGAGGTGGTGTGGACGTCGCTGACGAGCTTGACTGTCGTCTACGACGCGAGGTCCAACGCCGGTCAGGCAGCTGCAGACGAGGGCTATTGGTGTGAAGACCTTCGCGACGCCATTGACAACATGGTGTGTGGCTATGAGCGCGTGGATGATGTGAGGACGTGTTATTTCATGCAGTACGGGTGCATGCCGCATGAGCTCGCAGAGACGTTTTGCGACATAACGCGTGCGCTGGATGCCATCAGCCGTCGGCTCGACATTGGGCGCATATCCATTTGCAGCATGGACCTTACACTGTTCGTGGCGGTGCCAGATGCTCGCGATGTGGTGTGCACGATGAATGTGTAGCTGCTCACCGGCTTGCCGAGCACTTGCCCACCTCTCGGCACAGCAGCACACTCGGCATCCGCATCTGCTGTGCCCTGAACTTCATTTCTTCGTACGACACCGCCACACACGTGACAGAATCGTCCGGGACCACGCGCCGCGCAACTGCAACGTCCTCGAAGCCAATGAGTGCTGGTGTGCCGGCAAACAGGCTCGTTTCGGACGTGAAGAGGGGTTGCTGCGTCCAGTGTGCATTGGGCTGGGTGGTCCAGATCCAGACTCGTGTGTTGGGCGCGGTGTATGCGAATTGGAAGCTGGAAGTGAGCAGGGGTCTGTACATTCGTGTGTATACTGCAGATTTTTTTTGGCGGTTGTGTGTAATCAGTCAACACAATGAATAGTAACGAGGCGCATCGCCGTACTGTAACTGCCATAAACGAGGTTGCGCGTGAGTTCCCTGTCTTGCAGAACGAGATCCGGCGCGTTGTCGGCGATGGTGGCAGCGTGAACACACTTTCGACTGAACACATGTGCCGAATAGTGAAACGCATCAGCCGCACGAACAAGCATATGTACCAACGGCTGTATGACGAGCTGTGCAGACGCAATGTGTACAATTTGGTGGGTTCAGAAGAACCGTGAAATTTTTTTTCTCAACTCCGTTGTAATTCTCGCATCCATGTTGTGTAACGTCATCCCAACCAAGTACGACCGCATTACCGGAATCATCATCGCGATCGCCGCAGCAAACTGGCTTGTATTCGCCCTCAACAAGGGGAACGATGCGGTGTCGGTGCTGGCGTACGCATTGGAGATGCCTAAGCTGGCCCACTACATGTACATCGCGATCGGCATTCTCGGCGTCGTCATTGCGTCGTGCAAGCTGTCACAGCCCGTGTCAAAGGCCGTGCTGGTGGAAATCGTCCCCCCCACACCCGCCCCCGCCGTCCGTGCCTAGGCGCGTGGGTTCCTGTAGCGCGTGTATAGCACCGTGTACACGCACGTGTTTTTCAACCGCGAGTTGCGCAGCACCGCCTTTTCAAAGTCGCGGAGATTGTACGGTAGGTCGTCAACGAATACGCACGCGCCCACTTTGGAGTCGATGTACGCGCTGTGCTTACCGAACGCGCTGCCCTTGTCGATGCCCTTACCCCCCGTGAATATCGCGGTTTCCGCAAGCAGCTTGGCATACTGGGGGTCCACCCCTATTTTGCGTAGCTCGCTGTGCAGCGTCATGCCCCCCTCCCGCCTGGCCGTCAGTATGCGGACCTTGTGCCCCTGCGCCAGCATGCTGTTTATGATTTTGACGACGGTGGGTTCGGTGGGTATTGCGTTGTGCCTGGACGCGTCGATGATGGTGTCGTCCATGTCGAGCAGCAGCACGATCTTGGGCGATGTTGTTTTGCGCAGGGCGTCCTTCAACGGGTTCAGCAGCTTGTGCTGTATGTTATCCCATGAGCTCGTTGTGACCGTGTTCCTGACATTGCTGCCCATCTGTTACTGTGCACGTTGGTGCGATATTTTTTTCGACTGCCTGCCAAACGACAACCACTGCCGCCATGTCAAGGGCCGACGTAGCCATATTCGTTTCGCCGGGTCACATCATGCGAAACGGTAACATCGGCAATTGCTACGTGCTGTACAAGCTGCTCACGTGCGAGCTGGGTATCCCCTGCCGGTTCCTTGGTCTCGAGGACGGTTTTGCGGAGCTCGATGTCGAATGCGCTGCCATCCCCGTCACGCGCGCCGTTGCATCGGTGGAGTTCTACAACCAGTTCACGCACGTGCTGTTTGGCAGCACCCTTCCGTCCGACGCGGCGCACATCACCGCCCTCCGGAACAGCCGCGCCGTGGTGATTGCGTACATGACGGGTATGCAGGCCACGTTCCACGTGGAGGCGTTTACGTTTGACACCCACACGACACCGTGTGATTCGATCTGGTTGTCGGACAAGCTTGCTGAGGTGGTGTGCGACGAGGCGTGGCTGATCAAGTCGTACAGCCACATCCTGCCTTACGTGCAGTCCGTGCTGGGTCGCGTGCCGGTGCGCACAGTCCCCCACGTGTGGGACCCATTTACCATTGCGGGACGGGGCCTCGAGTTCGAAAGCGCCGACCTCAACCCCGACTCGCTCACAGTCGTCATACTGGAGCCGAACGTCAACGTCACCAAGAGCGCATGGCCCGCGCTGGTTGCGTGTGAACAGCTTCTGCGCAATTTGCAGGCCGACAAGTGTGTTGATAAGTTGGCTGGCGTGCATGTATTCAATTGTGACTCGCAGAAACGGCGCGACCTCGCATCCGTAACGCACCTGTTCGCTGCCGGCAAGCTATCTGTGTACGGCCGCTACACGTTCGTCGACATTATGCGCCACATGTACTCCCTTGGCCACACGGTCGTCGTTTTGTCAAGTGCGGCCAGGAACCCCGTAAACTACCTGTACTTTGAGCTCATGCACCTCAACGTGCCGCTGGTCCACGACACCGCCCTTGCATGGGGTTACCCGTACCCCGAGTTTGACACGCAGCGCGCCGCACAGCAGATTGAGTTTGCTTGGCGTACACATGCAAGCGGTGCGCGGCTACATCGCAAGGTCGGTGCCGAGTTACTTGCGCGGCACCTCATATCCAGCCCCGACATACGGTGCGAGTATGCCGGTTTGTTTTCCACGTCAACAGCAGCTTGTACACCAACAACATCATGTACACCAACACCAGCTTGTACACCAACACCAGCTTGTACACCAACACCAGCTTGTACACCAACACCAGCTTGTACACCAACACCATCATATACACCAACACCAGCTTGCACCGATTCAGTCACGCAAGTCACCGGCCTCGACATGTTGGACTGATTTTTTTTTACAAAATTACACCACCTGAGATGAATCAAGTAGCCAAACCGAGTCAAGCACCCAATGACACCAAGTGGAATCCCATGTATGTCCGGACGCTTTTGACTATTCTGCCAGAAAGGGTGGACAAGCGTGCTTTGATCAGAAGGTGCAAGATGTTTGGGATCGCTATTGTTATTTATGTGATACTGCTCGAACTGCGAGCCTACCTACAGAAAGCGTACATAAAAAAGGGATCCAAATACATGCAAGTTCTGGCTGTGATTGCGAGCTTTTTGTTAAATATGGACTACATTGGGATGCTGATCATTTTTGTCGAACTGGTTCAACCTTGAACCTAATCATGCAACCTTGATTCAATTTGGCTGGAAGAACTGAGCGAGCCGGGTTTGTCTCTTTGCAGGGGGGAGGGGCTCGACACCGCGGTAGCCCTCCACGATTGTCAGCCGCTTGGCGCGGTACACCGGCATGTGGCGCTCCACCACGGGCGTGAACACCTCTGCCCAGCACTTCCTGCCCATGGCCGCGTCAATCAGCCCCTCGATCGGGCTCCTGAGCTGATGGTCCACGTAGTAGAGCGAGTCGAGTTCGATGCCGTGCTCCTGGACGTACAGTGGGTCGTCCACCGCCTCGCTGATCTTGGAGATGCCCCTCTTCATGCAGTGGACGTACGCCACCCTGTCCCCCGCGCGCGGCCCGCTCCCCGGCATGCGCATCTCCTGCAGCTTGGCGACTGTGAGGTGCGGCTGCTGCGTGTTCTTGTACTCCGCGCGCAACGACTTTGTCAGCGTGAGCAGCTCGATCGACACCTTGTTGGTCATGAGCGCCGTGATTGCGCCGGAAACGCGCTCTATGGCCACCTGCACATTGCCTCGCCCGATCACGTCCTCCAGCACGCCCTTGGCCACCTCCCTGACGTACGGGCACGAGTCTCGGCGCACAACCTGCAGCCCCTTGCACTCCACGCCGCTGGCTGCATCCGGCTTGGTGTACTTGAGGGCGGCATACCGTTTCTTGCTGACGAGCAGGAGGTTGGTGTACGTCTTCTCAAACTCCATGCACATGGGGCTTGGGAGCGCCTTGGTGATGCGCGTTGCCAGGGTGCCCCCCACATCAAACGCGGCATCGATCGAGCTCCCGGCCGGCAACTTCACAAAGATGGAGTCCGTGTTGTGCACCACCATGTTGCCGATCCCCGCCTGGAAGTGGTGGTTTGCCGTGGTGAGGTCGTACACCGCCCCCTTGTACGGGACCCTGTGTATGTGCTGGACTGCGTTGGCCTTCACGTTGTTGGCGTCTGCGATTGACATGGCGACCAGCGAGATGCCCGCGGCTGCGACGTGCATGTCCTCCTCCATGGACACCTCCGCCACGCGGTACTTGGCATCCATCACGCCGTTCATGAACGCCTTGCGGACGGTGGCGGTGGCGTTGATGATCCTCGGGTGCACGCGCTTGGTCATGCCCTGGTACGCGGTGTTGTGGTAGGTGCATGCGAAGTCCACGAGATCGGTGGACACGGACGTGGTCGGCACGAGGTAACCCTTTGACGAGTTGGTGGTTTTGTTCCTGATGATCCATCTGAACGTCGGGAAGGCGTAGGTGCAGTACTGGCGGTACTTGTCGAGGGTGTTGAGGTCGGAGAACTCGATTTTCCAGACAGGCCTGCGCCCTATGCACGAATCGACGATGCCGCACATGCCCCTCACGAGGAAGAACCCCAGCACGCGGGCCTGCATGCAGTCCATGCAGTCGTAGAGCCTGTACTGCGCGGACGACGGCCTGGGTGCATCCGCGTGCAGCAGCGCGTCTCCGACCTTCACGTCACGTGGCTGCAGTGGGTCCCCTGCCGCGCTGATGAGTGAGTGGTCCTCCGTAACGTCCACCATGGCGTTCTCTGTCTGCACGCGCACGAGCTCATCCCCTCTGTTTTCGTGGCATATGACGCACGTCAGCTCCGTCCAGCCCGACTCTGTCCATGCGTCCAGGCCAGCCACCCTACACGCCGTCTTCCCGTCCACGCGCTGGCACCACTCCACCTCCTTTGCGAGCCAGTGGATGGCGTCTATGCGGGTGACGTGGATGACCTGTGTCTCGCGCTGCCGAACAATGACCGGCGTGTATGCAGCCACGCTGTCGCCGTAGACGCAGTGCATGCCCGTCTCTTCTGCAATGGCGCGCGACATCTGAATGCACTGCCTGCCCTTGGCCGTGACCGCACGCGCCACCGGTACACACGGCAGGTAGCCCTCCGACACACCCAGTGCGCCGTAGCACGAGTTCATGCTGATCTTGTACGCCAGCTGCCGCCCCTCGAACAGTGCCGCAGCGACCGCGTCCCCCGCCGCCTCTGCGACCGCCTTTTGCGCCCTTGCACGCTTCCTGAACTCCGCCAGCTCGGTCAGCAGCGCCGGAACAACGCCTCCTTCCTGCTTGAACCACACGCGCGCGTCCCCGTCCAGTTCGACGCAGAGCCACTGCTCCCCTGCAGTATTGGGCGGTGGCGTTAGGCGCAGGGTGGACGGGCAGATGTGGTACGCGCGCATGATGGATGGGTACAGGGACGCAAAGTCGAGAACCACCACGGGCGCGTCTGCGTGCAGACCGGTCACAGCATCTAGTACGGTTGCACCCTGGTACGTGTCCCCCGACGCCCTCTTCATGCTCACGGGCGTCTCTGCCGGCACGCTGTACCCCATCTCCCACGCCTTGCGTACGATCTGGCTGTACACCTTTACTTGCTGCCCCTTGGTCAACAGCCACTGCACGGGTACGAACGTTGCCCTCGCCATCTCCAGCAGCGTGGGTATGGTCGCCAGGCGGTCGGCGAGCCTCAGCGGCAACAGCACGTCCTTGACGCAGTAGTCGCATATCTTGGCAACGTCCTGCGGGTCGCCCCCACGCCACAGCTCGAACATGGCCTTGGCCGGCAGGTCGACTTTGCGGTCGCCGAGGAAGTGCTCCGCCACATGGTTTAGGGAGTAGCGTTCCAGCTTGTGGTCGCGCTTCATGATGACAAACAGGTCGAGTTGAAGGACGCCGGGTGTCTGGAGCAGGACCCACTCGTTGTCGCCCATGGCGTTGGATGACATGTTGATACGGTCGATCTCCACTACGCCGTTCGTCCTTCGCACGGGTGCCCTGGCCAGCTTCTGTAGTTCCTGCGTGCACTCCGTCATGGCGGCCCTTGCATGGAGGTACGCGTTGTCGAAGCCGAACCCGTTGTAGGTGAGCAGTATGTCGGTCTTTTCGTCCTGTACCTCTTTGCAGAACCGCCTGATGATTCCTGCCTCGTCCGCCTCCACCGCCACCTCCACTGCATGGTCGGCAAGTGCCGCTACGGGCTTGGACGTGACGACGAGGGTGCGGAAGGGGGCCGACTCTGTTGCCCTTTGGAACGCGACGCCTATGCATATGATGGCGTCCATGGGGTGTGCCGCGTTCGGGAAGCCCCCCGACTCCGAGAAGGTTTCGATGTCCCACGATGCAATGACAAAGGGTGCGATTGTGGCGGATCCCGTCTCTTCCACCAGCTTGCCGGATGCCGGGTCCAGCCACGCGGCCGTGGAGATGTGTTTCCTGTGAATGACAGCAGTGAGCGGGTTGATGTGGGCGTCGTAGATCTCGCTCTTGTGCACGCCCATCCGCGCCAGCACGCCCGTGAACGCCTGCGCCCGTTTGCGCGAGGGCAGCTCCATCCTCACGAACTCACGCGCCTCACTGTGCATGACCAGCGAGCGGCTCCTGAAACGCGTGAGTGCCGGGTGTGCAACGCCCACTCGCTGACACGCTGCAGGCAGGACCCCGCAGTGCGCACTCGCAAGCGCCACAGTGGGCCTGTACGCGTAGCGCACGCTGGCCTGTTCCCCATCCCGTGTTTTGCCGAACGCGTGCACCACCGTTTCCAGCTCCGAGTCTACGATCTGCCAGTCTATCGGGAACATTTTTGCTGTGTGCAATCTGTGCAATCATACCAACCAGACTGACGGATGGGTGGACTTTCTTTTGGGCGTCCTTACCTGCGTCGGTGACTTTCAAGCGTCAGCTGCGTCGTTCGAATTGAAATGAACGTCGTACGGACTCCTAGTCACGCGTCCGTACCGATCGACCGTACCGTCCTCTGTGCAACGCCCCTGCTTCACGTACATGCCGATGCCTTCGTTGTACTCCAGCGGCGAAATCACGACGGAGAAGCTCTCACGCGCCGCAATGTACTCGAAGGCAGTCGCAGCCGTGAACTGGGGGACGGGCCTGCACGCGTGCAAAAGTACGCACACCGCGATCACTGCCTGAACCGTGTGCATGGCGGGTGTCATTATGCGTGTGTGACATTTTTTTCGGCTAAACATTCGAATGGTCGGGTCGCCTTTGATTCGAATGGTCTCAGAATACAGGGCGTGGGTGCTGTGCAGGCGCGGACTATGACTGGACCGTGGGGAAGCGCGCGCTGGTCCGCAGGTCCCTTATTCGGCGCCGCGACATCCTCGAGCGCCTGCTGCAGCTGAGGCAGCCCCCCGCCATATGTTCCAGCGACTACGACGGCGTGGTGGTGAACTGCGTGCCCCAGCGCATGCGCACGGACGACATGGTGCGCGTGACGTTTGAGTTTGGGTTCACGCCCTTCGAGAAGCCGCAGTATGAGGACAGACGCGTGCACCTCATCCTTCCGACCTCCCTGTTTACGCAGATCGATTGCAACGTCATGTCTGCGAGCGTTGCGCAGGAGCGTGTCATATTCGTGAGCTGGCGGTGCATGCCCGTGCCCTTCCGCTTCATGGTCGACGGGCTGAAATGGCTGATGATGATGTACGACGGCATCCTGCACGCGGGCCTGGCCATTGCTGTGGACAGCGTTGTGCGCATGGCCAGGGAGTCCCGTGACATGTGTAGGGTTGTGGCGCTGTCCCTCGTGTGCGCATGCCACGACTTCCTCGACGCCACGTCTCCCGTGCTTCTGTGCGGCATGGAGCTGGTGGAGTCTGAGCTGTTGTCTGCGTTTGACCGCGGCATCGTGCACGCTGTGGCTGAGCTGGACCCGTGGAGCGCTGTCGTCATCGCAAAGCGGTTCATGGGCTGTGACGCCCCCGGCGACCTCACGATCCTGCCCGGCCCAGCCGTACCCGACACCATCACTGCCGCGCAGGCGATTGCGATGGCCATGGTGTGGGCCAGCCCTCGCCACATCCTCGTGCTCGATTCGATCGACGTGACTGCTTGCAGCCGGGTTTGCCTGCACGTCACGCGTGTGTTGTCGGGCCTCAAGTACGCGGGGGGTGCGTTGGAGTTCTTTTTCCGCATGATGCCGCTTCAAAACGGCCGCATCCGCGTTCCTGTGATTGCGGGCGTCATCCCCGACGGCTCCGGCTTCCAGCTGATATCCACCACCATCACCGTCATTGGGGACGCCGTTATCCCGGTCACCACTGTTTGTGACCCCGAGACGTGCATGCTTCACTTCACGGTGCCGTCATGGGCTGCTCGCCATTGCTGCCAGTTCCCCCGCGCATGCGTGCACGTGTCTGCCGGCGACGACTGCGACTCCTTCGACACGGATGTTAAGCTTATGGCGTTTGGGCCGAGCGGCTCTGCTGGTGCGGACCCGGGGGAGCACGCGGTGGTTGGGTGGTCCTGCCACCTCATGGCCGTGTTGGAGGAGCGGTTTGACGTTTTCAGCGACCTGTTGTGGAGCCTGGTCGAGAGCCGTATGCGGGCCACTTTGTATCTGTGTGCTTGAATTTTGTTGTGTATGCTCGTATTTGTAATTTATTGTGTGAGTGGTAAAGTGCCAATGGCGTTTTTTGGAAACCTTGCGCTGTTGTTGGTGCTTGTCGTGCAGCTTGCCATGCTGGCCGTCGTGTACAAACTGTTCACCTTGGTAAAGCATGCACCTGACGAGAATACACTCGCGATACAGTAATTTTCTACAAGTTTTCGCATTTTCTGGAGCTGCGTTTGCCCCCCCCCGTTGACACACGATACACAAGCTCGAATCGGTACATGGGCGTTGCACACCCGGGAGTTGCCCGAAACGCGACCGGAATGTGCCCGGAATGTGACCGGAATGTGACCGGAACGTTACCGGCGATTCAAACCTGGTACGGTGTCCGTACAGTTCGTTATTGTTACCGATCACATTCCAATTCATCAGCAGCTTGCATGCAGACAATCGAGACAGTCCGCACTGGTAGCAGTCTGATCAATCAGGAAGTCTGACAATCAAGACCGAGCAGTTTGCAATCGTAAATGAGTAGCATGAAGCGCCCCACGCAGTCCTTTGCGTTCATGAGTCTGCCCAGCGAGTTGATGTCGATGGTGTTCGCACAGTTCGTCGGTCTGCACGCGATGGATTGCGATGACGACCAGCGATCCGTCAACATCGATTGCATCCAGCCATTGCTGCAAGTGCGTAACGCTGCGATCCAGAAGGCGGTGTTGCACATGGACCTGAGCGCACTGGGCGACGTGCTGATCAATGTCAACATCTGGAATGGCGAGGTGGTGTTGCTCGGCGATGGGCGCTCGTCAATGGCAAGCAGTCAGTTTGAGCACGTTATGCGTACGTGTCGCCAGATGCGCATACACAGCGACGCCTCGTCCGTGAAGACCGTCATCCCCCGTCTGACATGCGCCCCTGTTCAGCGCTGTTCGATGTTGCACGGCAGCTCCCTGGCCCACAACGTGCCCAGCCGAATCACCTGCCTGAAGGTACAGCTTCCGCGCGAGGTCGTGAATGTCAACGACGAGCCGTGCGCTGTTTCGGTCGACCCTGCTTCCCACGTCCAGCATCTGAGCATTCGGGCGCGCAATTGGACCCAGCTGTGCAACGTCCGCGACCTCACGTCCATGCCCGCCCTTTCCCATGCCTTGGGTCGACTCACCATCAAGCTTGTGAGGCGTCGGACGTGGCAGGACAGCGACGCCGAGATCCAGATGCTGGAGGCCATCCGGACCGGCCTGCCGATCGACCACCCTTCGCGCTGGGCCGTCGACGAGCACCCCACCCTGCCCATCACGCCCGTGAGCCAGTGGACGTTGCTGTGCTACATCCAGCACTACCGCCCCTCGCATCTGCACCTCATCTTCAGCATGTACGGTGACTACACGACCCTCTGCAACCCCCATTTCGTTTCCCGGAGCGGTCTCTACACCCACCTCCGCAGCCTGTCGGTCGGCAGCCGCAGCGCCCCCGTCACGTACTGGGACATGGAGATCATGACCGAGCACATGTCCGGCCTGAAGTCCCTCACCGCGTGGTTCACGTGTGCCGGCGCCGACCAGACGACCTCCCCCGTGATCAACGTGGCACCGACGCTGCAGGAGCTTTCGCTGCACGTGGTGGGGACGGCGATCGTCTACCCCTGTTTGTTGTCCCGTGGATCGCCGGTCGAGTCCCTTGAAACGGTGGAGTTGTGCTCCGACACTGGCCTGATCCTTGGGCTGTCGTCCGTGGCGCCGATGTGCCGCAAGCTCCACATTTGCGCGTCCGTGTCATCCCTCATGTACGACGTGCGCATACTGGACGCCGAGCCGGTCGACGCGATGAAGCAGCTCTCCGTGGTCCGCGTGACGATCGTGTCGGATGGGGCGGGCAACTTGCGTGAGCGCGTGTACCTGCCGCTGTATGCGACCCTCCCGAGCGTGAAGGTGCTGCACGTGCAACAGGGACTGGCGGGCTACGATCGCATCCGGTCCGACCTCCCGCAGCCATCTGGTGTGCGCGAGCGGCTGGGCAGGAGCAAGTTCATTGCGGCCTACGTTCTGCCCCAGGTTATCTCTGGTTAGGCTTTGGATTTGGGTTGTATTGTGTGGTTATGTGTTGCGTTGTGTGGGTGTGTTGTATTGTGTGGTTGCGTGTTTATGAGTGTTTATGAGTGTTTATGAGTGTTTATGAGTGTTTATGAGTGTTTATGAGTGTTTATGAGCGTTTATGAGTGTTTATGAGCGTGTGTGCGTGTGGATGTGTGTGCAGGGCCTGGGCAGGGCGCAACTGTCGGTGGCGTGCTTTTCACGCGTCATGCCGTGCGCGGAGCTGTTGGAGTGCGTCTCCGAGATGGTGATCCTGCCGACGCTGGGCTGGCACGGCGTGACGGGCGATGTGAAGGCGCGCTTCAACGTGTATGCGGTGCACGCCGATCGGAGCGATGTGAGCGTGGGCGGCGTGCAGAACATGTGCATTCGGGCTGTGGGCGACACGCACGCAATCTCGGACGCCCTCGACTCTTTCGGCAGCCACTCGTGCACGATCCTCAAGCAAGTCGGTATCCCGGACGTGACCCTGATGGTCGAGCGCGCAAACGCATTCACACTGTGGCTGACCTCCCTGCTGATTCAGCGCTCGATCGTTGCAGAAACGAGCACGGAGATTTTTGGGTCTGACTCGATGCAGCCGGTCAGCACACGCAAGCTGTCTGACGAGATGCACTCCAGCCTTGTGCGCATGCCGTGGACAAACTACTTTGACACCCTGTTTGCGTGAACTTCACATTAACTACGCGACATGATC
>JACCDR010771343.1_pt1 | contig 12906 bp, 10 predicted proteins | sample 7446431 | NCBI WGS metagenome assembly JACCDR01 (sample SAMN15323443, study PRJNA562643) | freshwater metagenome | isolation source: river surface water | place: USA:Blue River Watershed | collected 2017-08-17
CTCCCCCCCTTCTTTTTTTTGTCCGCAGTGCACATTTGAATGGGAAACATTTTGTGTTTGAGCTGGCCATGGTGATTGTGAGCACCTATTTGGCGTTTTCAGTCAGCGTGCCGTACGAAAGGGCGTCCACCGCGGATCTGCAGCGCGCTGCAGTTGAAAGTTTTGCCACAATGCCTTTTGTGGACGTGGACACCCGAGACGGCGCCAAAGTTGCGCCACAGTCAATGCTGGTGCTGGGCGTGATTAGCGTGGAAATTGTGGGTGACCCCACTTTCAGCCCTTTGGGCAAGGAGGGGTTTTGGGTGGAGGCCGCAGCGCTGGCCCTTGTGCTGTGTGTGGACGTGCGCCGGACCGACGTCGCGGTGCTGCGCGTCACGGAAATCGCCAACAGTGTTTTGACGGCAGAGGCCGGGCCCGTGGCGGGGTTTTTGTCCATGGTCGCCACCAGCAACCCGGTGTGTGTGCCGGGGTACGCGTTTAGGTATGCTCTGGACGAGAAAAGCAATACCTGGCACACAGAGGCATGCGTTTTGGAGGAGGGACTCCGCGCTGCGTGGCGCCCGGCACACGACTACGGCATGCAGGGCCCACGGGTGACAGTCGGGGACGTCGTTGTCGTGCAAGTGACCAGGCTGCAGCAAGTGGAAGGCAAACCACTGTCCTGCACGTTTTCCATGAATCAGCCGGGGCTTGGGTTAGCAAAGTTCCCTTTTGAGTTTTGCAGTGTTGATGCGTCTCATTAATCTCACCAAAGTCATTTTGCTGGTTGTGCGCGCATATTGTTGCAAAACAAGTGGTGGGGTACTTTGGGTAGTACCGGGTAGGGAGTGGGTCTGGCTGGGCAGGAGTTGCGCAACCCCCCAAAACAGTAAAAACTGGACCGAATCTCTGGACCAAACATTTGGTCCAGTGGACCAAATAGAAAGCGATAACACTAAAACCCCGCCGCTCCGCCGTTCCAGCCGTGCGTTTTTGCCCCAATTGCGCCAATCAGTTCTTTTAATCATGTCAAAGGACACCGCGTTGGTTGCGCGTGCATCGGTGCATTACTCGTTGCAAAAGTCGCAAAACAAGTGGTAGGGTACTTTGGGTAGTACTGGGTAGGGAGTGGGTCCAGCTGGGTAGTAGTCGCGCAACCCCCTAAAACAGTGAAAACTGGACCGAATCACTGGACCAAACATTTGGTCCAGTGGACCAAATAGAAAGGGATAACACTAAAACCCCGCCGCTCCGCCGTTCCAACCGTGCGTTTTTGCTCCAATTACGCCAGTAAATTGCTTTAATCATGAAGAACCCCGCCGCGTTGGTTGCGCGTGCATCGGTGCGTTACTCGTTGCAAAAGGTGCAAAACAAGTTGTGGGGTACTTTGGGTAGTACTGGGTAGGGAGTGGGTCTGGCTGGGCAGGAGTTGTGCAACCCCCCAAAACAGTGAAAACTGGACCGAATCTCTGGACCAAACATTTGGTCCAGTGGACCAAATAGAAAGGGACAATCCCAACAAACCAAAGTGTCACAAAGTAAACAGCCGACATGAACCCGTTTGTGTTGTGCGTGCGCTGGACCAACGTGGTGCCAAACGGGCACGCGTGTTTGCAAGTAGCGGTGCTGCACAAAGAAGACCCACTTGCGACTCGGGAGGGGTACTGGACCAGGGTTGTGAGGGGGGACGACGGCATCAGGCAGTGGACTGCGCGCCTTGCGGTGTGCGGTTTGGGGGAAGCGTTGCGTCACCCCGTGGTGCCGGAGCTGCAAGTGGCCGGCACCCCCGGGCTGGAGATCCCTGCGGGGGTTCCCCCCGAGCTGGACCTTGAGCAGGTGGTGCAGCAGGTGTCGTTACTGCCGCTGCGGGAGCTGCCAACGCACACCGCCCGCAGCGGCAGTCTGGCCGAGTTCACAGCTGCAGTCAGCGCGGGGCTGACTCGCTCCACGGCCACCGCCATCGACATTGGGGAGGTGGAGATACGGTACGGCGCGGCCACGGGGATGACGCCCGTCAGCGTGTGCCGTGGGCCGGACGGCACCGGGGACCCTCCGTGTGTGGGGTGTGAGTTGTGTGGCGCAGACCTGGTGTTGGACGTGCACGTGGGCCCGGCAGGCAGCTTTGTGTTTTCCAGTGACGTGCGGGATCCGGCGCCGCACCCACGGTGGGCCGGGTTTCTGGCAAAGTCGTGGTTTGAGGCGGCAGTGTTGCGGGGGCTGTACAAGGTTGCGCGAACGGGGGCGGCAGCAGGCTTGCTGTCGGTGTCGGTGCCACCCCACCCCCGTCACGGGTTGTCGCTGGTGGCGCTGCCGCCGGTGACAGAGCCGTTGCCCGCGCCGTGGGTGGCTGTGGGGGACGAGGCGTCAAATCCCTGTCACCGGGGCACCTACCGGTGGAGCGTGCCCCTGCGAGCCGAGGTGGTGGTCCCAGCAGAGGTGCCGGCGTCGCCACGCCGGGGCGTCAGTGTGTGGTGGGCCCCGGTGTACACCGTGGGGCTGGAGCCCGAGGCGGCGGCTCTGTCGCCGGACACGGCTGCCGCCGCGGTGGCCACTGCGGGGTTGTGGACCCTGGACTGCGAAAAGCAGTTTGATTTGGTCACAGAAGTGGACTCGGGGTGGGATTGGCGCACCGGGCCACGGGCACGCGCTCGGCCGTTACTAACGGCGGGCCCTGAACCGGGATTGCGTCTTGGGCCCGGAGCAGTGCCTGCGTGCATGTGCATCCCGTCCCCGGGCCCGCTGCAAGAAGCACTGGCAGGGGTGGGGGTTCGGCTGTGTGCGGGGACGACCGGGTGCCCTCCCAACCATGTGGCCATCCTGTTTCGGAGCCAAAGCCCGGACGTGAGTCCTGCTGCCGCAGCCACCGCGACAATTTTGTTTACGATTGCCCAATTGGCGGAGTTTATGCGGCAGCTGGTTAAGACAGGGTTTATTTCCACCCCAAGTTGTTTGCCGGCGCTGGAGGCGTTGGCAAAACTGGTGTAATCACACTCCATCTACCCTACCCTTTTGTAAGTATTTTGTTAGACACACCGAAACTGCATTGAGTTGTGCAGCATGTCTTCCACGTTGTTGGGGCCAGAGCCCGGGTTTCGTCCGCGCATGGACGTGACTTGGGAAGACGCAGTGAAGTTGCTTGTGGCTGAATCCGGGGAAACATTTGACACCGTGGGGTTGTCGTTTCGAGATCTTGGGAAGGTGGAGCGCGGAGTGAGTAACACCCCCTTGTTTGTGAACACGGTTGTGTTCAAGATGTTGCTGATTCGGCACCGCGACGACGTGTTGCACGGCTTTGACAAGGACGGGCTGTCGTTCATTGGTTGGATTGGGTGCTGGGACTGGAGAACCGGGCACGCGGAGCGACTGTGGCTGGAAGCGTCGGTGCGTGTGCCCGGCACTCCCCGGGTGTTTACGACCCACGACCACGCCCACTGGCGTCGCAAAACGTGGACCCTTGAAAACGTGCTGGAAGACTACTCGCGGAAGGATTTTGAGGAGCACATTGCGTTGGCCATAAAAGCCGGGGTGTCGTTTGGTGCACCGGACGGACCGGTGCGGTTCGATCACTGGCTGTATGCTTTTGAGACAGAAGACGTTACGGGCAGGGTACCCAAAAACAGCGAGCCGCTGCTGCGGCGAATCATGACGTTGGTGCTGACGATGCATCCCACGCAGCTGCACTGGGCACACGTGAATTTTCGGGAGACGGTTTTTGAGAAGGAGCATGTGTGGGCGGTGCCCACGTTGCGGTGGTTCCAAGGTCAGTTGGACGTCAAGCAGGCACTGCACGCGGCGTCTGGGGACTTTGAATAGATTTTTTTTTGCAATTTAAACACAAAGGCACACACACTACTTGTCGAAAAGCGCGGCAATGCCTAAAACCCCGTCTGAAACCGCAAGCTCGGCAGGGGTTTTTCCTAATTTTGCATGCACCGGCATTACGTTTCCAAACCGGGCCTTCCACTCCTTCACCAGCCACTCCACCATGGTCACATTTCGCCTGAACACCGCTAGGTGCAGCACGCCGGTGCCGACTTCGGACGCGGCCTTCATGCTTGCGCCGTGACGCAGCAGCACTTCGCACTTTGCAATTTGTGTCGCGGTCTGAACCTCGTCTGCGTCTTCTGCAAACTCCACACAAACCATTAAGGGGGTGAACCCCCGCCCAAAACCTGGGCCAACTTCTGCAGGCGCGCCTTTTCCGTAAAGTTCTCCTTTTTCAACCCCTTCCAACACCCACGGTGTTTTCATGCCCGGGAACGTATCCAAAAAGTAAACCATAACCTCCACGGGGACGGACACCTCCGCAGCCCAGTGCAACACTGAAAACTCGTTTTCCCCGGCTTGCGCTCGGGTAAAGTCCATGGGACGGGTTGTGGGAGCCACTTCCATCACTTCTTTCAAGGTAGTGCACGTTTGCAACTGGGCACACAACGCCTTTGACGGCTGCTCCAGCCCCTCCACCAAGGCAGCGGTGTGCAGTCGCGCCACAGCCACCTCTTCCGGCGTCCTCAGCCCTGCCATGTCTACACTGCACAACACACCCGTCACACTGTTTGCATCCATACCACTTCTTTACCCTTTCTTTCATTAAACCCACATCACTTCACACGTTAAACAGCTGTTGTTTATGAGTTTCAACTTCCACTCAACCGAAAACCACAAATATTCGGGGTTGCCCTAAAAGGAACTTCAAATACCTCCTCCTAAAAATATGAGGGGGTAAAACTAGCATAGTGGTTATTTCCCGGTCTGTTTTGCTTTTGGTCTGGGGTTCGGATCTGTGTACTTACAAATACCCAGGTTATTGGCCGTGTTCACGGTTAAGCACACTGCTGAACTAAGTTGGGGTTTTGTATTTGATATGAACAAAAGAAAGTATTTTAGAGCGGTGCTACAGCAAGTTGAATGCAAACCCGGGTTTGAGACGCTCACAGCGCCAAAAATCCAGGAAGTTGGGTTTGAACAACTCGAAATTGATTTTTATTTATGGTAAACAAAAACAAGTACACGAAACAAAGCACAACGTGTGTAAAATGCCGCTTTCTGCAGTTATTGCCTTTTTTAAACCGTCCAGATCTAATGAAAAACAAATGGAAGCTGCCGAACTAAAAATGCTAAATATTGATCCAGAATGTCCAAAGCGTCAAGACCTTGTAATAGCCGCAATGGAAGGTGCGTCTTTTGCAATTCGCCACCTATTAACGTTTCGATACCCCGCAGCAGAGTTAAACAAGGCTTTAAAGATTTCAGCGCAAACGGGTAATATTATGTCAGTTGTTGACATTTGCAAACTTGGGTTTCGACGTAATGAACGAGGGATTAACCCTGCACACGAAAACAACAGACCTTTGATATTGGCTGTAGTTAACAATCACTTATCAGTAGTTATGTATTTGTGTGCTTTGGGTTGTAAACACCCGGAGATGGGCATCGACTTTAACATGATTTTGTTGCTGGCTTCGAGTTTAAATCACTGGATAATGGTTTGGTACTTGTGCACACTTCCGGGTGTTAACCCTGTGCTTGTGTCAAGTTCGGCCAAAAACCCATGGATGTGCAGATTCGTTGCTTGGCTTGAATTAAAAATAGGTGCGCAGCAGCGTCTTTTAACGCGCACAAGTATGAGTGTGTCGTAATTTGTGTGCGTGTCTGTGGTTTTTTAATGCAATGGAAGAACTTGCCCGGGAACTGGGCGTTGACATGAACCGTTCTTTCACAAAAATCATAACAGGGTTCATGCAAAAAGGTGGCGTCGGCGCAGTAAAACGTTTGTTGGAGTTGGACATTGCCAATCCAGGATCTGGTATTAATCCCACCGACTTTGACCACAACCCCGTGCTTGTTGCCGCAAAAATTGGACATTTATCGGTGATGCAGTACTTTGGCGAGCTTGCAGTGACAGCTCCGGAGCTGGGTGTTTGTCTTTCATTTGAAAAAAACAAGGTGTTGGCCCTGGCTGCGTACCACGGGTACTTGGACTTGGTTCGGTGGTTGTGTGAGTTTGGAATGGCGCATCCGGAGCTGGGTATTAACCCCGCCGACGACAACAACCAAGCTGTGCGATATGCTGCTGAAAGCGGCGAGGTGGACGTATTGCGGTATTTGGTAGAGTTGGAATTGAAACACCCCGAGCTAGGCATCAACGTGGCGGCAAAACACAACGACGCGCTGAGTGCTGCTGCAGCGTTCTCAAAGTTTCGGTGTGTGCGGTTTTTGTTGGAACAACGGGAGCTGTATCCTCAGCTGGGTATCGACCCTTCTGATAACAACAACGCGGCGTTGCGGTTTGCAGCTGCAAACCGTGCATTTGGCATGGTGCGGTTGTTGTGTTCGCACCCTGCAGTGGACCCCACGGCGGTGTTTCTTGCCGACGACCTGCTTCTTGACCCCGAGCACAAAGACGAACTACGAGTTATTGCGCAAACTGCGCTGAATGAGCGCGCACAGCGCTGGTCGTTGCTTCGTTCAAGTTGGCTGTCGGCAGTGCTGCGTTGTTGAGTGTGACACTTTAACAACGCGACACTGTGAAAAAAATGGCCATTAACGTGCACGGTGTCAACCTTTGTTCATTTTCAGGGGGATTGTGCCCTTTGCGGCCTTTTGGTTGCGCTTTTGCACAAGGTTAAGCCGAGCTTGGGTACGTTGCGCAGGGGTTGACTTTGGGGCGGTCACGACCTTTGGGGTTTTTAGGGCGGGTTTCACTGTTGACGCTGGCACCGACCCAGAAGACGCAACCATCTTCACGACACGAGGTGCTGGCACCTCGGCTTCCTTTAAAGCCGCAGCCAGCATTTCCTGGTGCTGCGTCGCGTCTGCGTGTCGCCACACCTCGGGGTCCGGACCCGTGTGTGTGAACTCGGTGTGGCCCAACTGAGCACACACCCCACACACCACGGGTCCGCTGGGTGCACCCACGCCCGTCCTCGCAGTAAAGCCCGTAAGAGTGGTGGCTGGAACCGCGTCCCCCAGTCCGTCCAAGGGCTCCCCGGCAGCAGCGCGACAGGTCGCCACCCGGCCTTGTGTGTACTGCACGTACAACCAACTCACGGGGTCCAGGTAAAATGGACAACCCGTGCCAACCGCCTCCAAAGTGGCAACCGACCCAAACGCGCGTCGGCGCAACAGCTCCACCACGCACACCAAGTGGTGAAGCTCTGTGTCGGTGCCGCCCTGGGTCCAAAGTTTCCGCACAAACGGCTGGTCACACGCCGTGGCGGTTTCCCGACTCCCAGTGTCAAACGCGTCCCATGCCGTGTCCCACATTACCCTCTCCGCGGGCTTGGGGGCACCGGCTCCGCTGTCCCGAGTGGCACCATCTCCAAGCAACTTCTCCGGGTGTCCCTCCGGAGACCCTGCAGGGCACCCTTGTGAGCCGTGTTTAAAAAACGCACCCGCTGCCTCCCACTGGGACATGGACGCACAGGCCACAATACGAGCCGGCTTCGGTGTTGGTGTCGGTGTCGGGGTGGAACTGGTTGTTGGCACCGACATGCTGTCCCACAACGCCACCGGGGCGCACATGCTCAGCGGTGCAGGGACTCGAGCCGCGGTCGCGCGCTGGGCCCATGCCGTCACCGGGTCCATGGCAGCTTTGAAGTGGTAACACTTCCCCACCCCCTTTTTTTGCACACATGACTGTGTCACCTACCCAACCCATGCAATGCTACACTCACATGGCTGCTGCCAATGCATTGCTCAACGCGTGACACGCAGCTGGTGCACCCACGCGGCACCGTCCACCTCCCCAAGGTTTTCCCATTCGTGTGCAGCGTCATCAGACGAAGGCCCGGCCGCAGCAAACACCGCATCCAATGCCGTGTCTAACGCGGCTTCGCGTAACGCAACGTGGAACGGGTTCACGCAGTGAGGATGCACAGGGCAAACGCCGCCAAACCCCACCACGGGCCGAAAGTTGTGAGTAGCCTTTGTGCCCAGTCCCACTGCCAGGCCCAACGCCCCCCAGGGGTGCAGCGCCACCGCAAGGATGTGTGCCACACACAGTCGAACCCGCGCCTCCCGCCACACAAGCACTGGGCCGGCCTCAACCCGAGGCACGCTGCGCAGCCGCACTCTCCGTTCCGCAACGCCGCTGCGACAAAACATGTGTGTCGCACGCAGAGCCTCCGCGTGGGACGCGCCACGCCCAGCTAAACCCGGGTCCGCGCAAATCCACACGTCATTCACCACGTCCTCCACCCCGGCCGCGGTCATGCCGTTGCCAAGTCGCTGTCGCAGCAACGCCAGCACCCCCGGCTCCACGGCACAAGACTCTCCTGCTTCCTCTTCTGCCCCCAACCGTACTCGTTTTCGTCCTGATTCAGATTCAGGTTCAGGTTCTGGTTCTAAGTGAGGCTCACACTCCCGCACAGCAAGGGGCTTGCCGGCAAAAAATCCCAACGGGCCAAACACCCGATGGCCCACCGGCGGCCCCACGCAGTGCATGACCGCAGACACCCACGACACCACGCTGGCAGCCGCAACCCACACTCGCGCCACCGCCACAGCGCGAGCCTTCGTTGGTGCCCCGGGCGGAACAATGTGCCCGCAGCCTGCCAGGAAAGCCCGAGTGGCTTCGTGGGTGCCACTTGGCAGTTCCCGGATCCATGCCAGCGGCGTGGGGCACACCTGCAGCAAAGAAGTGCCAATGCTGGAGGTGACCACACCCAGGCAACACTCAGGAGGGTCACTCGTCACCAGCTGCACCACTGCTTTCGCCACCGCCAGTGTCAACGCCTCCACCCCCAACCCATCCTTCATGACCAACAAAGCTGCGGCCAGCTCCTCGTAGTGGGTCTCCACACACGCGGCCACCGCACCGATGGACACTGCTGTCGACGCGCCGTCCTCCACCAAGCGACGCACACCCGGGGCCAAGGGACTGTGTTGGGCTGGCCATGGTGCAGCTGCAGCAACAGCAGTCAGCGCACCAGTGCGGTTCCCCGGAGCGGCTGGGTCGCAAGTCAGCACTGCCGCCATTACCATATCTGCCAACACCACCAGTTTAGGGTACGTGCCAGGCCCAGGAGGAGCCCGCGCGGGCGCGGTCCCTGGTACCACCTGTCCGGCCAACGGAGGAGTGTTTTCCAGTGCCCGAGCGCCCGCCGCAAGCACGCCCACCGACACCGGACCACCTAACACCGGGTCCAGCGCCACCACAAGGTTTGCAACCGGCCCCAGCACCTTTGCGGCGTTTCCCCGCTTCACAAACGGAGCCGGGGTCCTACCTAAACACAGTTGCAGTCGCAGCAACTCCGCGCCGCCAGCCACACACGTTGCCAGCACCCGGGAAACAGACCCCGTGCTGGGCGCAGGCCACGGCTCTGTCATCACATTCACCAACCGGGATTTCCAGTCGGGGTGAAAGCCCCTGGGCACCGGGGGCCACACAACGGTTGCCCCGGCTGGGACCCCTGCTGGACCCCCTGCTGGATCCCCTGCTGGGACCACACTCCGGCTCACGGGCACAGCGCCACACAGCCGCAACAACTGAGGCAAACAAGTGTGGGGGTCGTCGGCCATGATGGTGGTGGGTATATCTCGGGAAACAAATACAACTTTAATAGCATGACAGACTTGCCCCCGGACGACCGCGCCCTGGTGCTGCAGCTGTGCGCGTTTGGGTGTGAGCCCACGCCCCGGGGACTGACCCTGGGACTTAAACCACAGTCTCAGACCAACACGTGCATAAGTTGTGGCACAAGGCATGTGTTGCAGCCACGCCTTAATGCCGCGGGGAAGCTGGTGGCCAGTGTGTGCACCCAGTGTTTTACACTGAACCCGCTGTGGCGTGCGGCGGGGCCCACCACCCTCCCTGAAATGGGGGGTCTTGAGGTGGATGTTGACCCGGATGCGGTCATGGTGCTGGGCTCGCGGGCGATGGCGCGGAAATTGGGCATGACCCCCAAGGACGCTGCGCCGGAGCTGGGGTTGGACAGAGTTGAGTTCCCGGCTGCGGACGAGTTGGTGGCCTGCGTGGCTACATATTTGCGGGTGTGTGGTGTGCCTCCACACCACGTGCCGTCCTCGGGCGCGTTGGCGTCGGTGGTGTTTGCGGCGGTCGCGAAACTCGGCACCATCCTGTTTTCCAAAGAAACGCGACAAGCCAACAGCAGCGACGCCCGGGAGGACCACAAACCCTGGGTGAACCGGTTTGTGCTTCCGCCTGAGGTGCCGGTGCCCGCGTCCGCGTCTGTGACACGGGTGGAGTGGGCACGCGTGGCGAAGCATTGGTCCGCTTTTGGGTTAGCTACAGTCAAGGCTCGCCCCCAAAAAATGTTTTCGGATGGACTGGTGTGTTTAGCAGCTCCCGGGCGGGGGTTAAGTGGGTCGGTGGTGAAAGCTGTGGTGGTGGCGGCGGTGACCGCGTACTTACTGGGGCCCGGGTCCGCGCACGCCGACGTTGGCGCCGAGGTTCTGCAGTTTACCATGAGGTGGCTGGCCTGTGAACAGCCGCCCCAAGTGCCGGTGGGGCTTTTGAAGGCTTTGGTGGACGGCGTCACTGCTGCCGCGGAACGGGTGGTGGTGCCGCCGTCGGCCCCGGCCGCGGAAATTGAGTGGGCACGGCTGGTGCACGGGTTGCCGTTGGAGGTGGCTTCCGGTGGGGGGTGGCCGTGGTACCCCGTGGTGCGCACAGGGCTTGCTGGTGCCACGGACAGGGACTTTGTGTACCAAGAGGCCCCAGCCCGGTTTGTGGCCGTGGTGCGTTTACTTGGGGTGCTGGACACGCACCTGGATCACGCCATAACCACGGGTGAGGCAGCTGTCGCCTGGGGTGCTTCCCAGGGGGTGTTTACCCAACGGTTTTTGTTTGAGGTGTGCAAGCTGTGGGTTGCGGTCACATCTGTGGCCCCGAGCATGAGCGACGCCAGCGCGTGTGCGGGATTTTTACTGCTTGCCGCCTGGCTTCTTGTACCGGAGTTGTCTGCGCTTGAAGAAGGCGCAAAGTCCACAGCCGAGCAACGAAAGCGCGGGCTCCTTGCGGCGACCGCGGTGCACACGGTTACGGGTGTGTGTGTGGCAACCTGCACCAAGAAAGCCAAGGAGCTGGTTGGGGGTCTTTTACCCGTTTGTGTCGCTGCGCAGTCGGATGCTGACTGTGCGTTGAGCGAAAGCACTGCGCTGTGGGGATTTATTGAGTCAAAGTGGCCAAGGCTTGCAGCGTGTGTTTTGGAAACCATGTAATGCGGGCATTGATTGTGTTTGGAGGGTTTCTGTGCCGCGGACTCTTCGCAATTAACAGCTTTTTCTTGTCAGGAAAAAAAACCCACTGCATTGCGCGGCACAAGACACAATTACTCCTCACGCGCGCGCTTCAAAGAGCCCACAGACACAACAGAGGAAGTTAACAGAGCTAAGGCCTGCTTGGTCATGTCGCGCGCCGGGTCGTCAGCAGGAAGTGCAGCAAGACCTTCCGTCAGTATCTTGCAAGCAAGATCGGCGTCTTTTCCTTGTGGCACTGCAAGCTCAAGTCTCCCTTTGGCGCCGACTTTCACAATCAATCGCGACAGCAAACGGCACGTGTGACTGCGCACCCGCGGCGTCAAAATCCACAAAAAATCACCACGTGGCCGAAGAAGAGCTTCAAACACCAAAAAGAAGTTCTGGCGAACGCCCGGGGCGCCAAAGTCTTCGACCCAGGGCGGTGTCACCTCCGCGTCATCGCGGGCTTCGTAAAAAGTGAACGTGGCACCGGAAATTAAATGATCGGGCAGCAAAGCCGGAAAAGGCGCAGTCTCCTTGATGACTTCGGGCAGCGCAAACCACAGCTTGCGCGCAGTCTCGTTGTCCCCGAACGCGTCAGAGGGGTCTCCAAACACGGGATTCACCGGTGTGTTTTTGATGTGCCACTGCAGCACCGCTCGCGTTAGCTGTAACACCCAGTAAGGTACTTTCCGGGATACCTCGCCTTCGGGCTCGTCGGAATGGCCGGAAAATGGTGTCAAAACAGCCTTTGGCAGCACATCAAACAGCCACTGCAGCACTCGAGGTGCAAATCCAGACAAACGGTCTGGATTGGTGTCAATGTCTTCGGGCCCAGCCCACGGCGTAAGCAAAGGCCGCACAACCTCGGTCAGGGCCTTCACCAGCTCTTTACGGAGAAACTTCGCGTCCTTGGTGTCAAGGATTGGGAAATGGGGCCAACCAAGGGTTGGATCGGCAAAGAACTCCCGAAGAATCTCGGCGGTGATGGGCGGAACAACAAGTCCGGACGACATTGGATAAATTGTGTGCGCACTTAAAGGTTGAAAGAATGAACTACGTGGAAATACTTTATTGTTGGGATAAGTTTACTTTGAACCTGGAGTACTCTTGGGCTTTTTGCGCGGTTTGCAACAATCAACACATTGATGCACGCGCAACCAACGCGGTGGCGTTTGGTGCGATTAAAACAACTCACTGGCGTGATTGTGGTAAAAACGCACGGCTGGAGCGGCGGAGCGGCGGGGTTTTAGTGTTATCCCTTTCTATTTGGTCCACTGGACCAAACATTTGGTCCAGAGATTCGGTCCAGTTTTCACTGTTTTTGGGGGTTGCGCAACTACTGCCCAGCCAGACCCACTCCCTACCCAGTACTACCCAAAGTACCCTACCACTTGTTTTGCGACTTTTGCAAAAAGTAATGCACCGATGCACGCGCAACCAACGCGGTGGCTTTTGGCGTGATTAAAGGAACTTATTGGCGCAATTGGGGCGGGAACGCACGGCTGGAACGGTGGAGCGGCGGGGTTTTAGTGTTATCCCTTTCTATTTGGTCCACTGGACCAAATGTTTGGTCCAGAGATTCGGGCCAGTTTTTACTGGTTTGGGGGGTTGCGCAACTCCTGCCCAGCCAGACCCACTCCCTACCCAGTACTACCCAAAGTACCCCACCACTTGTTTTGCACCTTTTGCAGCGAGTAACGCACCGATGCACGCGCAACCAAC
>JACCDR011879938.1_pt1 | contig 12905 bp, 24 predicted proteins | sample 7446431 | NCBI WGS metagenome assembly JACCDR01 (sample SAMN15323443, study PRJNA562643) | freshwater metagenome | isolation source: river surface water | place: USA:Blue River Watershed | collected 2017-08-17
GGAGCGTCGGTCAACGGGTTCAACAGCGGCGGCGGCGGCAACGGCGGCACGTCCGTCGTGTGGATCATCAGCCACTTCTAGGAGGAGACATGGCCGAGGAACGCTGGTGCGAGATCAAATTCAACCGGATCTTCAACACGCTCATCGTGGACCCGGAGACCGAGCAGGGGCAGGACTACCTGTCCATGCGCGAAGCCGAAGGCGCCGTCCTGATGCCGGAGGCCGAGGCCCTGGCCCTGTACCCGCCCAGCTGATTGCTCCTGGGTTGATGACGAACTCTCAACCATGGAGGAACGGTGGTGCGAGGTCCGCGACGGGACGATCCGCAGCACGTGCGTCGTGGACCCCGAGACAGCGCACGGGCAGGAGTACCTGGAGTTGATGTCCGTCATGGGCGCCCTGATGCTGCCTGAGGACGACGCCAGGGCCCGGTACCCCGAAGCGCCGAACCTGCGCTGATGCCACAGACACCCGGTGGTCTGCGCGCCACCTTCATGGTCCTGCTCACGGCGCTGGGCACGCTCGTCGTCGGCGGCCTCATCCTCATCGGCGGGGAGCCCCGCTTCTCCGGGCCGTCGTTCGCCTCGGCCCGGCAGATCGCGCCCTGGTACGTGTGGGGTGCGGTGATGCTGGCCTCGGGGGCGCTGGCGTTCTTCGGTGCCGCCCGCCACTTCGTGTGGGTGGCCCGGATCGGGCACTCCGTCTCCAGCCTGGTCTACATCTTCTGGGTCGTGGCCCTGGCGGTCACCGCCGTGCAGCTGCCGACGGGGCCGCTGACCGGCATCGGCATCTACTCCGCCTTCGCCGCGATGCACGCCTTCGCCGCCGTCTCGGCCGAGCTGGAGCGCGAGGCGTACCGGGCCAAGCACAGGCCGCCGCCCACGCTGTGACAACGGGGATGTGAACGTGGACACCGCAACGCTCGTTGCCGTCATCACCGCGGTCCTGGGCTCCGGGGTCCTCACGGCGTTCGCCAACGGGATCTGGCAGCGGCGCCGCAACCGGGCCGACACCGCGCAGATCCTCAACGACGCGGCGTTGGACCTGGTTGTGCCGCTGCGGGAACAGATCAAGGAGCTGCGCGGCGAGGTCGCGGTGTACCGGCAGCGGGTGGGGATGCTGGAGCGCCGGGAGCGGGAGATGGTGGCGGCCCTGTCGGCGCACGCGGCATGGGACATCCTCGCCCAGGCCGCTGTTATCGCTAACAAGCTCGAAGTCTCACCGATGCCGCCGCTGTTCCCGCCGTCCTCCCAGCGTGTCGAGGAGCGCACCCGGGCCGAGGACTACCTCCTGCCCGACACCGACCAGGACGACGAGGAACCCCGCAGGCCCCGGCGGCGACGCAGTGATGGCAACGGCGGGACGTCGAAGAGCACGGAGACCGACTCCTAGGAGGCTCCCCGTGTCCGACCTCGAGATGTGGTCGCTGCTGGTCGGCGTGATCGCACCGCCGGTCGTCGCGCTCATCCAGCAGCCCAGCTGGACCCGCCCCATGCGCGCCATCGTCACGTTCCTGATCTGCTTGCTGCTCGGCGCAGGTACCTCGTACTTCATGGGTCACCTGACCGGCAAGACCTGGATCTCCTGCACCCTGCTGATCCTGGTGGCGACCTACTCCAGCTACGTCGCCCTGTGGAAGCCCACCAAGATCGCCCCGGCCGTCGAGTCCGCGACGTCCCCGGGGACCAGCATGCCCCCCACGGTGCCGGCCGAGCAGTGATGAGGGCCCGGCCCACGATCTACCCCCCGGCCGACGCGGTGCGGCAGTGGTACGGCGACAAGTTCCCGACCACCGACATGGGCGGGGTCGACAAGGTCCTGCTGCACACCACCGAGGGCGCCGGCTGGCCCGCGTACCGGGACGGGGCCGTCGCCCCGAACCTGACGTACTGGCCGGCGACCCGGCAGTGGCGGCAGCACTTCCCGCTCAACCGGTCCTCTCGCGCGCTGTGCGACGCCACCGCGACCGCCGTGCGGGAGAACCGGGACCGGGTCGTGCAGGTGGAGATCGTCGCCGTCTGCGACCCGAAGCTGGCGCCCAGGGTCCGCAACGGCACGTACGTCGGCGACCTGTCCGCCGAGGCCATCGCGGACCTCGGCGCGTTCCTGGCGTTCATGCACGAGCACTACCGGGTGCCGCTGTTGGCCGCGCCCAAGTGGTTGCCGTTCGACGCCTCGTACGGCAACTCCCCGGTGCGCATGACCGGGCGGCAGTACGACGTCTGGAAGGGCGTGCTTGGGCACCAGCACGCCTCCGGCAACGTCCACGGCGACCCCGGCCGGCTCGACATCGCGGGGATCATCCGCGCCGCGAACCGGGCCGCCTGGCCCACCACCCCCGGCGTGTGGGCCCCGGCCCCGGCCCAACTCAGGCCGCCCGTCGCGGGTGCGGCGAGCACTCAGGAGAAGCGCATGGAGTACAGGATCCTCCGCACCCCCGACAACCGGTACTGGGGCTGCTGCGGGCTGCAGATCACCCACCTGGAGACCCCCGAGGTCCGCAACGAGTACCTGAAGATGGCCGGCCTCTCCCTCGACAACAAGGTCGAGGTCACCTACGCCCTGCTCGAGAACTTCCAGCGGATCACCTGAGGGAGCACCCATGGCTCTGCTGAACGACAAGATGACCACGCGCCTGCTCAACATCAACGCCGCCGGGAAGGTGGCCGTCGCCTGGTTCAGCTTCGGTGGCGCGATCGAGTCCACCGCCTGGGCGGCCCAGCTCGACGGCACCGTCGCGTGCGAGGTCGAGGGGACGATGACGTACTTCGACCCGGCCCAGATCCTGGCCGTGCGGGAGAAGCCGGCCTGACCTGCGTCGAACTGCCCCGCGCTAACCCTCGTTAGCGCGGGGCGCAGGTGACAAGTTGCGCGACCGGGTTCGTGTGTGCCCACCTGGGCGTCGCCCCGCTAACGTCCGTTAGCTGGGCATGCCGCCCCCCGCTTGACCTGGCGTGATCACGCTCTGCGCATCTAGCGTCACTCTCCGAGAGGGGGTGGCCGGATGCGGATCCGCCAGTCAGACCTCAACAGCTTCGCCCGCTGCGCCCACCAGGTGCGCCTCAACCGCGAGGCCGACGCCGACGGGACGCGCCAGCAGAACCTCAGTGCCACCGCCTTCGGGACCGTCGTGCACCACGCTCTGCAGGTCCTCGAAGAACGGCACTGGGCCGGCGACGACAACGCCCTGCCGGTCGCGGTCGCCACCTTCGAGTACTACTGGCACCCCGACAACATCGGCCAGCTCGTCCCCGGCGGCGTCGACGTGTGGCTGCCGAGACAGACCTTCGGCGGCCTCATGATCCGCGGCCGGGACAACCTGCGCGCCTACTACGACTCCCTCGTCCACGACGCCGGACACCTGCTGGCCCTGGAGCACACGTTCGAGGTGCCCTGGCCCGGTGCCGTCGATGAGTGGACCGAGGAACCGCACACCCTGACCGGCACCGTCGACCGCCTCGCCCTGCGCCTGGACGCCCGGCGCAAGCCCTACCTGAGCGTCGACGACTTCAAGTCCGGGCAGAAGCCCACGTACCTGCGCCACGCCCTGCAGTGGACCGTCTACTCCTGGGCCAGCCTCGACCCCGGGTTCTGGCAGGCGTGGCCGCAGGCCGACCTCGCCGCCCTGACCGAGCCGCTGGCGACACGCGGGTTCGCGCTGTTCCGCGACGGCTCCGGGCTCCCAATCATCCCCCGCCGGGGCCGATGGATCGCAGTGCGCGACGCCTTCGGGATCCACGACGTGGGCTGGCGCACGCAAGCGGACTTCGACCGCATGGCTGTCGCGATCGACGCGTACATCGCCGCCGTCGAGGCCGGGATCTACCCGCTGTCCATCAGCGGAGCCGTCTGCACCTACTGCCCACACCTGTACTCCGGCCGTTGCGGCGGAACGCCTTTCAGCAAGGACGACGAAGGCAAGCCGTACCCCGGGGTCTGACTTCGAAGGACCCTCCATGCCCCTGGTCGTGCGAACGACCGGTGTCGCGGACTACCTCGACACCGAAGGCGAAGCCACCATGAAGGCGATGATCTTGGGCGAGCCTTCCGCCGGCAAGACCCGCTTCGCCTCCTTCTGGCCCTCCCCGATCTTCGCCGACTGCGAAGACGGCCGGATGAGCATCGCGGACCGCAACGTGCCCTACGTCCGGATCCGCTCCACGGCGGACATGAACGCCCTCCTGCAGATGCTCGACATGCAATGCAAGCTCCACAAGCCCCCGGAGCGGCAATACAAGACGCTCGTCATCGACACCCTCGACTCCTACCAGCGCGACGTCATGCAGAACGAGATCCTCAAGGGCCGGGAATCCATGACCCGGGACGACTGGGGAGCCCTCAACAACAAGATGGTCGCCCTGGTCTCGAAGCTCATGAAGCTGCCGATGAACATCGTCGTCCTCGTCCACACCAAGAACACCCGCGACGACGAATCCATCGTCCGCGAACCCCGCCTCCAAGGTGACGTCCGCGACGTCATCACCCAGGCGTTCGACCTCGTCGGGTGGATCCAGACCCAGTGGGAGAACACCGACGGCGACGCCCAGCTCGCCCGCATCATCAAGTGGTTCCCCGAGCCCGGGTTCCCCATCCTGAAGGACCGCTCCGGGCAGCTGCCCCGCGAGACCCGCGTCACCTTCAGCGAGGACGACTACACCCAGCTGTTCACCACGATCTACGGCGACGCCTTCGACGCCCTCAAGCCGTCGGAGACGCTGGAGGAGCTGGAGACCGAGGAGCCGGCCGAACCGGTCGAGCCCCACTCCGGAGGGCCGGTGTCGGCCAAGAAGGCCGCCAAGAAGGCCCAGCCGGCCCCCCAGCCCGCCCCGGAGCCGGCCGAGGAGCCCAAGCCCAGGGTCATCAGGAAGAACGTGCCGCCCGCCAAGCGGCCCGCCGCCCCCGCCGACTTCACCGACGGCAACAGCGGCCCGGCCGAGGCGAGCGAGCCCGACCACGACGAAGCCGTCGAGGTTGCCACGCAGACCCTCGGCGCAACGGTCGTTAGTGAGCAGCCCCGGGTCGAGGCAGCAGCCATGCCCGAGCCGGAGCCCGACCCCGAACCGGAACCGGCCGAGGACGCGCTGCGCTGCGGGACCGGCGTCCCCGGGCACACCCCCGTCGCCGGCTGCGGCAAGGACCTCACGAACGAGGACCGCGACAGCGTCAACATCTCGCTGATCAAGACCAAGACGTACTTGTGCCCCGATTGCTGGCGCGCCTGGAAGACCCGCGCCTAAACCCCTCCCCGTTGTTGGAACAGGAGTCGTCATGCCCAAGGTCATCAAGCAGGCTGAGAACGAGTACAAGTTCCCCGACGACATCGCCTACAGCTGCAAGCTCATCGACGTCGTCGAGCGGGAGATCGCCTACTTCAAGCGCAACGAACACGGCGAGCGCACCAACACGCAGGACACGTTCAAGAAGTGGGAATGGCATTTCGAGGTCCAGGAAGGCCCCTACATGGGGCAGATCCTGTACGGGGAGACCCGCCCCGAGTACACCACCCGCGAGGACAACAAGGTCCGCCAGTGGTCCGAGGCCCTCCTCAACCGCGAGCTGGCCGTCGGGGAGGAACTCGACACCGACACCCTGCTGGGCCGCCAGTGCGTGGTCTCCGTCCGGCACGACCCGCCCCGGCCCAAGAAGGACGGCGGGATGTTCTATCCCACCGCCGTCGACGAGGTGGTGCCGAAGTCCGGCAGCCTCCTGACCACCCAGCCCCCGTTCTGAGCGGGGCCGGCGACATGGACCTCACGGATTACCTCTCTAGCAAGGCAATTCGCTGGTGGCAGGCAGCCGGCCCCGAGATCACCGTGCACTGCTTCCTGGGCTGCCCCAGCGACAAGGCCAAGGGCAAGCTGTACCTCAACACCGAGACGTGGGCCTTCCAGTGCAAGCGCTGCGGCGCAGCCGGTGGCCGCAAGCACCTGATGGAGCACTTCGGGGACCGGGACGACGCCGCCTACCTGCCCGGCGCCGACCCGGCCGCCCGGATGGCTGCCCTGCTGGCGTACACCATGGCCGCGGAGCAGCTGCTCGGCGACCACGAGGACAAGATCGAGTACCTGCTGGAGCGGGGCCTCACCGCCGAGACCATCATGGAAGCCAGGCTCGGCTACGTCCCCAAGGGCTTCGGCCTCGTCACCGACCTGCTCAACTACGAATCGTTGTCCCGCAAGGACTTCGAAGCCGCCGGCCTGCTGTCCGGAGGCAAGGACTTCCACTCCGGGCGCATCTGCATCCCCTACCTGCACCGCGGGTCCGTCGTGCAGATCCGCGGCAAGGAGATCGAGGGCCGGTACTTCACCCCCGCCGGGGACAAGGTGCGGCTGTTCAACGCCGACGACCTGGCCGGCGCCGAACACGTCCTGCTCGTCGAGGGCGAGTTCGACACCCTCATCACCCGGCAGGCCCTGCGCGGCAACCCCCATTGCCGCAACCGGCACACCGCCGTCGTCGGGCTCCCCGGTGCCGGCGCCTGGCCGGGCGGGCACGACTACTTCCCGTCGTACTTCCGCGAGGCCAAGCGGGTCTACATCGGCCTCGACCCCGACACCACCGGCGTCCGTGAAGCCGAGAAGCTCAAGGAAGCCATCGGCTCCAAGGCCCGCATCGTCATGCTCCCCTCGCAGGCCGACCAGCCCAAGTGCGACTGGACCGAGTTCCTGCGCCCCGCCAACGACGACACCCCGTGGGGCGGGCACACCGCCACCGACATCGACGACCTCATCGCCGAGGCCGAGCAGACCGGCCGCCGGATCTTCTCCGTCGTCGACGCCGCCATGCGCTGGCGCAAGGACCGCGACGAGAAGCCCGGCATCAAGCTCGGCTTCCCCAGCCTCGACGCCCTCATCGAACCCGGCCTGCGCCCCGGCAACGTCATGGTTCCGTTGGCGCGCACCGGAACCGGCAAGACCGTGTTCCTGGCCAACATCGCGTGGAACACCCGCGACCGGCGCGTCCTGCACATCACGCTGGAGAACACGATCAGCGAGATGTACGAGCTGCTGCGGCGGATCTACCGGTTCTGGAACCCCGACAGCGACGAGTTCTCCGTCCCCGACGCGATGCCCCGGCTGCGGATCGTCGACGAGAACCGGCTCACCGCCGAGGACATCGACCTGCTCATCGCCGAGTACACCCAGGAGGTCGGCGAAGCACCCGAGTTGGTGATGCTCGACTACCTCGGCTACTTCGCCCGCTCCTGCCGCGGCTCCTCCTCCTACGAGAAGACCTCCGCCGCGATCATGGACATCAAGGCGGTTGCCAAGCGCAACGACGTCGCCATCATCACCCCCCACCAGGTGTCCCGCGTCGCGCAGGCCGGGCAGCACTTCGAAGGCCACGAGGCCCGCGACTCCGGCGTCGTGGAAGAGACCGCCGACTTCCTGCTCGGCCTGGTCCGCCCCGGCGACGCCGCGGAGAAGGTCCGACTCCTCAAGCCCGGCGCCGTCACCGCGGAGCTGCAGCTGCAGCTGCTGAAGTCCCGCCGCGGTGGACGCGGCCGGATCGTCGACCTCGCCGCCTCGCCCGTGTCCCTCGTCGTCTCTGACGCCGTGAACCGCGTCGCCTGCGGCCGGATCGAACAGGAACTCGTCGCCTACAACCGCGGCCTGACCTACGACCAGATCGTGCCGGCCGCGTCCAACCAGCTGAGGTTCGCGTGATCGCCATGGACGAGCGCCCCTGGTCCTGGGTGCTGGACACCCTCGGCCTTCTGGTTGTGGTCTGCGTCGTGTCCGGCGCCGTCAGCGCCCTGCTGTGGTGGGCGTCGTGAGCGCCAGCCGCGAGGAGCTGGTGCTGGTCTGGAAGAGCTTGTGGGAGCGCGACCCCGAGCTCGCCTGCTCCCGCATGGTCGCCGCCATGCGCAGCGCCTTCGCCCTCGGCCTCACCGCCGGAGTGCTGCTCATCGGCTTCGCCTGGTGGGTGATCGGGTGATGCACCAGCTGCCGGCCAACTGCCCCGCAACCGACGCCAGGCTCTGGGACGTCCTGCACGACCTGTACGGCATCGGGACGTTCGACGAGGACGGCGACACCCCGTGGTGGAAGTTCCGCGCCACCGAGATCAGCAAGGTCCGGGCCTGCCGCAAGAAGAACGACCGGTCGATCGCCGACTTCTACATCACAGCCCTGTACTGCCGCGCGCACGGCCTCGATGTCCGCGCCGTGTCCTGGCTGCCCCGCCACGTCAACAAGGCCTGGTCCTGGTGGGACGCCAAGGCCCACCGCCTCGCCCAGACCCCCGCCGACGCCTACGCCGAGGCCATCCGGATCGAGTCGGCCAACCCCGACCCGACCTGGCTGCACCGGCTGTTGCGTGCCACGCCCGCCACGCACGAGGAGGTGCTGAACGAATGGCGATCCCGATGAACCGCGCCGCCCTGATGAAGCAGAAGAACTGCCTGATCTGCAGCCACATCGTCATCGGCGACGACTTCATGCAGTGCCGCATCTACGGCGAACGGATCCTGCTGCCCTCGGTCGCCGCCGAGGACTGCCCGTCGTTCGAGGAGTCCTTCCCCGAGGAATCCGGCGAGCCGTGAGTGCGGCGCCCAAGCCGCCGGCCCTGGCCACGGCGTTGAAGGGCCGGCACGCGCACGGCTGCCTCAACTGCCACCGCAAGTACACCGACGGCTGTGCTGAGCCGCTGCGCAACGCCCGTTGCCGGGACTGCTTGGGGGCCATCACCCCACGTGCCTCGTGGGACCAGGACAACGACCCGATCGCCTGCTGCTACCGCGGCACCCGTCCGGCGACCGCAGCGGAGCGGCGCGCCATGCGCCTCGGAGGACCCGAGGGCGCCACCTGGTGGATCTGCCTCACCTGCTGGCGCCAGCACCCAGCCCGACCAGTGGAGGACCTGTGAGCAACCCGGCCACCGTGCACCACATCCCGCAGCCCACCCCGGACATCCCCCGGTTCGAGGGCCGCGAGGTCTCCTACGTCGTCATCAAGATCAGCGGCGTCGGCAAGGTGCAGATGGAGGAGACCACGGTGTTCTCCATGGACGACCTGGTCCGCCTCGTCGGGGAGTACCGCTGCGTCGGGGTCAACTTCAAGGAGGACCGCGACGGGCAGATCTACCGGGAGCAGACCGTCGTGCCCAAGGAGATCGACACCTGCCCCTGGGACCCGGACGACCCGACCGACACCGGCATCCTCCGCGCCCCGACCGGCGGCTTCTGAGCCTTGCTGAGCCCCCAGTTGAACCGACCCCCGAGGCACGCCATGCAGCCCGAACGCTTCCCCCTGCACGCGGTGATCATCGTCTCGATCATCTTCCCGCTGGCCATCCTGTCGATCTTCATCGGGGGCCTCGCGTCCACGTTCTTCCACATCGCGACCGGTGTGGCGCTGGCGGCGTACCTGATCCCCGACCTGACCCGCGTCGCGAACTGGTTCTACCCGCTGCCCGAGATCCCGCAGGAGCCCGAAGATGAGCCCGATCCTCGATAGGTCCTACGTCATCGAGACCGACGCCCAGACCCTCACCGTCGGCGAGATCCGCCGCGTCATGGACCACCTGCCCGACGACGCCATCGTCATGTTCGACGGCCGCTACGTGAAGGCTGTCACCCCGTACGCCGGCATCCTCCACGTCGACTCCGGCGACCACCTCCCCGGCCAGTGCCCCGGCTGCGGCCGGCGCGGCTGCACCGAGTGCGGCGAGGGGGCCGAGCAGTGAACGACGACACCCCGGCCGTCGAGGTCCGCGCCATCCGGTTCGAGTCCGGGGAGGTGTCGCTGCAGTTCCAGCAGCGCCAGGACCTGCGCTCCGTCGAGGGCGACCCGGTCCTGCTGGTCCGGCAACTGACGTTGCCGGTCGACCACGTCGGCTACGCCGAGCAGATCCAGGAGCTGGCCGAGGATGCCCAACGGCTGGTGCTGGACATCCTCCCCCAATACCAGGTCGCCGAGACCTGGGCGCCGCCCGCGCTGGAAGAGGACGACGATGATGACCTATAGGGGCCACGGTTTCGATCCGACGATGATGGGTGCGCGCACCGCGTACGGGATGGCGTGGGACTTCCGGTTCACCGGTGTCTGCCCCCACGGCGTCGAAACCGTGTGGGTCGGCAACCCGATGGGCTACCCCATCTGCACCTGCGAGTGCTCCTGATGGACGAGGACCGACGCGCGGCGATGCGCGCGTACCGGGATCACATCTATGAGCACCTGGTGCCCAAGTGGCAGGCTGAGGGCACGCTGGGCGTCACTGACCCGCAGTTACTTGCCGACTGCGTCCACCTCGCGCGCGTCACGACGGGGCTCAAGAATCACGCGGTCGGGGTGAAAGTGCTTCCCCTCACGGAGCCGGTTGTCGACAGCCATCCGACCCCAGACTCGGGTCAGTAGGGTCCGCAGCTGCCGCAGGGACAAGCTCTCCAGCCACCCGGTGAGGTCGTCGAAATCGTCGCCCATCGGGACCGGCGTCTCGATGCGCGCGTTGATCTGCGACACCACCCGGCGGGCAGTCTCCCGGCGGTCCGCAAGCACTGCATGAGCCGCGTCGTACTCGTTGTCCGACATCCTGTCGTCCGCCGCCCAGCGGGCAGTCAGCTTCGTCAGCTTCTCGTCCACAGCGGTCATCTCCGCTAGCGCCGCCTGCAATGCATCCCGGTCGGCCTGTGTCGTGTTCTCCCGCTGAATCGCCTCGACCACGGCCGGCGTGTTCTCCAGATGAACCGCCGTCGCCGTCAGGACGTACCGCTCCAGGTCCTCAGCCACCAGCCGCATCGAACCGCAAGCTCCCTGCGCCTTCAGCCCGGGGTCGTTCTTGCAGTGGTAGGTGCGGTGCGGTTCGAGAGCCCCGTCGACCTTCCACTTCCTCACCACTCCGGTCATCGGGAACCCGCACCGTCCGCACTTCAGCAGATTCGACAGCGGGTACTCACGCTTTGCGCCGGTCGGTTCGCGGGTCACCGACAACGACCGCAAGGCGTCGACTGTGTTGCGGTTGAGGATCGGTTGCCATTCCGCCGCCGTTGTGGCGGTCATCGGCTCCCCCGTCTCGGGGTTGTCCGTCGTGTACTTGCGGATGCCCATGATGCGGTCGGAAGTGAGGATGTTCTTCAGGGTCTGGACCCGCATTGGCTTGCCGGAGGGGCCGAGCACTGGTGCCGGCTGCCCATTCTCGCCGAGGCGGGTGGCCCATTCCTCCAGGACGTCGCTCCAGCCCCAGCCTTGAAAGGCGATCCGGTGGGCCGCCTCGCGGATCAGCTCGACCTCGTGCTGGTTGTGGACGATGTTCGCCTCGCCCTTGTTCAAGACGTTGCCCTCCTCGTCCTTCACCACCCCGACGAAGCCGAATGAACGGGGGCCGCCGCCGTTGTACTTCCCGGCGGCGGCGATGGCTTGGCGGTGTCCGCGGGCCCGAGCCCTCATCGCGTCGACTTCCATCTCCGCGATCATCACGATGATCCGCATCATCGTTTTGCCGATGGTGGTCCGCGTGTCGACGCCGGGGTCGATGCTGACGATGGCGCCGCCGCACATCTCCATGATCCGGTTGCAGCGCTCGAACTCGTACGACAGGCGCACGAGGCGGTCCAGGCGCCACACGACGATGCCACCCCAGAGGCCGGCTCCGACCTCGGCCAGCATCCGTTCGTACTGGGGGCGCTCGACCTTCCAGTCGGCGGCAGTGATGTCGCGGTCTTGGAACCAGGCGCCGATGGTCACTCCGGCGTACGCAGCCCACGCCTCGATGCGTTCGCGCTGCACCTCGTAGCCGATCTTCTGGCCGTTGCGGTCGACGGTCAGGCGGAGGTAGCCGACGTACGGCTTGTCTGATTGGTCCGTTATGGAGGGGGTCATGCCTCCTAGTTTAGCGCACCTCTCGTCTGTGTCGTCCAGACGACACAGACGAGAGTGTCTTCGAACATCAGGTAACGTCGCGCCATGCCAACCAAGGAGCAGTGCTGGGACGAGTTCTGGGAGACGATGGCGCGTGAGTTGCTGCGCGTGAGGCGGGAGCGCATGTCAGAAGCGAGCCCGGCGCAGGTCCAGCTCGACGCCGCGAGGGCTGAGCTCGTACCGGGCGACGGGGGCGGGGGTGTCCTCGGCGGCCGGCTCTAGCCGGGCGTTGCGCCCGACGAGCCAGGCCTCAAGGATGATCGCTTGCCGCCGCGTCATGATCACGCAGACTGTCTCGTCGTCCCCGATCCGCTGCCGGTGGTTCATCCCGTCTCCTGATCTGCTCCGGACGAAGCCAGGTGACGTAGTTGCCGCCGCGGGCCTGCACGAAGCAGTACACCGCCTCCGACGTCCAGCCCTTCACCGTGGCCTTGCACTCCTCTGAGTGCCCGTCGTCAAACTCGACAGTCGCGAAGACGTTGACGACGTCGCGCCCGTTGATCTCGCCGTCGCGCGGGGCCATGGTGTAGCCGGGTTTCGTCGGAGGCGGTGCGCCGAGGATCCGTGGACCGTTGCAGTGGTCCATCGAGGGCTTGCGGAACGGGGAATCCTTGCTCACGCGGGCAGGGTAAGTCAGTCCCTGCGGTTCGCCTCGTCGAACTGGCGGCCTTCCTCGGCCCGCTCGTCGAACTGCTTCCAGTCCAGCTCGATGGTGATGAGGTCCTCGTCGGGGTCGACAGCGACGATCTTCCCTCGGCCGCGGGCGTCTGTGTCGGGGTCGACGAGCAGGATTGTGTCACCGGGATTCGGCATCAATGAGCTGGTGTTCAGGTCGTCGTAGCCGATGACGGTGTGGTCGGCTCCGAGCCGCAGGCTCGTGTTGATGGATGCACTCAGCATGACCTTCACTCTACGCAGCTCCTTGATAGCCGCGTGTACCTGCTGTCAACTATCATTGGCGCGGGCCCGAAGAGGCCATGGTCCGCTTTGAGATGCCGTACTCGCCCATCCGGGTCAGCGCCGCTCACGGGAGCTACCTGTTCGCCA
>JACCDR010282542.1_pt1 | contig 12901 bp, 16 predicted proteins | sample 7446431 | NCBI WGS metagenome assembly JACCDR01 (sample SAMN15323443, study PRJNA562643) | freshwater metagenome | isolation source: river surface water | place: USA:Blue River Watershed | collected 2017-08-17
ACCTCGGTGCGGACGCGCCGGTAGCGACGATTGACACGCTTCCCGACACGGGCGATGGCTTCGTCCGTGGTCAGGTTCAGGCGTTCGCAGACGTCGTCGACAATCTCGTCGAAGGTCACTGATGTGTCTCCGTCCTACTTGGCTACTGGTGCCTTGCGCTTCTTCCGCTTGCCCTCGCGCTGCTTCGAGTAGGCGATGGCAACGGCCTGCTTCTCCGGGTAGCCACTGCGCCGCAGCTCGGCGATGTTCTCACTCCTAACTGCGGCGCTCTTTCCTGCTAGCAGTGGCATGGGTCTTACCGACGCGTCAGCCGGTGCTGCTGCCGCTCGTCGGCCTCCAGGTTCTCCAGGTCCTGCGCCGCGACGACCTTCCTGAGCAGGTCGACGAAGCCGTTCCAGTGCTCCTTGTTGTCCAAGCGCTGGTCGATGGACTTGTTGTTGTAGTTGATGCGCAGGTCGCCGCTGCCCTCTTCGACGATGACCTCCACGCGACGCTCGATATACCGTCCGCTGTGCGTGATTTTGTTCAGCAGCGTGATTTCCTCGGCCGACAGCGGCTCTCTGGTGAGCATGTAGCCGTTCTGGTAGACCATGCGCTTCAGCTCGGGCTTCTTCGGCTGGCGGCGCAGATACTCGCCGAACTTGATGGCGCGGGGCGCCTGCGTCGCAGAGATGCCGCGTGCGACGGCTTCGCCGATGACCTCTCCAAGCTGCTGCATGCTGAACGGGGCATCGGTCGGGAGCGCTGCAGCGGCTGCGGCAATGGCTTCCTCGACAACCTCGTCATGCTTCACAGCAGCGGCTGCGCCAGGAGGCAGCGGCAGTGTGCGTGGCTGTGCGTTGATTTCGGCGATGACGGTCGGTTCCGCGCCCACAGGTGCGGAAATCTTCTGAGCCATGACGTTGTCTTTCTCTCGCAGGAGCGAGGTGGGGCTCCGGGTAGTGTTGGACTCCGGAGCCCCGAGTGATAGGCACGCGGGATGCGCGCCTAGTGTGCTGCAGGCCTTAGCTAGGCAGCAGCGGAATCGTATACCACGTCGTCGAGTTCAGCGCAATGAACGTCGCCGACGTCAGTGCGGCCATGACAATCTGCGTGTCCGGCGCGATGGCGTTGATGGCGTCGCCTGACGCTGGATAGACGCGCATGTTGCCGTTGTAGGCGTTCTTGATGACATACTGCTTGCCCTTGACAGCCTTGGGCAAGCGCACGCCAGCGGTGCCGTCGCCACCAGAGGTGCCGGCGTAGATGAACGCTGGGCTCGGCGTGACGATAGGCGTAGCAGTCGCCTGCGAGGTGCCGGCGACTGCTAACGATGCGACGTTGATGGTCGGGTCCGTCATGTTACACCACGGTCGGTGCAATCACGGACGACGGCAGCGAGTAGAGCACCGTGACGCGCGTGCGCCCGTCTGTGCCCGAGACGTTCGTGTCCGTAACGATGGCGTTGAGCGTCACTGCAGCCGCGTTGTATAGGAAGCCGTTTGCCACGCCGCGTGCATCGTTGGCGCCGCCGCCATCGATTGCAGGCACCGCAGCGCCCTGGAACGCAGCGGTCCAGACCATGTTGGCCGTCAGACCCGCTGCCATGACACCCGAGTCGAGGCGCATGCCGGCGAAGAAGCAGTCGTCATCGACCAGCCCCGCCTTGAGCACGGCGCTCGTGCCGCTGTTCCAGACGGTGACGTTCGTGACGAGCACGTCGAGAATGGTCGCACCAGCGGGAATCGAGAACGCTGCCGTGTGGACCTTGTTGCCGGCGACCTGCGTGAACAGCGCTTCCTGCGCAACGACCACGCCGCTCGGCGTGACGAGCACTGGGCCGGTCTGCGTCTGACCCGCTGCGGTCGTGACGAGCGTGGCCTGCGTGGTGCCGGAGCCCGCCGGCACATACTTCAGCCGGTTGCTGTCGTTGGTGTCGACGAAGAGGGGCGATGCCTTGGACTTGCCAGACGGTGCGTAGGTCGCACCGCTGCGCCGCAGCACATGCGACGCGATGACGAATGGAACCTTGATGTTGAATGCCATGTGCGTGTCCTGTCTGTGGCAAAACGCCTACGGAGCCGAAGCCCCGCAGGCGTGCCTGTGACGCGCGGCCGAAGCCGCAAGGGACGATGTCGGATTACGCCGACGAGTCGTTGACTGACGGGTAGGCGAACTGGCAGTTCACAACTGCCGCCGCCGTGGTCGCCGACCTGCTGACGGCGCCCGTGATGGCGTCGCCGGCCGTGAAGCCGTCTCCGACCTTGCCGTCCGTGGTCTCGCGGCCGAGTTTGGCATTGTCCGCGCAGTTCGCGACCACGTCGGTCGGGAACGTGCCGTAGATGCCATACCAGCCATACTTCGAGGTGCTGTCGACGATGGCGAGCGCCACCGCAACGGGACCCACGGCGTTGGCCGCGAGGAGCGTGGTCGCGCCGGCCTCGTCGAAGGTCACAACGGACCCGACGATGGTCGACCCGACGCCCTGAAGGTAGATGAATTCGGCGTCGTTGCCCGACGCATCGACTCCGCCGACTCGCTTGCCCAGCTCGTTACGAGCCGAGGAATCGACTTCGCCCGGCTGGCCGATTGCAGCCTGGGAGTTTCCGGTGATGAGAGCAGCCATGTTCGTGTCTCCGTGTTCAGAATCTGAAAGCGTTCATTGTTGATGAACAGGGCCGGTGACTGAACACCGGCCCGGCTCATTACACGTGCGCCACGCCCAGTCGGCTGCGGTTGTTCGTCACGAACTGCAGCGCCGAGTAGATGAGTCGCTCGAAACCGTTCACGCCGGGAATCGGCTTGGTCTCGTCGAGGTCGCGGAAGTATTCCTTCGACACGACCAGGAACAGGTTCTTCGGGTTCCAGAAGAACACCGAGGAGGTCCCGTAGGGCGAGAAGACGTAGCGCGCCGTCTTGAACGCCAGCGTCTTGAAGCCCGCCTTCAGGTCGTCCGTGTCCACCCAGCGCTGATTCGCCTGCTGCGTCGACTCGAAGATGGCCTGGGTCGCGCCGTCGCTGACGATGCCGGTCGGCATCAGCTTGGAGCCGGAGCCCTTCGCCGCTGCGTTCCACACGGACGTGAACGCCGACTCGATGTCGGTGTCGTCGACATACGTCGACTGCTGGTTGCGCCAGAACGCCTCGTCCGTGGCGGAGATGCCACCGTCCGACCCGGTGCCGGCCGTGGTCGCGTGCGTCAGGAGCCCCAGGAGCCCGTTCGTGCTCGTGGTGAAGAGCGCCTGCTCGATGATGTCGTCGTGCGACTCCAGGGCGTTCTCCATCAGGTTCTTGACGAGCGCAATCTTCTGATTCTCGCTCGGGTTCTGAACCTCGTCCTTCTTGGACCAGCGGATGGGAGCCGAAACCTCGGCCACTTCGTAGGACGCCGCCGTCAGCACCTCGGTCTTCGACGCCGACAGCTGCTGCATGTCGTTCGTCATGATGACGGTGCCCGGGTTGCGCCGGTAGTCGAGCTGCGCCTCGATGGTGGGACCGAGCGACCGGCGCACGATGGCGCCCTGACGTTCGAGTTCGCGCATGAATGCGGACTCTGCCCACTGATTCTCGGCGGTCTTCTTCTTCGCCAGGACAGCCGGATAGCTGACGGCGACAATCTGCGAAATTGAGAGAGCCATGATAACCTCTTGACGGTGTTGGAGTTAGTTCGCCTTGCGCTTGACGGGGGAGCGCATTACCGTCGCGCCTCGGATATACGCCGGAGGCTGGGCGGGATGGCGTGCGGGTGCTCGCCGGGGCTCGAATTGGCCGCGAGACAGCGCGGATAGCTGGGACGAGGGGTCAGTGCCCCGAGAGCACCGAAGACAGCCGGTGCGGCTGGAATGACGCACGCCCGAAGGCGTTGAGTCGAGTCATCCTACCGCGACGGAGGTGAGGATGTCAAGACCCTGACGAGATGTCAGAATCTTGACACTGGTAGGAGGCGCCTTAGACGCGCCGGTTGCGGATGCCGGAGGTGTCGATGGCGTGCTTGATGACATCCTCCATCGAGGCGTTGTCGGGCAGCGCGGTGCGTGCGGCGCCGCTGCGGGGCGCGCCGACACCAACTGCCGTGGACTGCGGGGCCGCAGCCATGTCGTCCATGATTTGCTTCCGGACCTTCTCGTAGTCCGTGGTGGCCTTGTCGAGCTTCGCCTTGTAGGAGCCGAACACGACCTTCTCGTAGGCGCGTTTCATCGCCTCAGCGGCGGAGAGACCCGCCGGCTGCTGCTTCAGCTCGGCCTCGATAGCCTGATAGTTCTCCTTGAAGCCCTCGCGCGTCGAATAGTCCTGCAGTAGCTGGCCCGCCGCCTTGTGGTCGCTCTCCATGCGCGTGCGGACGTCCTGGGCACGCTTGTAGGACTTCTCCAGCGGCTCATACCGCTGCGAGATGCGCTGCTCCGCGACTGCCGTCGCCTGCTCGATGGTCCACTGCAGGAGATTCGACAGCCCCTGCGGCGTGTAGTTGCCGTCAGGGCCGTCTCCTGTCGGTGCCTTCGAGAAGTCGACTCGGCCATCTGCTGTCGTGGCCGCAGCAGTCGGAGCCGACTGCGGTGTCGCTGCTGACTGTTTCCCAATCAGCTCCGCGTAGCGCGGGTTGAACTTCGGCAGCATCTCGATATACCGCTCGGGCTCCTCGAAGATGATGCGCTCGATTTCGGCGATGCCGTTGACCCGCTGCTCGTAGTTCTGAATCAGCTCCTGGCTGGACTTCGTCTCCGCCTCCCACGCGGTCCGCGCCTTCTTGACCGCGTTGTCGGTGATGGTCTTGACGCGCGAGTAGGGAATGCGATTCTCCCGGCCAGACGGCTCCTTCGCCTTGATGCCGTGCTCGGCCGCGAATGCCTCCTCGTCCTTGGTCTTCTTGTCGGCCTCGGCTACCGGCTCTGCTGACGGCTCAGTTTCAGCAGCTGCTTCAGTTCCTTCAGCTGCGCCTTCAGCTGCTGCCGCTCCGCCAGCAGCGTCTCCAACTTCCTCTGCGCCGCCATCAGCCCCGGCGTCGACTCCTGCGTCTTCGGTATATTCGCCACTGTCGCCCTCCATTCCGCCAGCTTTCGCGTCCGCCACTGCTGCGGCGATGACGCCCTCGATTCCGTCCATGTGTGCTCCTTTACGTGGTTGCGTGCGTTACAGCCGGTCGGCTGTGAACAGCTTGTCGAGCCGGCGATTCAGACGTTCCTCGCTGCGCTCCGACTCCTTGCGCGCCCTGGCGAGTTCCAGCTCCGCCGCCTTCAGCTCTGCCGGCGAGTGACCCGGAGGATAGACGGTCTCGATGACACCGACCTGCTCGACGAAGTGGAGGAGGTTGCGACGCTCGATGGTCTGGAACTGCGACGGGTTGCTGTTCTTGTCCTTCCGCAGCGTCAGCAGAACGGCGTCTTTCGTCACCTCATACTCGTCGACACCGTCTACTAACCTGACGGTGTAGCCGCTGCCGTTGAGGAACCGGAACGTCAGGTCCGTGACGAGTCGAGTCGGATACTCCGAGGAAATGCTGTGCTCCATGTCTACACCCACCTCGTCGTGTGCTTCGATTTGTCGGTGCCCTTGCCGCTCTGGTGCTCGACGTAGTTGGTCATGTTGCGCTTGTGCGCCTCGCGCAGCATCTCCGTCTTGGAGTAATAGCGGCGCGGCGTGCCGTCAGCGTTGCAGAGACCATTGTGGATGAGCACGCCGCCGGGGATGTCGTCGCCGACCACAGCGGCGACACCAGTCGGCAGGAAGACGCGTCGCAGCCTCGGCACCACGAAGTCCGGTGCCTCATCTGCTAACACGGCGCACATCTCACACCACGGCAGTTCGTCGGTCAGGTGCTGCACGAAGACGTCAATCTTCGTATGCCCGCAGTCGGGGCACTGGGCGTCAATCATTGCTGGCATGACTACTTCGCGTTCTTCCCGAGCACGCCGCGCTTCGCCCGCTCGTCGGCGCGAGCCTTCGTCCAGTGCAGCGTCTCCTCCAGCTTCGTGAGCTGGATGGCGTTCTCGCGACACCCGTAGGGACCGGACTGGAAGCCCCGGAGACGGTCGATGAGGACCGCATACAGCGCAGCCTCGGTCGCGCCGGGCGTGCTGCCCTCGACGTTGCGCGGCCCCTTCTGGAACTGGATATGTGCCACCGGCTCACCACCGATGAACAGCTCGTAGAGGTGCGAGGCGCCGCTCTGGTCCGGTGCGTCGGAGATGATGGCGATGGATTCGTTCAGGCCGTGCCCGTCGTGATGCAGGTCAATCCTTGGCATAGTGTTTGCACTCCTTCTGCTGACACTCCTAGCAACTACCGTGCCACTTCGTCGAGAATCCGCTGCCAGTGGTGAAATTGCTCGGGATTCCGCAGCGCGGCGCCGTGTCCGCCCTCTACTAGCAGGTTCGCATCCGCCTGCTCGAACTGCCGGCGAATGCCGAAGTGTCCATCTCTGAGGGCACCGAGCACGACCCACACGTCGCGCCAGTCGCCATAGACGTTCACCCAACGGACGATATTCGTCCGCGCGTGGGAGATGACCGGCTCCATATCGTCGCGTATCGGCGGATTGACCGTGATGAGGCGCCCCTTCAGGCCCGATGCAAAGGCATGCAGCGCGACCTGCGCGCCGTGCGAGAACGCAATGACGAGCAGCTCCTTGCTCGGCACCGCGCGCTCCGGACACAGCGGCGGGACGGCGAAGCTGAGGAGGTTCGCCCCTCCTATCGCCCACTGGATATTCTTGCCCCACAGACCGTCGATGTCTGTGGACCACAGAAACGGCGTGCTCGACACCGGTTGGAGCCCCAGGCGATTCAGCTCCGTGCGAAACTCACTGCCTATCGCGTCGAAGTCGTCGTCGCGGCTCGCCCCGTGCGTGCCCGCCACGAGGATGTAGCGCATTACTGCCCATCCTCCATCCGCTTGTTCAGCCGGCTCGCCTCGTTCCAGTCAGGATACTGGTCGTGGTCCGGAGCCAGCATCTGCTGTCCCGCCGCCGGGGGCTGCTGACCAGGAGCCGGGATACCCGGCTGTGGCTGCGGAGCCCTCAGCGACAGAATCTTCTGCTTCGCGGTCTCGATTTCCTCTTGCGACGGCGCCTGACCCGACTTCTCCAGCAGTGCAAGCACCATCGGGTCCTGCAGCGCCGTCTCCGCATCCGCACGGAGCGAGATGTTCGCCGGCTCCTGCTTCTGCGGCTGCGGGTCGATGATAACCTCGTCCACGTTCAGTCCCGCCAGGATAGCCATCTCTGTCAGGATAGGCTTGACGTTGACGTAGCCCGACTTCGCCGCCATGTTGAGGAATCGCTCCAGGCGGTCATAACGCTGCGACGCGTCGAGCAGCACCGTCGAGTCGGCGCGCACGTTGTAGGCATAGTAGGTCGACAGCCGCTCGCGCGGGAAATCTCCTAACTGCTGCAGCTCGCGCTCGTCGAAACGGCCGTAGAGTGACAGGAGGCCCGCTGCGACTTCGGCAATCGCCACAAAGTGCTTCGCGACGCGTGCGCGCTCGTAGCCGATGCGCGTCTGGAAGTTCTGCTGGATGATGTTCGCTTCTGACGCTGACCGAATCTGGTTGACGCCGCTTCCGCCTGTCTGATTCGGTGAGACCTGCCACGTGTCATACAGCTCGGAGCGCGCGATGTCATTGAAGCGGAAATCCTCGGCCGGATACACGGCTCGCGCGACCTCGCCGAGGGCATTGCTCCCATCACCATTCACTGGGATGATACCCTGCCACGTGCCGCGCATCAGCGTATTCTGCACCAGCGGGTCGACGCGATTGACGTTCATCCATCGGAGCGGCAGCGACGACTCACGCTGGCGAATGACCTGCGAGCGTGCGCGAATCAGCTCGTCGACCTGCGGACGGCCCATCGCCGTATCCGAGGGCGGGACTGCCTCGTCTGTCAGATAGGTGAGCGTCAGGAACTGGACAGGACGCTTCTGCGCCCCGAGCATCGCACCAGGGTTTTCAGGGTCGCGCTTCTGGCCCTTCCACTCCTCGTCGATGACCGGCTCGTCCATGCCGTCGATGAACATCAGGTGGTGAATGGCCTCGAAGCTGGGCTCATCGACGTGATACACGTAGCGCATGTAGAACAGCTCATGATACGTGCAGATGTGCTGCGCCTTGCCGCGCTCCTTGTCCTCGCTGTAGGTCAGTTCGTCCTCGGAGCTGCGGATGTCGCGCCCCACGACCTTGTCCTTGACGTCATCGGGCAGCTTGTCCTTCAGCCGCCCCTTCAGCTCCTCCCACGTGGCGCGGCCGGTGTAGCCGTCCCAGTCGGTGTCGTCGAAGTCACTGCCCTCGAATTCGGTCGGCCACAGCAGGTCGGCAGGAGAGACACGCGCGAATCGGAGCCGCGAGGCCACGACCTGCGGAAGGTCCCGTGTTGGCACCTCGATGCCGAGCTGCTGCATCGCCGCAACCTGCTCGGGACCGACAGTCGGCACCTTCTTCATCACCTGACGCGTTTCGTGCGACACCATAACGGCGCCGATGCCGCTGGCGTTGATGACGTCTGGCAGCTCCTCGTCCATCGCGACGCCGACGCGCCCCTTGCACAGCTCTGCGTTCAGCTTCTTCTGAAACATCGCGACAGGAGGGCCGTATTCGGCGATGACTGGCGTGAGTCGCACCTCTGGCACGGCGCTGAACAGCTGCGCCTGCTTCGACTTCGTCATGGACCAGTCGATAGTGACCGGCACCCGGTCGAGGTCGCTGTCCGACTCGAACATCTTCGCGCGTCGGTAGTCGATGTTGGTGGACCACTCAGGAATCAGCGTGCGCTTGTAGGTGATGCAGCGCCGGATGTTGGCGAGCCAGCGAGTGTGCCGCTTCGGGTCTTCCTTCGTCGTGCTCGTGCGTGACTGCGGCTGCGCATCCACGTCATCGAGCTGGTCAGGGGGAGTCGTCACGTAGTCGGCCATGTCTATGTCCTAGTATCTTCGGCGGTTACTGACTGCGCCGTTACCAATTATGCCCCGATTTGCGGTCCTGTCAACCATCCAGCGGCGCTGGACAGCCTGTGACGGCTCCGGCGAGGGGCCGACGCCGGCCATGCAGACGTAGCCCAAACATATCGGGAAGTGGTCCGCACGGTGGTCTGCGATTCGTCCTGGCTTCTTCTTGTCGACGCGCATGGCTCGCAGCGTGCGGTTCAGCGTCGGCACGCCTATCGACTTGTCGCCCTCGTCGACATACATCTGCAGCTTCGGCTTCCCGTCCGCGAGCTTCGTTGTCAGGTATTCCTGGATGGCGAGGCCCGCAGCGGTCCTGTCATTCTTCGCCTTCGTCAGCGCGATGCCCCGGTCTTCAAACTCGTCGGCCAGACAGTGCCCCATCTCCTTCTGGCCGTCCCACAGCGTCGGGTCCGCAAAGGTCGTCACGATGTGCGACATGCCTGCTGATGCTGCCTTGATGTCATTCGCCACTTCGTCGACTGGCGTCCGGAGCCACGTCATCTCCCTGAACGGAATGAGGCGCCCGGCCGGCGTCACGGCGACCCACAGGCACACCGTCGGGTCGTGCCAGCCCCAGTCGATGACGCGATAGACGTGCAGCCACTGGAGATTGTCCAACACGTTGCGCGGGCCTATCGGTTGGCCGTAGACATTGATGGTGCGCTGGCCTGTCTTCTTGTCGAACGACTCGAACAGCGGCGGCGACACCAGATGCTGCGGGCCGACGCTGAAGTAGGCGCCTTCGACGCCCCACTGGCCGTCGACCCAGGCTTTGCGATACGCGGCGGGAAGCCCAGCGAAGCGCCTATCATACTGCTCGAAGTCGAGATACGGGTTGTCCTCGCGCTCCAGATGGATGTTGCCCCAGTCGTTCGGGTTGTAATCGGGGTCCTCCTCGGGAATGACGTCCTTCTCGATGAAGTAGCGATGCACCTCCTCGGCGGACACACCTATCGGGTTCGTGCCGCCACGGACGATAGCAATGCGATGACTGCCCTCCTCGACACGGGCCGAGGAGCTGATTTTCGTGACCCATTCCCAGGGGAACGTCGTGATTTCGTCGAAGAAGATGGCGCAGAACTGACCGCCGAGATACTTTTCGATGTCGGCCTCGGTCTCGCAGTGTCCGAAGAGACCGACGCTGCCGTTGCCGTATTGCGCTGTGAAGGTGCCGCGCAGGTAGACGTTGCCGCCCTGCCCATCCTCGTCGTTGAACGACTCCATTTCGGAGGGCACATACAGGAGATGCGTCTTGCGCAACTCCGGCATCGTCCGGCGCAGGATGAGATAGGTGTAGCCCGGGTCCGACAGCGCACGCATGTGGAAGTCGTAACGTGCGCAGTGGGACTTGCCGGTGCCGCGCCGGCCCTCCATCAGCAAGTTCGGCAGCGTCGAGGCGTGGTAGGCCCGCGCCTTGGCCGATGCTGGCAGATACAGCAGATGAAACGTATCGTCGCGCTTCAGCTTGACGAAGGCGCCGGCGGCTATCGCCTCCGACACCAGATTCGGGAACCCGCCCTTCTTGGTCGGCTTGTTGGCGAAGACCTCTCCTGGTCGCGGGGCGCGCATTACGGCAGCAGCTCTTCTGGCACCGCTGCCGCGTCAGGCGCTTCTAACGGCGGCAGCTCCTCGGCTGTCACTGCTAACGCGCGCTGCTGCCGGTCATCGACCGTTATTTCGGCCTTGGGCTGCGGGACGCCTCCTATCGCGATGCCCAGGTGGAAGGTCGTGCCCTGCTTCGGCGCCGCTGCCCCGGGCTCCTGCGGCGGGTCGACGACTCGCAGGCCCTCTTCCTGGATGCGCTCCAGTGCCCACGCCGCCGGCTTGTGGTCGCCGGCGACTGCGGCTATCTTGGCGGCGACGACGACGCATTCGACCAGCTCTTCTGCCCGACTCGCCAGCGTCTCCCTGGCCGTCTTGATGATGTCCCTGACAGGCCGTCCCCGAGTCGAGACGCCGGCCTTGATGGCAATCTCCTGCGGCGTCGCCTGGAGGTTCGCCAGGGCTTCGCTCATGATGAGGTCCTTGACGTCGGCCGGGATGCGCCCCCTTCTGCCGGGGTGCTTCGACTGGAGCTTCTCCTCTGTCGTCTTGATGCGCCGACTCGGCGGCATTCCTGGCGCAATGGGCGGAGCCGTGCGGCCTCGCTGGACCCCGGCTTCTGCTTTCCCGTTGCTGGGATTGGCTCTTCGGCGTGCGATTGGCATAGTCGTTGCCAGTGTAGAAGTTCCGGCCGGATGTGTCAACTTTCGCCTTCTCACCGCTTGACAAACGCGTTTCCGAGGCAGAGAATATCAGAGCACATCGCGGGTTGAAACAGGGGGAGGAGTCACACTCCTCGCCCGTCTAGAGCGCGAACATACGAAATCCTAGCCATACGAAATCCTGGCCGGCCTACCTCCTGTCAGCACCTCACTCGCCTCTCCTAACTCCTGGCCGGATTCTAAAACTGGCGACCTAACGTGCGCGTCTACTTTTCAAAACTGGGCCGGCAAGGTGCGCGTCTACTCGCTCCGCTCGTCCCCGTCGCCGGGGGTGGCGGGGTCGGTATGCCGCCGGCCGGGACTGGCGGACGGATAGGTATACGCGTCGCGCATGCATCGCATGCGTTACGCGCATACTGCTATCGCTCGACTGCCGCGCCGTCCAGGACGGTGCAGCGTCAACGCGTTCTGCTGTCGGGTAGTCTGTCGGGTGGGAGAGTGACTCACACTAGCATGGGCTAGGGCGAGTCACTCGCTAGCAGTGAGTCACTCAGTCGACTGAGTCACTTCGCCGATGATGGACCATGCGCCGCAGTGCCTGCAGCACGCGTGCATTAGACATCCTAATGGAGCGATGATGCGAGCGTAAGGCGACGAGCACTGCGGACACGTGAATCCTTCGACGTATTCGGTCTCCTCCTCCCACGCGTCATGATGCATATCGAGCAGACTACCAGCGTCGGAGTAGTGTTGAATCCTATCGCGAGCATCATCCACGTTGCGCCTCCAGTCGGGCTAGGATACCGCGTGTGGTCTCCAGACCGCGTTCGATAGCGTCGACAGCGAACGGCGAACGACGGTCAGCGGTCAGCTGCTGAGCGTGAGCAGTCGCGACTTGAATGCTCCACCGAAGTGCATCGGCGAGCGTATCGCGTTCCAAGACAGACAACGGTAGTATTGGCATGCTGTGACCTCACTTCGCGAGATACGCGTTGTGACCGTCCGGGTTAGGCCAGAATTGACGCGTGGCAACGTTGACGGTGCCTGCAACGGTGACGAGACGACCATCAGCGGAGCGGAGACGGACATAGCCAGTCAACGCGCGACGCGTGCCGATGTAGAGCAGGGAACCGCGACGCGTGAAAGTAGTAACGCGTCCCTGCAGACCGACTGTCACCGGGAAACGCTGGAGTGTCAGCATGATGCTACCTCACCTTGTAGACAGCGACCTTGCGCAGCTGCCCGTATCGAATGTTTGCCGTTGCGCCAGGAGAGAAATCCGACTTGGAGACGTAGCCAGAGCCGTTGTAACTCTGCAGGATGAAATCTTTTCCGGCGTCGAAATCGGCGATTGCCTCCGCCTTAGACTTGTAGTCTCTGCCATAGGCGGGAGTGATAGTCTGATAGCCAGTCAGCATGTTTCCTCCGTTGTGGATAAGACGTAAAACACCGTGCCAGTGTAAACGACCCGCAGTGCCCGGAGCGTAGTCCATTGCGTGGCAATGGGCCATTTCAGCAGCGATAGCGGGCGAGCGATAGCGGGCGAGCATGCCGCGTGCTATCTCCAGACGTGTCACGCGGTCCGCCTTGCCCGTTTCAATTCGGGTGGATTTTCACGTTTCCAGACGTGCCAGACAATCGCCTGAAAATCGCAGGGACGATGGCCCACGATGCGCGACGCGTCGCGATAGGCGGAGGCGAAGACTGGATAGACGTTGCTACGGAGGCGAACAGCATAGGCGGAGTCTAACGCTGCCTCCGCCGCATGCGCATCAACGGTGACAG
>JACCDR010290903.1_pt1 | contig 12901 bp, 11 predicted proteins | sample 7446431 | NCBI WGS metagenome assembly JACCDR01 (sample SAMN15323443, study PRJNA562643) | freshwater metagenome | isolation source: river surface water | place: USA:Blue River Watershed | collected 2017-08-17
ACGCGATACCCAAATCGTTATCCAGTATGATTTAATGCGAGCAGGGTTCTATGCGATAGCGAATTCCTTTTGTCGCCTTTTTTCATCTTCTGATCGAAGACTATCTCGCGTACTCTTATACGATTCTATAACGCCATCGGGTATAGGTTCGTCCTTGCTTATGTAGATAAGTATTTCTTTCCAAAAATTGATTCTTACTTCAATTAACTTTTTCAAGCTCCCCTCAGTCTTACTTAACGATTTGCTGTAGTAATCAAGAAGAAAACCAATCTTGTATATGCGCATCATACGGAGCGACAAATAGTCTCTCTCACCGCGATTATTTCGTACGTATTCACTCAATAGCGCATCTAATGCGGGATTATGAATCACCATGTAGTTCATAAACCGTGCCCAGCTCTCGTACTTATTACCAAAATGTATCGATGAAAGATCAAGTATATATATCGCTTTGTCTTTAGTACGAAAATTATGAGGAACAAAATCAGTGTGTGTTAGATAGTTGCAGAATTCGTCAATACCCCGTTTCTCGGTAACCAAGAGTTCGTATGCTGTATGCATACATTGAGTAAGCACATCGTCATGAGTATATTCGTATACTGATTCAATAAAACCCTTGAATTCATTAAAATATGTTCTGGCATCAAAAATAGGAAACACGTCACGTATAGATTTCAGGTGCTCAAACGTAGTGGCATGAAAAGATTCCTGTTCTTCAAATACTGTGAGTACTTTAAAAAATTGTGTTTCTATTGGGTATGAGACAAAAACTTTTTCTTGTGACACAAATTCCGTTGCCCATAGAAGGTAGTTATCCTTAATTCCAAAGTACACTTCTTCTGGCAGGAGTAACTGATTATTCGAAAAAACCATGCTCTTGAGTGAGTCTCGAACAAGTTTCTCGGTTTCAATCTCTTTCTTACCGTCTTTATGCTCAGATACTTTTAGTATCACTCGATTACCCTCTTGTGTAGTTGCAGATAGGACATACTTATCTTTCATCATCAAAAATCTCTCACCCGCCATATGCGGCTGATTTTTATCTAGTGTAAACCCAAGAGGAGAGATAACTGTGGCAATTTTTTTCAAATCCGCATTTGCTTCCATGGCTTTTTCATCCTATAGTGGCACTATATTTTTTGCAACTTCATGGGAACAGTAATTCTTACTGGGGGGGCTGGGTTCATAGGTTCTGTTGTGGCGCGTCAGCTTCTTGATAAGGGGTATCGAGTCGTGTGCATCGACAACTTTACAGCTGATTTGTACAGCCCTGAACTAAAAGAAAATAATGTTGTGTCACTACAGGAAGATGAAGGATTTGTTCTCTTTAGGGTCGATATCTGTAATTCAAAAGAACTAGATGATATTTTTGCAAAAGAAAGACCTGAGTACGTTATACATTTAGCAGCTCGAGCAAATACACGGAATGCCGTCGCAGATCCTCAGAGTTATATTGATGTTAATATTTCAGGGACACTTTCTGTTTTAGAATGTTCAAAAAAATATAGTGTTAGAAATGTGGTGATAGCGTCAACCTCATCAGTGTATGGAAACAACTCAAACATGCCCTTGAGTGAAGATGATTTCGCGGACAGACCTCTATCTCCCTATGGCATGTCAAAACGGTCTGATGAAATGCTTGCATACACTTACCATCACAATTTCAAGACAAACATAACTTGTCTACGATATTTTAATGCGTATGGTGAGAATAATCGCCCTGATCTTGTGACATAAATTTGGGGAAATTTGATGTTAGATGGAAAAGGAATAGAGATATCGGGTGATGGGTCGAGGAGCAGAGACTATACATATATAGGCGATATTGCGCGGGGAACCGTCATGGCAATGGAGAATCCCCTTGGATATGAAATTATTAATTTAGGAAACAGTAGTCCAGTTTCACTCCGAGAGCTTGTGCGCGTTTTTGAAAAGGTGTTAGGTACACAAGCTCTCGTCACGATGCGACCAAGTCATGCGGCAAGTGTCGAGTCTACATACGCCAATATAGATAAGGCAAAAAAACTTCTCAATTGGGAACCAACTGTTTCAATTGAGGAAGGTATTGGAAATTTAATTACCTGGCTTAGAAACAACAGACGTAAAAATAGTGTTGAGAGTTTGTAGGTGAGCGTCCCATGAGAATTTTTCTTTAAGTAGCGTCAAACCTTGGGTAACCATTCTTTCCTTCAGCACTGAGTCTGTAAAGTATCTTTCTATTGCAGAAGCGAGACTTTCTGTATCGCCTGGCTTTACCAAGAGACCAGTTTTTTCATGATATACCGCTTCGTTTGTCCCAGGGATATCTGTTGCAATCGTTGGTATTTCAGCAGCAAAACTGGTAAGTACCGTATGGGGGAGACCTTCATAGGTTGAGTTTAATACGTAGATTTCAGACTCCTTTCTCAGCTGCCAGGTTTCAAGCCTTGATATTTTTCCCAAGAAAGTAACTGAGTCATGTAATCCAAGCTCGGTACGTAATGTTTCTAGATGCTTCAACTCAGGACCGTCTCCTGCAATAACGAGGGTAGCATCGGGAAAGTTCTTCTTAACAATTTTTAACGCTCGCATCAACCCGTCTATACCTTTCCAGGCAACAAGCCTCGCTGTTGTTGCAATTTGGTGTTTTATTCGGCGCGCTTCAAAGGGTAGTACCTCGGTATCTTCAGCTGCGTTGTAATTTACAATAGACTGACTCTCCGAGACACCGTACGTTTTTTTAAGTGCTTCAAGAAGATATGCAGATGGAGTAGTTACTCTCGCGGCTCTCCTTAACACAAATCCTTGTATTATCATCATCAGCTTTATTCGTAACCCACCCTCGGGAGAGGCATGAAATTCGTCGAGTCTCTTTTTAGTTAACCTATGTTGCGTTGCCCGTTCCCACGCTTCGTCACCAACAAACTTTAATACAAACGGTACTCTTCGTATCAGGGATACAAACGCAGCAGGTAAGCCGGCTGCCATAGCATTTTGAACGTAGAGTACGTCAGCGTCTCTGGTTGCTTTGAGCAGGGCAATAAAATATTTGAATAGTCGTCGTGGAAGAGGACTATTTTTATGTACCGATATAAGTTGTGTACCAGGGAATGATTCGCGTGTGTTGGTATATGCCACAACTGTTATCTGATGCGAGACATGAAGCCTTTCACAAAGTTCCTTTGTGTAAGTTGCAGGTCCGCCAATTTCAGGGGGATAGATTGGAGTAGCTACGACTATTTTCATGGAGGCACTATAGCACTCTGCATACGGCAATTCCAGATATAAACGATTCATACAGGTGCTTGCTGTGGTGAAAATTCATCTGAGGGCATGTGTTTCTTGAGCATTATGTATTAAGCTATAATTCCGATACCTATGAGGAGGGATTTCTATTACATTGCTAACATACGTATGCCAACAGAACGGGCACACGGTATCCAAATTATGGAAATGTGCCAGTCATTTGCTGATAACGGATACGAGATCCAGCTCGTCGTTCCTAATAGAAGGACACCTATACGAGAAGACCCCTTTATCTTCTACGGTATTCGACAGAATTTTAAGATAAAAAAATTGTGGTGCTTAGATCTTGTGAAGTTTGGAAAAATAGGACACCGGATTGAACTCGCCACATTTCTCATTGGTGTATTCCTAAGGCATCTTAATAAAAGTGGAATTTTCTATACGCGCGATGAGCTCATTGCTGTGGTTTTAAAAGTAATAGGGAAAGATGTTGTCTATGAATCACATACGAGTCGAACAAATGTAGCTGTAAGAATGGTCATCGTCTTAAGAATCCCGTTTGTAGTTATCACCGCTTCATTGAAAGACTTCTATATGTCTTTAGGAGTATCTCCCGATACTCTTCTAGTTGCTCCCGATGCCGCAGATATTGATCGTTTCGATATTTCTATTACTCAGGAAGAATCGCGAAAGAAATTAGGTTTACCATTGAATAAAAAAATAGTGTTGTATAAAGGGTCGCTCATTCCTTGGAAAGGTGCCGACACTCTTGCGGAATCCATCAAATATATTAAAACGGAAAATATCCAGGTTGTCTTCATAGGAGGCAAGGAAGAAGATGTGGAGAATTTTAAAAGAAGTTTTGGACGTGATGAAAGAATACTCATACAAGGCAATCGTCCACGGACAGAAACACCGCTGTATCAAAAAGCTGCAGATGTTCTCGTGATACCCAATAGTGCAAAAGAAGATATATCAAAATTGTATACATCTCCCATGAAGCTCTTTGGATACATGGCAGGGGGCGTACCAATTGTCGCATCGGATTTGCCATCAATACGAGAAATCCTTGATGAGCAAAACACATACTTTTTTGAACCAGACTCTGCTCGAAGTTTAGGCAATGCTCTCGATACAGTTTTTAAAAATTATGCAGAGGCACAGGACAAAGCAAGGCAGTCGTTAGAGAAAGTCAGGGCCTTTTCTTGGAAGAACCGAGCGAAAAACATCCTCTCGTTCATCGGTGCAAAGATTCCGTAGTCTCTGTAAAGTAGATTTTTGTATGATATAGTCTGACGGTATTGAGATACTCCGTTACCCAGAGATCACTATGAGTCATGATGGTACGAAATGTTGATTGATGGAAAAAAAATTGCGGAACGCATATATAGTGAGATACGTGAACGTATAGTGGAATCTAGTACAGTTCCTGTGCTCGGCATTCTTACCTGTGCGCCAAATTTTGAAACAGAGAAGTATCTTGCGATAAAGCAAAAGAAGGCAAGTGAGGTTGGTATCGTTACGAAGGTCGTACGACTCGAATCGAGTGCGACCGAAACAGAGCTTCTCACAGCGCTTGCTGAGCTCGTAGATACATCAGACGGTGTTGTAGTACAGCTTCCGCTCCCATCTCATATCGATACACAAAAAGTACTTGCTGCAATTCCATCATCTCACGATGTGGATGCTCTCAATCCTGAAACAACCGACATCCTCTCGCCGGTCGTTGGTGCCATCATTGAGATTGTCAAAGTGCACGAAATACCAATTTTTGAGAAACACGTGGTAGTGATTGGAAGCGGTCGCCTCGTTGGATTACCTGCCGCAAAGTGGTTCACCGAGCACGGTGCCTCAGTGAGTGTTGTCACGAAGGATACGGTCGACATTCCGTTCTACACCAAGAACGCCGATATCATCGTTGCGGGCGCTGGTGTTCCCGGACATCTCACAGCGGATATGGTCAAGGATGGTGTCGCCATCCTTGATGCGGGAACTTCTGAGGATGGAGGCATGCTCAAGGGGGATGCACATCCAGACTGCGTACACAAAGCAAGCCTCTTCACACCGGTTCCTGGTGGTATTGGACCCATCACCATTGCGGTCCTCCTTCGAAACGTGGTCGAGCTCAGTCGATAATGCATTTCATGCTATAGTAGGCGCGTATTTATTCTAAGCGTTCGTATGGCCGACACGACACAGGGAAAGGGAAGTGAAGGGACGATTCGAACATTTCGCGCAATCGTCGTAGTACTCGTAGGTATCATCATCGGGTACTTTGTCTATGCAACGACGCTTGATGATGGCTCGAAGTATCCATTCAAGTTCGGGCTCGATCTCGCAGGAGGAAGTCAGCTCACATACGTCGCCGACGTATCGAGCATTGATTCAGCGGAAGTGCCCGAGCTCATGAGTGTACTTCGAGAGGTCATTGAACGTCGCGTGAACGCGTTTGGTGTCTCGGAGCCGAACGTCCAGGTCGAGCGGGGGAGCGCCGTCGCTGAAGGAGCGTCGGTGCAGCGCCTCATCGTCGAGCTTCCCGGTGTGACCGATATTGACGAAGCCATCAAGCAGATTGGGCAAACACCGCTCCTCGAATTCAAGCTCGTTGACGAAGAGGCACTCGCTGCACAGGAAGCGGCGGAAAGGACGGCAACGAGTTCTGGCGCCATCATTTCGAACGTACGCATGAATGGAGAACTCATCGAACCGTACCTCGACACAGGTCTCACAGGGCGCTATCTCGAGCGAGCCGAACTCGTGTTCAATCAGGGACAAGGAGGTCTCTCGAACGAACCAATAGTCTCGATTCGTTTCAATGATGAAGGTGGTGAGCTCTTTGAGCAGATTACCCGTGATAATACAGGCAAGTTTCTTGCGATATTCCTTGACGGCGAACTGGTCTCCTCGCCACGCATCAATGAACCAATCGCTGGTGGACAAGCGATTATCTCGGGCAACTTTGCGCTCGAAGAAGCACGTACACTCGTCCGCAACCTCAATTTTGGAGCGCTTCCTGTTCCAATTACACTCGATACAACACAGACCATCGGCTCATCCCTTGGTGCAGAGGCGCTCCATGCAGGAGTGCGCGCAGGTGTCATCGGCTTTGTCCTCCTCTCACTCTTCATGATTGCATGGTATCGCCTCCCGGGTGTCATCGCTGTCCTCGCGCTCATCATGTACGTCGTCATGATGCTCGCACTCTTTAAGGTCATACCAGTTGTACTCACGGCTGCTGGCATCGCTGGTCTCATTCTCTCCATCGGTCTCGCTGTCGACGCGAACGTGCTCATTGCTGAGCGTATCAAGGAAGAGCTTCGCGACGGAAAGACGACAGAGGAAGCGATTCGAGCAGGATTTGATCGTGCGTGGCTTGCCATTCGTGACTCGAACATCGCACACATCATCGCCGGTATCATTCTCTTTTGGTTCGGTACAGCACTCATCAAAGGATTCGCCCTCGTTTTCGCGATTGGTGTCATTGTGTCCATGGTCTCCGCGATTAGCATCTCGCGCACGCTCCTCATCGTACTTCCGATTGATGTGAAGACGAGGTTCGGCCGCTTCCTTATGAGTTCAGGCATTTCAAAGTAACGATATGAAACTCGAACGATTCAAACACCATTTTTTCATTCTCCCTGGAATTGCGTCAGTACTCGCGATAGTCGCTATTGTCATGTGGGGACTGAAGCCTGGCATCGATCTTCGCGGCGGTTCGCTCCTCGAAGTTGCATATCCCGATGGAAGACCAGAGGTGGCAGTACTTGAGGAACGTATGGAGACGCTTGCACTCGGTGAGGTGCGCATCCAGGAAGCAGGTGAGAGTGAACTCGTACTTCGTATGCGCTCGCTCTCGCAAGACGAGAAGGAATCGGTTGACGACGTCCTTGCGTCATTCGGTACTGTGAATGAGGTGCAGTACAACTCCGTCGGTCCGTCAATTGGTGAGGAGCTCACACGAAAGGCGTGGTGGGCTATCACGCTCGTGTCGCTTTGTACTGTTCTCTTCATCGCTTTCGCGTTCCGCGGTGTCTCAAAACCAGTATCGTCATGGAAGTATGGTCTTGTTGCCATCGTCACACTCCTTCATGACATCCTCATCCCGACAGGATACTTTGCATACCTCGGTCACATACGCGATGCCGAAGTAGGTGTCCTCTTCATCGTTGCGCTCCTCACCATTCTCGGTATCTCCATCAATGACACCATTGTTGTCTTTGATCGTATTCGTGAGAACTTAAAATTGAACGAAGAAAAGAAACAACATCAAGAATTCGAGTTCGTCGTGTGGAAGTCTATCAAGCAGACGATGGCGCGTTCAATCAATACGTCTGTGACGGTCATCATCATGCTCCTCGCGCTCTACATTGTGGGTCCCGAATCGACGAAAGATTTTGCACTCGTCCTCACTATCGGTATGGTCGCCGGAACGTATTCATCCATTTTCCTCGCGTCCCCACTCCTCGTCTTGATTAGTGAATACTGGAAGACACCAGTAGAAGAGAAGAAAGCGTAACCATGCTACTTATTGCGATAACAGGAACTAACGGGAGTGGGAAAGGGACAGTTGTCGACTATTTAGTAAAAGAAAAAGGATTCAAACATTACGCAGCAAGAGACTTCATTACGAAGGAAGTTGAGAAGCGAGGGTTACCACTGGATCGTTCCTCGATGCGCCAGGTGGCGAATGAGCTTCGTGCAGAGTACGAACCGGCGTACGTTGTTAAATCACTCTACGAAGAGGCTGCGCAAAACGGGGAAGAAAAAGTCGTCATCGAATCCGTCCGTAATATCGGCGAAGCGGAGTTTTTAAAAGAGAAAGGGGCACTCCTCCTTGCTGTCGATGCTGACCAGAGGTTGCGCTACGAGCGAGTGAAATCGCGTCGTTCCGCGACCGACCAGGTAGATTTTGATACATTCATCGAGCACGAAGAACGTGAAATGCATCCAGTCGGTCCGCACGATATGGATCTTCGTGGAGTAATGGCACTCGCAGATGCGACAATTTTGAATAATGACTCATATGAAGTTCTCGAAAAGGAGGTTGAGAAGATGCTTGGCGATATCTAGTGAATCCTCGTCCCAACGAACGCTTCGTTGTTCATGTAGTGCTCTACTTCATCGAGCTTTTCACCATTGATGATGGCAACCTCAATACCGTTTTCTTCAGCGACACGTGCGGCAACTGGATCAAACGGGGAAGAAAGTCCTGGACTCCATTCACTCGGAATGATCTTTCGAAATTCGCTCCATGTTGTCGACTCTATTTTTTCTGCGTCAGGATTTGTTCGTGGGTCTCTCGTGTACACGTAGTCGATATTTGAGAGGTTGATGAGTTTGTGTGCCCCGACATGCCTTGCAATTTGTACAGCACGAAGGTCGGTTGATGCGCCAGGGCGGTATCCTGCTGCGATAATAAGATGTGCGCTCCTTGGGACATCGATGATGTCATCAGGATTTGTAATCATAACGGGATGTGCTGTGTCGCGAAAGATTGTACGGAGGAGATGACCATTGAGTCGTGTTGCGTGAATGCCCATCCAATCGAGGTCTTCAGGGTCGAGGTTGGACACGGCACCTGCGGCATCCTGGTATCGCCGTGCTGTCTTCCCGCCACCCGCGATGATGATGAAGCGCCGTGTGCCACTTGCGAGTTCGTTCTCGATGAGATTCTTGAGTGACGTAAGGAAGAGGGTGTCGATATTATCTGGAACGATGAGGGAGCCACCGACTGACATCACTATAGTCTCACGCTCAGATTGCATAGGGTAAGTGTACCTTGTTACTGAGTAGACACAAAGAAGGAATTCGTCTTGATATCTCGGGCTCTGTATGTGAGACGCGTGGTACGATTACAGCAATGCAGCAGAGCGCGTTTCTAAGTCGTGGCTTTTCTCTCATGGAGATACTCGTCGTCATCGCCATCATTGGTATACTCGTTTCTGTTGTCATGCCTGCAGTGAACTCTGGTCGTGATAAGGCACTCGTCGCTGCGACCGTATCTGATTTACAGAGCATGAAATCTGCAATGGAAATCCTCTATAACGATACTGGATATTATCCAAACGGCGCGACTGATCTCTGCAGGACGACTCTCCCAGGGAATAATGAGATCGACCTCTCACTCGATGCCGCCGGCATACTCGCGAACGGAAGTAGTTGGGGAGGGTGGGCTGGTCCGTATGCCGGCGGTGCGATTGATAAGTGGGGGAATCCGTATTATCTCGACGAAGATTATCAATGCCTCGCAGCAACAGAAGGATGCAAAGGTATCGATGATGCAGGGACGGATTCGAGTGTCATCGTATCGTGCGGTCCGAACGGTGCCATTGCGGGCACATCGTGCGACTATGACGCCGATAATATCGTCTATCGATTGTGTGATTGAGTATGAGCATTGAAGGAATGAAACAATCGCGTATAGAACGCACTGCCGCACCCTCGCCAAAGCGAGAGGAGCATGATGACCGTCGTGGTCCGCGACAGCGCCGCTCACATCGCCAAAAGGACGAGGACTTGGTAGAGGACGCAACTATCGATGATGGTGGTAGTGAGGACAACCTCACGGAACAGATAGGGAAGGAACTCGAACGCATTGACCGCGAGACGCTTGAGAAGGCGCTCCTCCAGTGGTATGACCAGGTCACCTTCGACGATGAACATGACCAAATATTTTTAAGGAGCAAGGAGAACGGAATGATCTTCCCGGTTGCGTTCGATGATGTACAGCGAGTGATACACATGAACGAACGGCGTGATGACCTCAATTTCGAAGGGCCGGTACTCTCTGATGTGGTCGGAACGAGCACAGGGCCAGAGCAGGGTGAGCTCACATCGGAAGGGGCAGTGTTCACGGAAGCGAGTCTCGATGTTCGTGAATCACCAGTACCTGAGTCGCCTAAAGAATCAATTTCTGAAGCAGTGCTCACTGAACTCCGCAAGTACGGCACCGTGACTGAGGGCGATGGTTCGACCATTTTCTTCCGAGATGCAGACGGAAACGAATCGAGCATCACCGATGCGCGCTCGGCGTACGCAGCTATCGTTGCAATGAAGCGAAAAGCAGCGAGCGAACAGGCATTCGAGGATCCTCAGGAGTACACACCTGCAAACAAAGAACCATCGCTCGATGATCCAGAGATCAAAAAGGCACTCGCGGATGCAGCACTTGTGAATCGAACGCAGCTCAAGCAACTCAAACGCGAAATGAAGAACACCGCGTCGCTTGATGAGGGAGCGACAACAAGTGATGTTGAGCCAGAACGGGAATCCTCTGGGCAGATGCACCGTAATGTTCCTGCAAATGATGAGTCATATGGTGAAGCTGGGACGGGGGCGAGTGCACCAGAGGTATCTACAAATATTGATGCAAATGTTTCACCAAGGAAGCCGCATCTCGATAACGCAGCATCACTTCAGTATCTGAAGGATGTGAAGGAGATGCGAGAGCGAAAAAGAAAAGATGGAGGATCTTCAGAGCCACCAGAACCACCCCCACAGCCGCCAATACCTGGAGGAGACTTGTATTGGAAAGCTGTTCATGAGCAAGTCGATTCGAAATATCTCGGGAAAGAACAGGTGCAACCCGAAAAACCTCAGTCGGATGTGTTTTGGAATGCAGTCGATGGGCAGGTTGCTCCTGAATTCAAAGATGCGGGCAATCTCGAAAGTCTCAAGAAAGTGATGGGGCAAAAGGAGCAGGGGTACGAAGAACAGCTCGCAAACTTTCAACCAGAGGTGGGGTCACCTCTCCCTGATACTTCTGATGCATTCGAGAAAAGTGAACCACCTACCGAGGTCACGGGAGTTGATTCTGTTGACATTGAGCTACCACTCAAGGTGGAGAGGGTTGATATTGAACTCCCATTGAATGAACCAGGGAAACCCGCTACTCCCCCATCAGCACCACCTGAAGAGCCAAAGCGTTCGTACGACGACATCAATAAAGAGATTTTATATCTTGAGAAGATCAAATCTGAGGTGTCCTATACTTCGAAAGAATTTCGCGACAGATATAAGCTCAATAAAGAGTTTCCGCGTGGCAATGACGCAGCGGCCATCATGTGGATTGAAAAGAAGCTTGCCGAACTTAAGGGAGAGGTAAAGGAGTCTGCACTCAGCGCGACGAGCTTCTTTGACGAGCGATTTGAGAAGAATTTTGGTATTTCACGAGCTGAGCTCGAGAAACTTCCTGGTTGGAGAAAACTTTCAAATGGTCAGCAGATGCTCGTCTTTGAAAATCTCAAAGAGTACGCGGATAGTGAGAGTCGAGGCGAGGCAGCCGCAATGTGGGCGACCATAAAGGAGTACATGGGCATGAGCGTTGAGAAGAAACCAAAAGAAGGAGCATATGGTATGGAACCGTATCGTGAATTTCTTACAAAATTCGTTTTTGCGACCGCCGAAAATGGTCCTCGTGTCCATGTCGAGAACGGAAGACTCATGGCAGATTTTATTGGTATGAGCTACGACCGGGAGCATCGTTCCGAGCAAAAGGCTGCTTGCGATGCGCTCAATGCTGCTGCACACGCATTTACGCAAATTCCATCTTCATGGCAAGAAGATGGAAACGGCATCCATGTGAAAGGTGAGTCAAAGTTCACTTCTTTTTTCAAAGAGAAGATATTCAAGACTGAGAGTCGCATGAATTATCGAGCGTACGAACAAGCGGCGGAAGCGTATGAATCAGCAAAGAATGAATTTGCTCACGAGCTTGAATCGACCGGTGTGCCGCGTGAACAAATCGTTAAGACCTTAGTCGAACTCGACGGGAAGGTGTTTCAGACACGTTTCATAGACACGAATCCTGAAATAGCGAAACTCATTCAAGGTATTCCTGATAAGACGTTCTGGCAGAATACTGCTTCAGCTGTGAAGGCGGGAGGTTTCTATGCAGCACTTGGTGGTATGGCTCGTGCGTTCACAGCATCTGGGCTTGGTGTCATGGCGGGCCCAACCGTTGCGGCGACAATTGCTGGCACACGGGCATGGAACAGAACAGCAGCTGAGCAACGCGAACGAGATAGAAAGGCGCGGATGGGGGCAGAAGATGGGACCGCTGGTGCTCTCAATATAGTCGCTGCATCAGAGATGGTGAAAACAAGAGAGGGAGAGCGAGACATGGGGCTCACAGCAAAACTCGAACGGCTCGTTGAAGCATATAGTGGACTCCCGGATGACGCCGATTCACAAGAGCGGGCGCGACTGATTGGTCAATTACGTGCACGAACTCTATACGCGGAAGACAAGTATCGTCTCAATCGAATACAATTCGGAGATTCGAACGGATACGCACTGAATCAGGCAAATTTCCTTGAAACACTTGGTGCAGCGAAGGTGATTATTGCAAATGAAGAATCGTTCCCGAAGGGTGCGGTTGAACGACGATTACGGAGCTATCTCGACTATCGTGAAGGCGCACTGAATGATCGCCGTCACCGCGAACAAGTGCGCAAGGCAGGTATCGCATCGACCGTTGCGGCGGGAATGGCAGTTGGAGGTGCATACGCAATGCACGAGTTCATTGAATCAGAGACAGGTCAACGCTTTGCTGAGCGGGTGAAGACAGGCGCTGAGCGGGTCGGAGAGTGGATCACTGGAGGCGGTGCTCCACCCGAGGGTCCAAGTGGAGGAGCGGGGGAGAAAGGTGATTTTGTAATGCCGGAACGGAATGAGG
>JACCDR010457340.1_pt1 | contig 12899 bp, 14 predicted proteins | sample 7446431 | NCBI WGS metagenome assembly JACCDR01 (sample SAMN15323443, study PRJNA562643) | freshwater metagenome | isolation source: river surface water | place: USA:Blue River Watershed | collected 2017-08-17
ATCCTCACCGACAGCGGTGGTTTTCAAGTGTGGTAGATGGGTACGATGCGCAAAATCACCGAAGAAGGCGGGACGTTTGACTCGCCCGTGAACGGCGACAAGTTATTCATGTCACCCGAGGTGAGCATGCAAATTCAAACCACGCTCAACAGCGACATCGTGATGCAACTCGACGAGTGCACACCGTACGAAACCAAACGCCACCTCACCACAGAGGCCGAAGCTCGCAAGTCGATGGAGATGAGCCGCCGCTGGGCCGTGCGCAGCAAGAATGAATTTGCACGCTTAGAAAACCCCAATGCTTTGTTTGGCATCGTGCAAGGCGGCATGTTCACCAACTTGCGCCAAGAATCGCTCGACGCCTTGGTAGAGATGAACTTCCCCGGCTACGCCATTGGCGGCGTGAGCGTGGGCGAGCCCAAAGACCAAATGCTGGAAATCATGGCGCACACGCCGCACCGCTTGCCCGAAAACAAGCCACGCTACTTGATGGGTGTGGGTACGCCCGAAGACTTGGTGCAAGGCGTGGCCGATGGCGTGGACATGTTTGACTGCGTCATGCCCACGCGCAATGCGCGCAACGGCACGATCTTCACCCGCTATGGTGACTTGAAGCTGCGCAACGCACGTCACAAGTCAGACCACGGGCCGCTCGACCCCACTTGCACTTGCTACGCCTGCGCGGGCCACACCCGACCTGACGGCACAAGCAGCGGTGGCTTTAGCCGTGCGTATTTGCACCACTTGGACCGCTGCGGCGAAATGCTCGGCCCCATGCTCACCACCGTGCACAACCTGCACTACTACTTGAACCTCATGCGCGAAGTGCGCGAGGCATTGGATGCTGGCAACTTTGCGGCGTTTCGCGCCAAGTTCAAAGAAGACCGCGCACGCGGGGTTTGACCCTGCCGCAATGCAGCAGCCGCATCATGCTTCGGCGGTGAACACCGTCAACACGCCGGTGTAGCCATGCAGTTCTTGGTGGGCAATTTCGCCACCGGCAAAGAAACCCACCAACGGCACATCGCCCAAAGCGCGGCGCACGATTTGTAGCTCTGCACTCTCGCCGCCAAAGTGTGGCCCACCGCGCCCTGCGCAACTCACATAAATTGCGCCAGCCATGCGACGTGCGGGGTGTGGGTTGATGTTGGTGTCTGCACTCAATGCGCCCGCCAAATCGGCGGTCATTTCTTCAGGCTCTAGGGCCTCGCGAATTTCGGCGCAGATGCGTGTGAGATCGGCGCGTGCAGCCGCTGGGTTGCGTTGGCAAAATGTGAGGCACATGCCCGCCTCTACTGGCTGCGCGACGGCCAATGCTTCACGCGCGGGGTCGATGCCAATGATGTGGCGCACCAACACCGCATCATCAAACTCTCCCGTGCGTTTGACCGAGGGGTCGTGCTCGGCCGACAAGCCCACCAAGGTAGCGCGTACTTTGGCAATGGCGGGCTGCTTGTCGGCCAAGTTGATTTTTAAATCACGCTCCAACACATGCAGCGCGGGCTCGTGGTCTAAGGTGAGCACCACGTTGTTGTCAGCGCTGGTGATGGTGTGCGTTGGGGCGATGGGCATGCACCCCTGCGTCACGCGCGACACCATGGCCACGCTGGCGTCAAACGCCACACCGCTCAAGCCGCCATGAAACACGCCCGCAGCGTGGCCCTGCCCAGCGATGTTGCCATCACCACTGAATGCAAACTGCACGACTTTTGTTCGGCTGGCCGACAAGCCACCAAACACATAACCACTGGCTGTGCGCTGGGCTAGCTCGGCAATCAGCTCGGGCACATCTGGGGTTTGTGCATCGGCATGCAACAGCGCCGTGTGTGGCACAAAGTTACTGCCGCGCTTCGCGCCCATGCCCGCTTGCGCCAGAGGTGCAACGCCGCTGAACACGCGGTAATGCTCGGGTGAAATGTCGCACAGCATCACGGTGAGCGCGGGCTCGTCAAAGTACTCCACATTATTGGCGGCGATGCCCACACCCACTGTGCCCGCCCAGTCGGTGACTTCGGGTAGTTCATCGCTCAGGTGCAAGAGGATGTCTTGCGCATGCGTGGCGTAGTGGTCGGTGATGTAAATCAGCCCGAGTGCTGGCGCGTCGGCGTATTCGGGCAAGGCCATGTGCGCACGCAGCTGCGCCAGCACCAAGCCTGCGGCCATTTCCCACTTGGGGTGGGTGGCGTGACCGTAGGGGAACAGTTTCATCGCTTGGATTTGCTTGCAGTTTTACGTGGGGCTGTTTTACGAGCCGTCGTCTTGCGTGCTGCTGGTTTGCGCGCAGCCGTCTTTGGTGCGGCCTTCGCCGTGGCCTTTTTGGTTGCAGGCTTTGCAGCTTTTGATGCGCTGTGCGCGGCGGCATGTGCGCTGGCACGATGCGCCATGTCGTTCATGGCATGCGTGGCAATGTGCTGAAACTGGTCCGTCAACGCACCCCACCAATGCGATGGGTCTACGCCACCCGCCGCTGCTTTTTTGCCACGAGGCTTTTTGGTTTTCGCGGCTTGGGGCGCCTCGGGCTCAACGTGTGCCGCCTCGGCTTGGGTAAAGGTGTATTTGGGCTTGGCTGGCTCGGCAGCAGCTTCTTGTGGCTTGACTTTGAGCGATTCAGCCAAGTCGTTGAAGCTCATGTTCATGCCCTTCAAGGTGTTGAGCGTCATGCGCTGAACTTCGAGGGCTTGAATGGTGGCGCCAACCGCCTTGGTGTTTTGCTCCAACCAGAACTGCACGGTTTTGAGTTCTTGGATACGTTTGTCTAACTCTTCGGGATCGAGCGTGGGGGCCACCCAACCAGGCGCAGCGGCAGCACCAGACGCATTTGCACCGGGCGTGAGGTTCTTTAAAAAGTCAAAGCCCGGAACGAACTTGGTGAAATCAAAACCGGCTGGGTTGGTCATGTGCGTCTCCTATGTGTATAGGTCGCATTAAACCAAAACCCAGCCGGCATCTGGCTGACAAAGCGAAAGAGATGCTCAGTGCTTATGGTCGCCGTGATGATGGTGACCACCTTGCATGGGCTCACCTTGCTTTTGGTGTTGCATCATGGGCGCTTGCATGCCCACTTTCACTTGCAACTCCATACTGCTCTTGACGCCTTTGGCGTCTTGGAAAGTCAAGGTCATGGGCACGGTGGTGTCTTTGGCCAAGGGGGCCTTCAGGTCCATCAACATCACGTGGTAGCCACCAGGCTTGAGCTCGACGGCTTTGCCGGCTGGTAAGTCGAGGCCGTTAGGCAATGCGGCCATTTTCATCACGTCTTTTTCCATCTTCATTTCGTGGATTTCCACCACGCCCGCCACGGGGCTGCTACCGGCAATCAGCTTGGCGTTTTCTTTGGCGGTGATCTTCATGAATGCACCGGTGGCTTTTTGGCCTTGCACGGTGGCACGCGCCCAAGCGTCGGTCACGGTCACGTTTTGGGCAAACGCGCTGACAGCACACACGGTGGTAAGTGCAGCGGCGATGAGGTGTTTAGACAATTTCATAAATACTCCTTTGAATCAGTGATGGTGTTCATGTGTGGGCGAGGGTTGCACCTCCAGCAATGCAGCAGGTGATTTCATACCTCGCGTAGAGGTTCCGGTGGCAGGAATTTCAGACCAGTCATTTTGGCCATTCTCACAGGTCTGCAAAATCTTCACCCACAGAGCACCCGCCTGATCTGGCAAGCGACCCATGAAAGCGAATTCGTCAAACTGGTCATCAGGTAACACCGCTTCTTTGCTAGAGGTCGTCCAACGCAGCTCCACCACATCGTCAGTCACCGTCTTGCCGTGACTGTTGTAGGGCTTTGCGAGTTTGGCTTTGCGCGTAGCAATGACCCAGCCCGCTTTGGGTTGTGGTTTAGCACCTTGAAAACCTGCGGGCACTTGTACAACAAGCCCAGTGGTGGACGAACCATTGCAACCGTGTCCTACACGCAGCGTTGCCTTGTAATAGCTGCCGGCGATGGCTTTGGGCTCAGAGAGCACAACATGCGCCTGCGCCAATGATGACAGTCCAAGCAGCGCTAAGCCGATTAATTTATTGAATCGCAAATGTGTTTTCATTTCCGTCATTCTCTGTGCAGTTAAGAATTCAATTGGTCTTTGCTTCGACACCAAAGTAAATAGCGCGACCATCACCTGGGTAGAAATAAGCGGCACCATTGGGGTTGCTTGCATAGTTGGCAGCGATGCTGCTATCTGCAACGTACTTTTTATTAGTCAAGTTACGCGCATCCACAAACCATGACCATTTTTTGTCAATGGCTTGGCCTGCCTTGAAGCCAACCAAGGTGTAGCCATCGCGGTAAACGCTGTTGGTGTTATCCATCGGTGCTTTGCGTGGGACCCACTCAATTTTTGGTCCTGCATAGAAGCTTGGCTTGCCGTTGACTTCTGCGCCAAAGCGGTAGAGGCTTTCAGCACGAACAATGATGGGAGGGAAGCCTGGTAGCTGGTTGTTGCCATAGGCGGAGTTGTCCACAAATTTGAAATCGCTATAGAGCAAGGCCATGCGACTGTCGATTTGACGGGCATACAAATGACTCAAGCCCAACTCAACGCCTTGATGCATCGATTTAGGCACATTGATTGTGGGTGCTGGTGAGCAACCAGGTACGACACAAGCGCTCAAGAACTCATTTCTCAAGTTAGAGCGATAGTAGGTCGCATCCCAACCGAATTGGTTTTTACCTTCTACGGTTTCCCCACGCGTTCCCACTTCAAAAGTTGTCCCGCTTTGGGCTTTTGTAGCCTGCGTTGTGGAACCAGCTAAACCGTGGATAGGCGCTTCAAAGTTACGGCTCAGACTGGCAAAAACTTGTTGTTTAGGTGTTAAGTCGTGCGTGACGCCAATTCGGGGGCTCCATTGACTGAAGTCGTGATCGTAGTTGTTTGCAGCTGAAACCACATCTGAAACTTTGCGGGTTGCTTTGTCATATTGAATCGCCCCCACCAAAGTTGTTTTATCAGAAACGCGATATTTATCTTCAACAAAGAATGTGTGGTTTGTCGATTTTTGTGTGTAGTCAGAGGTTGGATTACCTGTCACCAAACCACTTGTATTTGGCGCATGCGACGTTCCTTTGGTTGTGCCTGTGCTTGGCAAATAGGCAACCGTGAATTGGTTTGCACCTGTCGTATTCGTCAACTTCAGGTGGCCGCCTTGGGTGTCCACATTTTGCTGAATGACGCTGAATGAAATTGGATGCCACAAGCTGTAGTTCATCGCATAGGCCGCAAATTCATACACATTGTTGCCATCACGCACCGTTGTCTTATTAGCCAAACGTTGCGAGTCCACATCACGGCGTTGGTTGTTGTCGTTGACATAGGCTGCACCAGAGTTACGAATATTGGGCGTTGATTCCAACTGCGCTTTTGTCAAATAGCCAGGCAACTGCGTGCGACTACGTACGGCGGCAACGTAAAAACGCGACTCCACATCACGATTCACTTTCACACCAAAGTTGGCCAACAGCTTTTGGTTTTCCATTTCAGCGTGCTGACGGAAGCCATCTTGTTTGGTTTGTGAGCCTGCAACGTAGTAGTCCCACACATTGCCACCCGCTTGGGTGGGTTTGGCAACGCCTGCGGCGCTGCCAAATACTTTGTTGTAGCCAAAGCTGCCTGCTTCAGCTTTACCTACAAAAGAAGGACTTGTGTAGCCAGTTGGGGCAACAAAGTTGATTGCGCCACCCAAAGTGGTTGCACCATACGTGGTGGCATTCGGGCCGCGCAACACTTCGACATAGCGCGAGGCGTTGGGGTCAAGTGTTTGCATGTCAAACATGCCATCGGCATAGTTGATAGGCACACCGTCTTGCATCACCTTTGTGCCAAAACCGTGATAGGTGCGGCTCAAACCTGACCCACGAATTGCCAAACGGGCTTCTTCCGAGCCAAAACGGTCTTGGATGTAAACCCCAGGCGCTAAGCCTAAGCTATCGCTCCAAGTTGATTGGCGACCTTCACGTACTTGGTCCAAATCAACAATTGACGCGCCGCCCGGGATGGTTTTCACCTTGTCCTTGGCACTTTCAATGGAGCCCTGCGTCATTGAGTCTGACTTGCCTGTGATCACAACAGTGTTGAGATTGCTAACACTCTGGGTTTGAGCTATCGCTGCACCAGAGAACGCCACAGCCATGGTGAGCGCGATTGGGGTTAATACAAATTTGGTTTGCTTCACTTTTTACGTTCCTGTCAATTTATTTTCAGAAAATCAGCAACGGCTCATACGGCCATCGCCATGGTCGGGTTACCCCAAGCTTCCGACTTGGTAGGGCGCTGGTACACACGCGCCGGCAAGAACGCATTGAGTTCGCGGCACACGGTTTCGGTGGCGATGCCCACAATGGCGGCCACTTCTTTGAGGATGGGCAAATCACGGCGGTCTAGCTCGCGTTCGCTGCCGTCTTCATTCCGAGCCAACAGTTTTAAGAAATGCGCTAAGCGTTCGTTCACGGGGCCGCCGCGCAGTTTCATCATGTCGTGGGTGCGACGCTGTTGCTGCAAATAGGCTTTGGCCACAATGCCAAAGCGTGACAGCTCGTGGTTGGCATCGACCAGCTCGGCTTTGCCGGTGGTGATGGCTGTGATGGTGTAGGCGTAGGGCTCGGCGCACAGGGCTTCGACGCCCAGCAAATCGCCGGGCAAGCCCAGCTGCACGAGCGACAAGCCGTCATGACTCACGCGCTCTAGGCGAAACATGCCTTCTGTGATGCGCCACACAGGGCCGTATTCGCCAGCGTTGACCAACACTTGGCCACGTTTGATAAGTTGATAGGTTTCCATGAAACTTTTCCTGAAATCTCGATGGCTGATGTGTGCGCCGATAGACGGTACAAAGCCAACAAACTAGGCAGCGGCAAATAGCCGCACGCCCGCTTTAAAGATCAAAGGAAAAGTGCAGGAGGCCCACGCGATGGCAGCGGGGGCGCGGTGATGGCCGCTATGCGTGCAGCTTCGACAGGCTGCAAGGCATAGGCCAGAGGGAAGGGTTGGGTCAGCGTGGTGTTGAACGCAGGTGGTGGCGCGCCGATGGAGGCACACAAGGGGCAATCCATGGTGAGTCTTGAAGCCTTGGCATCATCGGCGTCACCTTCACCCTGCACCACCATTTTCATAGTGCCGCCACTTGAACACACCATGTCGACCCCCTTGGGATTGACCAATGGTGACGCAATGGCTACGCCCACAGACAACGCAAACCACACCAGCACGAAGCGGGTAATTTGAAGAGCGCTGCGCAGACGGTTCATGCCTCAAATTCTATCGAGCTACAGCCACGGGTTTTGCCTAGGGAAAAGACTGATCTATCTCAATCTTTGTTGCCAATGCTGTGGCTTCCTCCGATTGCTTGATACGTATCAACAAAGCATCTTTCTTTGAGGCGCAAGATGAAGGTCATAAAAGGAGCTTTCATGGACGCACAACACGCCTCCGCCTTCAAGCAAAAGCTGGAGCACCAACGCGCCGAGTTGTTGGCACAAATTGCCGAGCAACGTGGCGGTAAAGCCAGCCGCGCCGAAGTGGCCGCTGAGCACTTTGCCCACAGCGAAGACTCAGACGCGCAAGTCAACACCGCACGCGACCTTGAGTTCGCCATCAACGAACACGAAACCGCCGAACTGGCTGCGATTGACGAAGCTTTGGCGCGTTTGAGCGCTGGCACGTACGGCCACTGCATCGATTGCGATGCAACGATTCCCGAAGCACGCTTGAACGCAGCACCCGAAGCAGCACGCTGCATTGGCTGCCAAGAAAAAGCCGAACACAACCACCACTAAGAGAGAAAGAGAAAAACACATGAGCACTTTTCACGCCGTAGTTTGGATGGACCACCACGAAGCCCACGTGCTGATGTTTGACCGCGAGCACGTTGAAAGCCAACGCGTTAAATCACGCACACACCACAAGCACCAAGGCAAGCCCAACGACACCGCGCATTTGTATGCAGACATTGCCAAAGCATTGGAAGGCACACACGAGGTGTTGGTAACTGGCCCTGGCAAAGCACGCGACGAGTTCCGCGACTGGTGCAAACAACACCACGCCCACGTGAACGTGGTGGACAGCGTTCCCAGCGACCACCCCACCGATGCGCAAGTGGTGGCCATGGCTCGCCAGTACTTCAAGAAGTTTGATGCCATGGGTGCTGACCCCGCGCATTTGAAATAAGCCCACGCATTTGGCTCGCGCCAACGAAAAAGCCCACTGAGTTTTCAGCGGGCTTTTTTCTGCGTACCTGATACAGGAGCGATCAACTTACGCACTCAGCGGCGCCAGCTCTTGCTCAATCGCGCCAAACACGCTCTGCCCGTCTTTGGCTTTGGCTTCAATGCGTACGGTGTCGGCAAACTTCATGTACTCGGTGGTGGTTTTGCCATCCAAGGCTGTTTCCATGGCGCGTTTTTGGGCGATGCAGTTGTAGCCTTTAGGCCATTCAGTTTGTCCGTTCTTCTCAAAGCCTGCATTGCTGAGAGTGCCTGTGCTCACGATCGTCCCCGCACGCAATGCGCGTGTTTTGCAGGCGTGCGCTACGAGCTGGCCGAAGGTGTAGGTCATGTCCGTACCTGCATCGCACATGCCGACCTTGCGACCATTCCATGCCACTTGCACCGTGAGGTGTACTTGGCCCTCATCCCACGCGTCACCCAGTTCATCGAGGGTCACGGCCACAGGGCTGAAGGACGCAGCGGGGTGGCTATGCACCGCGTGCGTGACGTTACGCAAAGTGATGGCGTTAGACAGCATGACCAAACGCACCTCTTCCAAGGCGGCGTCAGCGGTAGCGCCCGCAGGCACATCGCCTGTGATGATGGCGATTTCAGCCGAGAAGTCGACGCCTAAGTTTTCGTTGGCACACACCATGGCATCGTGTGCGCCTTGCAACACGTCGCTGACGGCTTGGTGCACCACCAAATCGCCCTTACCCTCCCCCAACAAGGCGGCGTGGCTGGCATAGGCCGACCCCGTCAAACGCTGGTAGGCGCGAGGCAGCGGGGCCATGCACATGGCAGGGTCAAACGGGAAAGCATGACGCGCTTTGCCGTTGTTGAGGGTTTCATACAAGTCTTGCAGTTGAGGGGCGATGAAGCCCCAGTCGTCCAGCGCTTGCTGCATGCGGGTGGCGATGCCCGTCGCATAATGCGCAGTGCTTAAATCGCGCGACACGACCACCAGCTGTCCATCGCGTGTACCGTCTTTGTATGTGGCTAATTTCATGCCACGATTCTATGAAAGAACATGCGCCCGCCATGCAGGTAGCCATCCCCGTTGCCACACCACCTGTCAGTCCGCCGCATTTACAGCGCAAACATGCGGTGTTGCTGGTGGCTGGTGTGTTGCTGCTGCATCTGTGGCTGCTGGCGGGTGGCCCCATGTGGTTCTCGCCTGAGCCCGGCGAGCCCTTGCACCCAAAAGCAATGGTGATTCGCCAAATCGAAGTGGCCGCACCCCGCGCCCCACAAGTGCCCACTACTCAGCCCGCTGCCACCAAGCCCGCGCCAGCCGACGGTGCAGAGGCCGCCACCGAAAACACCGCCAAGGCCAAACCACTGAATCTCGACGATTTCGGCGCAGACTTGGCCGCCCCTGTGATGCTGCCACCGCGCAATACCTCGGGCTTGGACTTGCCGCCCTACAACCGCACTGGCAGCGATGGGCTCACACAAGCTACCGCTTTTAAAGCGCCCGAATCTGCCCTGTTGAAATACCAAGTGCAAGGCCAAGTCAAGGGCCTCAATTACTGGGCCAATGCTGAACTGACCTGGCAACAAGACGGGCAAACCTACGAATCACGCTTGAGCGTTGGTGCCTTTTTGCTGGGCTCACGCACCCAAGTGAGCAAAGGCACTTTGGGGCCAGAAGGCCTCATGCCCACGCGCTTTGGCGACAAAAGTCGCAGTGAGTTGGCCGCGCATTTTCAGCGCGACAAGGGCATCATCAGCTTCAGCGCCAACTCGCCCGATGCGCCGCTGCTCAAAGGTGCGCAAGACCGCTTGAGCGTGGTGATTCAAATCAGCAGCTTGTTTGCAGGCGACCCCACACGGTTCCCGCTGGGCACGATGCTGTCATTTCAAACCGTGTCGCAACGCGAGGCGGAGGTGTGGCACTTTTTGGTGGAAAAAGAAGAATTACTGCAGCTGCCCTTTGGCGAGATCAACGCCATCAAGCTCAACCGCAAGCCCCGCCGCGAGTTTGACCAGCACATTGAGCTGTGGTTTGCGCCCACTTTGGGCTATTTGCCCGTGCGTTTGCGCATCACCAACGCCAATGGCGACGTGGTGGACCAACTTTTAAGCAAAGCTGAAAAGCCCAGCCCTTGAATTTGGCTTTTTAGATCCGATATGCTTGGATGCAATTCGTTTACCGCCGAAAGATCCCCATGGACATGCTCTACAACTCCGACACGTTCTCGGTCATGCACCTGCAGGTGGATGATGCCGTCACGCCTGTCCGCCCCGACGAGCCCGCTTTGGCACGCCATGGCTTTGAGATCGTAGACAAGCGCTCGGGCAAAGAGATTTACCTCGAAGGCTCATGGGCCGAGCAGTTCCAAGCCCATTTGCGCGCTTGGCAAGAAAACGCCCCCACCCAAGAAGAGGTGGAGGACACCTTGGCTGGCTACGCCGAGCTGGCCCAAAACCCGGTCGTGGTGCACTGAGCCTGCTCCCCACACGACACCAGGGCGCTTCATGCGCCCTTTTTCATGCCCAGTCCTACCTACAATTGCGCACATGACTGCATACATCCTTAATTTGTCTTGCCCTGACCGCCAGGGCATCGTGCACGCTGTGTCTGGCTTTTTGCTGGAGCGCAAAGGCAACATCGAAGAAGCCGCCCAATACAACGACCCTGACACGGGCTTGTTCTTCATGCGCGTGCAGTTCGCCTGCGATGCCGTGGGCCAAGACGAATTGCGCACACAGCTGGCCACATTTGCCACGGGCTTTGACATGAAGTGGTCGTTGCACGACACCACGCAGCCCATGCGCACGGTGTTGATGGTGAGCAAAGAAGGCCATTGTTTGAATGATTTGTTGTTCCGTTGGAAAAGCGGTCTGCTGCCCTTAGACATTCGCGCCATCATCAGCAACCACCGCGAGTTTTACCAACTGGCGGCCAGCTACAACGTGCCGTTTCACCACATCCCAGTCACGGCAGCGACCAAAGCCCAAGCAGAAGCCAAGCAGTTTGAAATCATCGAAGCAGAAGGTGCTGAGCTGGTGGTGCTGGCCCGCTACATGCAAATTTTGAGCGACGACTTGTGCAAAAAGTTGTCTGGCCGCGCCATCAACATTCACCACAGCTTCTTGCCCAGCTTCAAAGGTGCGAAACCGTATTACCAAGCACATGACCGTGGCGTGAAGCTCATTGGCGCAACCGCCCACTACGTGACCGCCGACTTGGACGAAGGCCCCATCATCGAGCAAGACGTGGCCCGCGTAGACCACAGCAAAACGGTGGAAGATTTCACCGCCCAAGGCCGCGACACCGAAAGCCAAGTGTTGGCCCGCGCTGTGAAATGGCACAGTGAACACCGCGTGCTGCTCAACGGCCACAAGACCGTCATCTTCAAATAAGCCTGCATGACCAGCCGCATCCCGCCCATTCAGTGCTTGCTCACGTTTGAGGCGTTGGCGCGGTTGCGCTCGGTCACACAAGCCGCTGAAGAGCAATGCGTGACCCCCAGCGCGGTGAGCCACCGCGTGAAGCAGCTTGAACAGTTGCTGGGCGTGAAGCTATTTGGCCGTGCGGACTTTTCGCTCACCACGGAAGGCAGCGAATACCTCGCCCATGTGCGCGAAGGCTTGGCCATTTTGGAGCGCTTCCCCGGCAAAGACGGCAGTGCCACACCTGGTAAACGCAAACTGCGCTTGGCCGTCACGCCCACCTTTGCACGCTCCATCCTCATGCCGCGTCTGCGCCAGTTTGCCGATGCTTACCCCGAGATTGACCTCACGTTGCAAGTAAGCATTCCGCTGCTCGATGTCGTGGCCGAAGACGCCGACCTGACCATTCGCTTTGGCACAGGCCGCTACGCAGACGTAGAGCATGTGTGCATCATGAAAGACGACGTGACGCCCCTGGCCTCGCCCGCCTACATCCGCGAACACGGCCCGTTTGACACCCCCGAAGACTTGGCCGACGCCACCTTGCTGCGCAGCCCCTTGGAGCCTTGGCGCACGTGGTTTGCTGCACACGACCAAGACTGGCCTGAGCCAATTGACGGGTCAAGCTTCAACGACATCGGTTTGATGTGCGACGCGGCAGCGCAAGGCCTAGGCGTAGGCTTGGTGCGCTTGAAGCTGGGCGCGCCGTGGCTAGAAAACGGCACGCTGGTGCGCATCTTTCCACGCCAAGTACCCAGTCCGCATGGGCACTACTTGTGTTGGCGCACGGGGGCGATGGACCGGTGGGAATGTGCGGCGTTTGCTGACTGGCTGAAGAAGGCTGTTCCTTAAGCCTCTGTTGGTTTTCGTTGCGGTGTTTGCTCTCGCTGTGAATGAGAGGGGCCGGTACCGCCACACGGCTTACATCGCTGCGCGACGAATGGCGCCGTATGACGGTACCGGCCCCTCCCAATCACGACACCCGTCAAAACGTGACGAAATAGCCCTTTGCATGCAATACCTCCGCCTTGCGGGGTGAGCGGTGCAAATTGCGGCGCCATTCGTCGCGAAGCGATGTAAGCCGCGGTTTGTACCGCTCACCCCGTAAGGCAGCGAATGAAGAAACCATTTCAATGCAGGTTGTAACTTTCTTCACACGCCAAACCACAGTTTTGCCGTAACGTGCAACGCCTGAACGCACCACTCACCTCCGACCAGCAAAACACCCTTGCCCGCGCCGAGCGCCAAGCTCAAGTCGTGCAAGCCCTGCTGCAAGTGCTGCCTCAGCACGCCCTGC
>JACCDR011402076.1_pt1 | contig 12896 bp, 15 predicted proteins | sample 7446431 | NCBI WGS metagenome assembly JACCDR01 (sample SAMN15323443, study PRJNA562643) | freshwater metagenome | isolation source: river surface water | place: USA:Blue River Watershed | collected 2017-08-17
CCCGCATTCGCGCCATGGAAAGGGTCGATCACTTTCGACTGGCCTACGGCGAACAACGGGAACGCGTATCGGTTCTGGCTGAATCAGTTCCGCCTCGATTCGTTGTCCAGCGTGGTGTCCGGAGGTGACACCATCACCTCGATGACGTACGGGTGGCCGGCGGACGGGCGGCCGTTCAGCGCGATCGACATCGATCACGCGGGTACGGACTCGCTCGACTTCACGAGCGGCATCGGACAGCGCTCACTCGTGCTCACGGGCACCTGGGGAGTGCTCGGAGAGGATCGCTCGCGCTCGGGATGGACGCTCGGAGCGAGCGTGAGTGCGAGCGCCACCACCTGGCAGATCAACGCTCCGATCGGGATCGGCTCGCTCGTTCTGATAGGAACCGAGCGCGCGATCGTCACGGGGCGAGCGTGGCTCGCGTCCGGCCAGACAGCGAGCGCGCTCACCTCCAATGTCGGTGCTCAGTCGATCACCGTGCCGGACGGGAGCGCGTTCTTTGCCGGTGAGGAGATCCTGATCGACGCTGAGCGGATGTTCGTGCTGGACATCGCGGGTAACACATTGATCGCCAAGCGGGCGTCGAGCGGCTCGACTCTGGCCGCGCACAGCAACGGAGCGGCGATCTACTGGCAGCGATCGTGCATCGTCGAGCGGGGCGCGCTCGGCACGGACGCCGACGCTCACACCGCCGGGGACGCGATTTCGATCTACTCGCCTCCTCCGCTGATCAATCAGCTGACGATCGCTTACGCTCAGGACAGGCGCGCTCAGGAGAGCGCGGCCTACGCTCGCACGATCGGGCAGGGTGAGAGCGAGCGAGCGGCGAGCGGGCGGGGGATCAAGGATCTCGAAGCGCGAGTGTTCGCGGCGTACGGGCGTATCAGGCATCGGGCGATCTGATGGCCGGGCGCGTCAATCTGAAGGGGTCGTTTTTCAACGCGGGAATCAGAAAGACAGCCATGCGTGCGATGAGAGTTGGCATTCTCAAGTCGGTCACGCAATTCGCGTTCGAATCCGTGTCGTCGATCCTCGCCGCGAACATCAAGAATCCAACACCCATTTATCAGACGCTCATCACCATTGATGGACGATTGGGCGACAGGTGGCGTGTCACCGATCAGGGTGGCGTGGTCTACAACTATTGGCTTGAGGGCACGGGGTCGAGAAATTTCCCCGTGACATCCTTTCGCGGCTATCATGCATTCCAGCGAGCCTATGAGATGACGCAACGGCGCGCGGGAGCAATGGCACAGATCGAAGTGAATCGAACGATTCGAAGGTTGGGAGGATGACCGTGCTGAGCACTCAGCTCTACATGGACGCGCTCGCCAGCGTCGCCCTGAGCACCGGGCACTTCGCCAGTGTCAACGCCGTCGACGTCGGCTCGACACCGCAACCGGGCGGACTGTCCGCCGTGCTCTGGCCGCGCCGCATCCGCGCCCTGCCCGCCGGCTCCGGGCTGAACACGACGTCAGCGTCTCTCATCTTCACCATGCGTCTGTTCGGCTCGATGAACTCCGATCCGATGGGTCAGATCGACCCCGCGATGATCAGCGCCGCCGACGACATCATGAACCTGTTGTCGGGCGACTTCATGCTGAACGGGCTCATCAGCTACATCGATCTTCTCGGCGAGCACGGCGACGCGCTGGGATCGGACTCGGGTTTTCTCAAGCTGAACGAGTCACAGACGTTCCGTATCGTCGACATCACCATCCCCATGGTCATCCACAACGTGTGGACTCAGGAGGCGTAAAGGCATGGCAAAGCAGAGCGGCCTCGGGGACTACTGCCTGATCGACGGCTATGACTTCTCGGGCGACATCGGCTCGCTCGGGCGCATCGGTGGCGGGCCCGCGGCCAGCGACCAGACGGGCATCACCTCCAGCGCCATGGAACGGATCGGGTTGCTGCGTGACGGCGGCATCGACTTCACGTCGTGGTTCAACCCGAGCACCGATCGTCAGCACGATGTGCTGAGCACGCTCCCTGTCGCCTCGCGCCAGGTGACTTACTGCCGAGGCCTCGGCCTCGGCTCGCCGGCGGCCAGCTCGCTGGTGAAGCAGATCAACTATGACCCCACGCGCGGCGCCGACGGCGCGCTCTCCATCGCGATCACCGGCCAGAGCGCCGACGGGTACGCGCTGGAGTGGGGCGTACAGGCGACGGCCGGCAAGCGGACCGACACCGCGGCCACGAACGGCGCCAGCATCGACAACGGGGCGGCCACGGCGTTCGGCCTGCAGGCGTACCTCCACGTCCTCGCGTTCACCGGCACGAGCGTCACAGTGACGCTGCAGGACTCGGCCGACAACTCCTCATGGGCAGCGATCACCGGCGCAGCGTTCACCGCGGCCACCGCGCCCGGCGTGCAGCGCCTGCAGACGGCGCGAGACGGCGCCGTCCGGCGCTACGTCCGCGTGGCGACGACGGGCACGTTCAGTGAGGCGGTGTTCCTGGTGAACTTCATCAGGAACGAAACAACAGTGAATTTCTAGGAGGGGCGAACATGGCGAAGTACACGTTACAGAGTAAAGAATTGCTCGCGGCCATCGACGCGATGGGTATCGAGACGAAGGACACGCAGAAGATCATCATCGAGATCGGCGTTGAAGCTCCCGTGCTCGTGCACGTACAGAGCATCGGTGACGAAGGTCTGCTCGGTGTCGTCAAGGCGATCGGCGGCGACATCTGCGTGATGCGCGAAGCGCCTGAGAAGGTGACGCCGTGACGATTCCCGGGAACATGCATCAGACGTTTCAGATTCTCGCGCCGATCTCGACGCACTACCGTCAGGCGACGTGCGAAGAGATCGAGTGCGACGCGTGGCGCAACGGGTGGAAGACGATAGTCCCGATGAACAGCGAGGCCGCGCAGTACATCCGCTCTGGCACTTCTGGCCGGCGGTACAGCGAGGTGACGCGTATCGACTCGACGATGCGCGAGTTCATCTTCGAGCCCGGTCAGAAGTGCTTCGCCGCTGACAAGCATCGCGTGCCGCTGGAGCGCGAACCCATCTTCATCAAGCGCGTCGGCGCTTCTGGCCGGATGCTGCACGCGAACGCCGAAGACTGGCGCGACGACATGAGCGAACAGCTCGACAGGATCAAAGAACAGCGAGAAGGATAGGAGCCAGTCATGGCGAAAGAGAACGGACTCGGCATCACCACTCTCTCGGTGGACGATTCCAGCGGATCCGCCAAGGATCTGCGCAACGACATCACGAACTTTCAGTTCGCCATGCCGCGCGCGGTTCAGGACGTGACCGGCGTCGACAAGTCGGCCATCGAGCGCCTGCTCTTGCTCGCTGACTTCTCGATCACGCTGAACGGCGTATTCAACGACGCCGCCGACAAGTCGCACGCCGTATTCAAGACCGTCCCGAGCACGAGCGTCAACCGTACCGTGTCGCTCGGCATCTCCGGCCAGACCCTCGCGAACGAGTGTCTGTTCACGGACTACAACCTGACGCGCGGCCAGGACGGCTCGCTCACGTGGTCCGCGCCCGGCGTTCTGGCCGACGGTACCGTGCCGACGTGGTCGTAACGCTGACGAAGTTCGTCAGCGCATAACCAACCACGCACGAATCATAGCATCACAAACAGGGAGAGCAGAAAGACCATGAGTTTCAAGCGCAAGAGTTACACGCTCCGCTGGCCGGAAGGTCACGCACTTCACGGTCTGATCGTGAAGCTGCGTGGCCTCTCGCTCGAAGATCTCGCTGCCGTCACGGCGCTGCAGGGACTCGACGCGAAGAACGTCGAATTCGACACGATCCGCCCCGTCGTCGAGATCATGAGCAAGAAGATGATCTCGTGGAACATGACGGACGAGGACGACAACCCCGTGCCCACGGACGTCGCCTCTCTGGCCGGTGAGGACTTCATGGTCATCATGTCCATCATCGACGGATGGCAGCAGGCCATCACCAGCATTTCGGCGAGTCTGGGAAAAGGCTCGAACTCTGGAAAGCCGTTCCCGGAGGAATCGATTCCGATGGAAACGTCGTCACCAAACCCGCCGAACTGATCGAGGCCGAATTCATCCTCGACGTCTGCGAACGGTTTCACTGCCTGCCATCACAGGCACTGAAAGAGGATGCGTCGATCCTCCGTCTCTTGATGATCGCGCAACTGGGAGGGACGGAAGACGATGGGTGACAACGAGATCGAAATCGTCGTCGACGTCGATGACCGAGCATCGAACAAGATGGACTCGATTGTCCGCGCGGCGGGCAAGCTCGGCGGCATAGCGGCTGACGCCGTCGGCGGACTGATGCGCTCGATGATCGGCGCCGGGCAGGCCGCCGGCCAGATGGCCGCACAGATGGCCTCCAGCGCTACCTCTGCGGGCATCATGGCTGCGGGTGGCACGGTTGCCACGGGTGGCCTCAATCTGCTCGCTGTCGCCGCCCTGGGTGCCGCTGCTGCTATTCCGGCGCTGATCGGCGCGCTCGTCTCGCTGGCGCCGGCGCTGGCCTCTGTCGGTGGTCTGGCCGGCGTGGCGATCGCCGGTTTGTTCGGCGTCGCCACCGCGGCGGCCACGCTGGGTGTCGGCCTCGGTGGCATCAGCGAGGCGTGGAACGCGTACGGCAAGAGCGCGGGTGGCGGCGGAGGGGCGAGCAAGGCCGCGGGCGATCAGGCGTATCAGGCGGCGCGGCGCATCGAGCAGGCGGAAGAGGCGCTCACGCGCGCGAAGCGGTCCGCCCGTGAGGCGAGCCTGGCAGTGAACGAGGCGCGCGAGCAGGAGCGCGAGCGTATCGAGGATCTGACGCTGGCTCTCCGCGGCCAGAAGTACGCGCAGATGGACGCCCTCGACGCCGTCAAGGCCGCCGAAGAGAAGCTCGCGCGCGAGAACGCGTACGGCAACTCCAACACACAGCAGGCCGCTCAGGCGGAGGTCGATCGGGCAAAGTACCGATACGACTACGAGACCGAGCGCCTGAAGGACCTTGAGAAAGACAAGAAGGAAGCCGACAGGAATGGCATCGAGGGCTCGAAACAGGTTCAGGACGCACTGAAGCGCGAACGTGACGCGGCTGACGCCGTGAGGCAGGCCATGGACTCTCTGGCCGACGCGAAGCGGAAGGTGGCGACGGCCAGTGGTGGCGCGGGTGGCGGCATCAACGCATTCGCCGACGCGATGTCCAAGCTCTCGCCGAATGCGCAGAAGTTCGTGCGGACGCTGATCGAGCTGAAGGAACGATTCGAGGGCGTCAAGCGCGCCGTTCAGGATCGGCTGTTCGCCGGACTTGATGTCACGCTTCGCAATCTGGCCGAGAAGTGGGGACCGCATCTCGTTCCGATCCTCGGCGGCATGGCCGACTCGTTCAATCGCATCGCGAAAGGCATCGCTGAAGGACTCGGTGATTCCGAATTCATCGCGAACGTAGCCACCATGAGCGAAGCGTTCGGTGGCTTCATGGAGCGTCTCGGCGAAGCGGCAGTAGATCTGATCGACGCGTTTGCGCGTATCGGTGCTGCGGCGTCGCCGATCCTTGAGAAGATCGGCGACGCCATTGCGCGCATCGCTGATCGGTTCGCGAAGTGGATCGAGGAAGCCGAGAAGAGCGGTGACCTTGAGTCGTTCATGGAGCGAGCGGCCTATTACCTCGGGCTGATCAAGGATATCGGCGGACTGGCGCTCGGCATCCTGTGGGAATTCATCAAGATCCTTTTCCCTCCGTCCGATGAAGTCGGTGGCGGTGTTCTCGAAGGTGTCAAGAAGTCACTTGAGGAGGTTAAAGAGTGGCTTGGTGATCCCAAGAATCAGCAGCGCATCCGTGACATGTTCGCGAAGTTCGACGACTTCTTCGACAAGCTCGTCAACGAATGGATTCCCGACCTCAAGAAGTTCGCCTCTGATTTCGGCAAACTCGTCGGTCCGATCGCGAGAGTCGTGGGCTGGCTCTCGAACGTGCACAATTTCCTGACGGTCAAGATTCCGAACGCCATTTCGTCGATGGCGAAGCGCGGCGGCAACGTCTTCGACGGCGTGAAGAACGGCTTCCGCGCTGCTATCAACTGGATCATCGGTAAGTGGAACAGCCTGTCGTTCAGCCTGCCGAGCGTCAGCTTCCTCGGTCAGCAGATCGGCGGAGGGACGATCGGCACGCCGCACGTCGACTACCTCGCCTCGGGCGGCATCTCAGGTTCCGGCCGGGTGGTCATGAACGAGCAGGGCCCCGAAGCGGTGCGCCTGCCTCAGGGCAGCATGGTCTATTCGGCCGGTGACTCCAAGCGCATGATGTCCGGCCAGAACAACGGCGTGCAGCGCCTCGATGTGCACGTGAACAGGACCACGGAACGCGGTGTGATCGACGCCGTGATGTCCATGCTTCGCTTCGAGATCTCCAGCGGCTACGGTGGGGACGTGCAGCTCGCGCTGGGGGAGAATCGAGGCTAGATGGCACACGAACCGAGTGACGTCTTCGCCAACTTCTGGATCGACGGCGCCTGGCAGAGCACCTATGACGGGGTCGACCTTTCCGCGCGCGTGCGCGGCGGAGACTCGATCAGGATCACGCGCGGTGGCAATGATCAGTTCGCGTCGATCACGTCGGCGAGCGCGTCGTTCACGCTGAACAACGGTGACAATTTCTTCACCGACGACGATCCGAACTCGCCGCTGTATCGCAAGTTCGGGCTGAACACGCCATGCCGCTTCGGAGTGACGAACGCGCGCGGGCTCGATCTGTACGCGCGCTGGGGGGAGATCTCGCTCGACCCCGCGGGGGAGCGGATCTACACGGCGGACAAGGCTTCGCTGGACATCACCGGCGACATCGACGTGCGCTGGGAGATGGATCTGCGGTGGACGCGTGACCACGCGCACGCCCTGGTCGGCAAGTACGGGACGACAGGTAACCAGCGCTCATGGGCGATCAACGTCGCCTCGACGGGCAGGATCACCTTCCGCTCGTCCACCGACGGCACGAGCGGCGCCGTCGTCACGGGCACATCCACCGTCGCCGTGGTCAGCGAGCAGGAGGGCCGGCTGGCGTACCGCGTGACCGTCGACGTCAACGACGGCGCCGGAAACCGTGTGTACCGCTTCTATACCGCCACGTCGCTAGACTCCAGCTGGACGCTGGTGGACACGGTGACCACCGCGGGCACCACGACGATCTTCGCCTCGACGGCCGAGCTCAGCGTCGGCGCGCTGAATGGTGGTTTCACCGCGATCACGAACAACTACGCGTTCGCCGGCAAGTTCTACCGGCTGCAGGTCTACAATGGCATTGCCGGCACGCTGGTGGCGGACTTCGATCCCAATGCGCATGCGGAACTCGGTGACACGACGTGGGCGGACACGTGTGCCTCGCCGAACACGTGGATCATCGACACCGACGACACAGGCGCCCTTCCCGCCATCCGCCTCGGATCCGACAACGTGCGCTTCACCGGCGACGTCCAGAATCAGCCCGACGATTGGGACCTGACGGGCACCGACAGATACCAGACGCTCACCGCTGCAGGGATCCTCTCGCACTACTCCAGCAACCGGGCGCCGCTGCAGAGCGTCGAGCGGCGCTACTGGACGCGGCGCTCGGGGATCGTCGGCTACTGGCCGGGCGAGGACGACGGCGAGGGCACCACCGTCTCCAGCGCCATCGACGCCGGCATCCCGGGCGACATCGTCAGCGTCTCGTTCGGCTCGACGACGGGGTTCGGTGGCACCACGGGCGCGATGACGCTCGAAGAGGCGGGCACGAGCACGGCCGATTTCTACGCCACGCCGTACACAGGAACGGGCGTGTGGGGATTCGTCTTCTATTTCAAGCTGGAGAACCTGCCCGCCAGCGATCAGGTATTCGTCAACATCTACCCGACGGGCAGCAACGTCGCACGGTGGGCTTTTCAGATCGGCCTCCTCGGCTACCGCTGGACAGCCTATTCGGGCACGGGGACAACGCTCGCGAACTCAGCGTCAACATTCGGCACCGGCGCCAATCCGCAGAATCAGTGGATCGGCATGTCAATGACGTTCAAGCAAGAAGGCGGAAACATTCGCTGGGAGACGTCATGGCATGCCGTCGGCCAGACGGACACGTTCACGCACTTCGGTGGCGGCTCGACGTTCGCGGGAACCGTCGGCACCATCAGGCGCATGTACTTCGTGCCCACCGACGCGAACCTGAGCAACGCGCAGATTGCGCACGTCGTGATGTTCAATTTCGAGTTCGAGATCAACGCCGTCGAATTCGCGGAGATCTCGCGAGGGTTCGAAGGTGAGACGTTCGGTGCTCGCTGGGTTCGCCTTCTGGCCGAGGAAGGGCTGCAGTACGAGTGGATCGGCCAGCTTGACGACACAGAGCAGTGCGGCGCTCAGCCGGCCAGCACGCTGTACGACATCCTCGGCGCGGGAGCCGATCTCGACGGCGGTCTCATCTGCGAGGCGCGCGATTCGAAAGCGTTGCGCTACGTCACCGGCAAGGCGCTCGGCAACCGCAAGCGACTGGAGTTGAGCTACACGTCGTCGCATTTGGCCGACACACCCCGGCCGGCTGACGCCGCCCGCTACATCGTCAACGACTTCACCGCGTCGCGGACGTCGGGCGGATCGGCCAGATACGAGGCCACCGACACCCGGCGCAAGAACGTGCGCAACCCGGAGGACGCGTCGCCCGGCGTCGGCCGGTACGAGCGCTCGGGGACGTACAACGCGTACCTTGATTCGCGCCTGCCCTACATCGCGTCGTTCCGTGTCTTCCTGGGGACGTGGGAAGAGCGCTACATCCCGAACATGGTCATCAGCACGCACCGCACGCAAATCGCGTCGGACGCCTCCCTTCTGGCCGGCGTGATCGCCCAGGACCTCGGCGACCCTATGTCGATCGTCGACACGGCGGGATCACCGATGCCACCGAACGACGCGAACAGCGTGGTGACCGGATACACCGAGGTGATTCGCAACATGACGCGTGACCTGACGTTCAGCACAGTCCCACGCGGCCCGTACGACACGCCCGTGCTGGACTCGACGTCCGACACCTATGACCCCCGGCTCGACGTCGAGGACACGGAAAGCGTGCTGGACGGAGCAATCAACGCCACGGCGACGTCGATAGACATCAAAACACTGAAGACGGCAACGGTCCCCATCTGGGTGGACGACGCCGGCTACCCCGACGACATCGGCGGCGGAGAGTCGTTTGATATCGACATCAACGGTGAGCGCGTCACCGTCACCTCGATCACCGCGCCGACATCGGACGCGACGTACAACTATCAGACATTGACGGTTGTCAGGTCTGTGAACAGTGTTGTCAAATCGCATGCTGACGAGACGCCCGTGCGTCTCTTCATCCCGTCCTACCTCGGAAGGATCTGACCGTGGCAACCTACGCGGTAGGGCAGCGCCTCACGGCGGCGCTCATTCAAGAACTCAGCGATCGTTCAGACATCGCACTGAACAACACGATCTACACGTACACGAAAACCGCTGACAGCTCAAAGGTCAACAACACGCTGGCGAACGACACCGAGCTTGTCGGCATCCCGCTGGAGGCGGGAACGTACTGGATCAAGCTGAACCTGATCTGCAACAACAACGGAAGCGCTACGCCCGACATCGCGACGCGCTGGGTCTTCACGGGCACGTGGAACAACCCGAACCGTCAGTGCATGGGCCCGGCCAGCTCGAACACGGGCAACTGGGATGCGACGACGCCGCTGAAGATGGGCGCCGTGGCCGCAGGCACCTCGTGCATCTACGGTCTGGCCGCGAGTGCCGCCTGGCACGGCGCGACGGAAGAGAGCTTCGAGGTTGAGGTGACCGTGGCGGGAGATCTCTCGCTACAGTGGGCACAGAACAGCACCGACGGCTCGAACGCCACGTTCGTGCGCCGGGGTAGCGCGTTCATGATCAAGAAGCTTACCTAGGAGGGGCGAAGTGACTGACGCACACGAGCACGACGCACACGCTGTCGACGAAGACGCGGAAGAGCACATCGGCGAGCCCGTACCCGATCCATGGGACGAAGAGCGGGAGGTGGGCACGGATGGCTAACTGGGTGGTCGTCCCGAACCTCGACGCGTTGCGCGATCAGCTCAACACCATCGCGCCCAATCGCGACAAGTCGTCGGACGGCTCGATCGGGGACACGTCGCACGCGGCCGGCCGCTCGTCACACAATCCCGATCGCACGGGGAGCCCGGAGTACCGTGACGGCGACGCCGACGACGAAGTGCGCGCACGTGACTTCGACGCCGATCTGCGCACGCCCGGCCTCACTATGGCAATGGTCGTGCGCCATCTCGTCCTCGGCGCTCGTTCTGGCCGGTTCTGGTGGATCCGCTACATCATCTTCGACAAGATCATCTACCACAAGAGCAACGGATTCGAAGCGCGCGCGTACACCGGCCAGAACACGCACGAGCATCACGCGCACGTCAACTCTGACTTCACGCAAGCCGCCGACACCGTTCGCAACGTCAACTACCACCTGGAGGAGCTGGCCGACATGCCGCTGACAGCCACAGAGAAGAACGAGATTGCCGATCTCACCGTCAGGAAGTTGCTCGACGCGAAGGTGGCCGACGCCGCCGACAACGACGGCGATCGGCGCGAGTTGACGCTGCGCACGTGGTTCAGTTACTTCGACGGCCGGGAGATCACCACTCAGCGTGTGGTCATCGACGCCGTCCGCAAGGACATCGACACCATCCGTGCCTCTCTGGCCGCGCTGGAGGACGCGATCGACGCGCTGCAGGTCGCCCCGCCCGTCTCCGCGGAGACCCTCGTGAGTGGACTACGCACCGTGATCCGCGAGGGCGTCGGAGAGTAAGATGATCGGCACCGGGTTTCTTGCCGGTAGGGGGAGGCTACGGTGCCGGAATGGCTCAAATCACTGTTCATGATCGTCGGACTCGGGGGATGGCTCGCCACGGTTGTCGTCACGCTCTGGCGTGGATCCCTGCCGGACGCGACGACGCTGGGAGTGCCGGCCGCGCTCGTGATCGCGCTCGCTCCGCCCGTTACGATCGGCCGGAATCGGGCAACTGAAGAGACGGCGCCATCGCCGGCGGGAGAGACGGAGCAAGCCCCGTGAATTTCGATCTGCTGTATCAGGTGACCGGACTCGCGAGCGTCGTGGCGTTCGCCGGCCTCGGCGTCGTCGCGCGGCGATGGCTGGAATCCATCGAACGTCGGCGCGGGCACCACGGACGGCGCCGGTGATGCGGCCGGCCGACGCTCCGCCCCGCGGACTCGGCTGGACCATCGCTCCGTTCGGGCGCCTGCTCTCGTTCGCTCTGGCCGTAGCAGCGCTCTCGCTCAGCGTCTACGTCGGCTACCGCTACGTCGGGCTGGTGGACTGCCTCAGGCATCAGAACGAAGCGGATCAGCGCCGCACTGCCGCGATCGCCGCGGCCACCGATGACGAGCGGTACGCCGATCTGCAGCTGTTGAGCGCCGTCGAGCCCGGCCAGAGAGCGGAATGGCGAGCGCTCGCGATCAAGGCGCGCCAGCACACCGATCGCGTTCGCGCCGCCAATCCGGCCCCCGCGCTCGCGCCCTGCAAGTGAGAGGAGTTGCGCCATGGAACCCGCAGAGAAGGAAGCGCTCGTGAACGCCGGCGGACGCAAGACCGAATGGAAGGTGCGGATAGCGTCGCTCGCGACGTTCGTGGGTTCGCTCGCGCTCGGCATCCTCTTCGAGGTCGAGCGGCCCGGCATCATCGAGCGCCTGCCCGACAATCTCCAGGTGGTCGGCGGAGCGCTGCTCGTCGCCGCGGCCTCGTGGTTCTCTGGCCGGGCGGCGCGCTCGCGCCCCGAGTACATCTCACAGTCGACCGTCGACGCCGTCCGCGAGGCGATCCGCGCTCGCCGCTGATGTCGGCCCCGACTCCCTCGCCCCGGGCGTGCGCTCTCCCTGAGACGCCCGGGGCGAGGGCCCGTACCTCTCCAGCCCCTTCGCGATCTGTGCGTACATCGCCCTGCCGTCGCCGGTGAGCGCATAACGCCCCGAACGCGGCGAGCCAAGGTGCTCAAGCAACCCCTTGCGCCGCAGATACGACGCACACCCCTTCACCTCGCCGCTACGCACCAGTACGATCTCGCCCGACGGACTCTCGGCGATCGCCTTGAGCAGGTGGTACGCGGGCGACGGAAGGCCGTTGCGCACGTCGCGCAGCACGCGATTGCGGAACGCGATGAACTCATCGAGCAACTTGCCCGACGCCGGCGTACCGGCGGGGCGCCAGTGCTCGCACCCGCTGGAGACGGGCACGAGCGCCTGGCGCGCCCCGCACGGGAACGTCTTGCTCAACGCACCCGCTCCGCCCGGGCCCACGCCCTGATGTCATCGACGGCGCTCGCCCGGACACCCATCTTGCGGGTGTCGATGACGGCGTTGTGGTCAGCCTTGAGCGCTCGCACCACGGCAGCGTACTTGCGCACGGCCGGCTTGCTCATCCCGGAGAACTCCGCGGCCGCGTTCACGTCTCCGCCGTCCTTGAGCACCACGAGCGCGGCCGCCAGGGAGTTCGGCGCGACGGGGGTGGCAGGGGCGGCGGGGGCGAGCTCGGAGGTGGCCTCGACGCTCGCGAGCGCCTCATCGATCTGTTCGGCGATCGGCTTGACGGGAGCGGGCTCGATCGCGGGCTCGACGGTACCTCCAGCTAGATCGACGATCGTCGATCGCGTGAACAGCAGCGCGAGCGTGCAGCCGATCATCAGGCCGTCGATCGCCAGCGGGCCGATGGTGCTCACGAGAGCGTTCTCCCCCATCATCGTCAGCAGAGAGCTCTGGTGCTCATAGCTGACGATCACCGCGGGGATCGCCGGACCGAGCACGAAGAACCGGGCGAGGTAGTGGGTGGCGACACTCCGCCACGGCACCCGCACGATGATCTCGATAGCCAGGAAGCTCAGCACCGGCCAGACAGC
>JACCDR012496007.1_pt1 | contig 12896 bp, 15 predicted proteins | sample 7446431 | NCBI WGS metagenome assembly JACCDR01 (sample SAMN15323443, study PRJNA562643) | freshwater metagenome | isolation source: river surface water | place: USA:Blue River Watershed | collected 2017-08-17
ATTTGCCCGGAAGCTAAATTCTACCAAGCAAGTAGTTCAGAAATGTTCGGTAATTCGGTAGACGATGACGGCTTCCAACGGGAAAGCACGCCAATGCACCCCGTAAGCCCTTACGGTATATCTAAACTCGCTGCTTATAACTTTGTTAGGCATTACCGTAACGCTTACGGCCTTCACGCTTGTAACGGTATTTTATTCAACCATGAAAGTTACCGCCGTGGCGAAATATTCGTAACAACTAAAATAGTTGACGCGGCTATACGTATTTCAGCCGGGCTGCAAGACAAACTGTTCTTAGGAAACTTAGAAAGCCAAAGGGATTGGGGTTTTTCAGGCGATTACGTAAAGGCTATGCAGTTAATACTAAACCAAAAAAAGCCCGACGATTTTGTAGTAGCAACCGGCGAGACGCACAGTGTTTCACGATTATGCGAAATTGCTTTTTCTTATGTTGGCCTTGATTGGGAAAAATACGTCGAAGTTGATTTTAAATTCGTAAGGCCCGAAGAATTGCGTTACTTAAAAGGCGATAGCCGCAAAGCAAGAAGGGAACTTAATTGGCACCCGGAATATACTTTCACAAAGTTGATAGAAAGTATGGTTGAAAATCGTAAAAAAATAATCTTATAATATGAAACACATTGTAATAGGTTTTGGCGAAGTAGGGCAGGCCATCCAACTTATTTTTGATTGCCCTTTTGTTGATATCAACCATAAGTCTTCAAACCTTGATAAAGAATGGAACCATAATAAAGCTGAAGGCGTCATGCACGTATGTATACCGTATTCTGAAAACTTTAACGCAACAGTTATAGGCTACAAATTAATGTATAAACCGCATTACACTGTAATTCATTCAACCGTTCCCGTCGGTACTTGCCGTGCTTTAAACGCAATACATTCCCCAATCAGGGGCCTTCACCCTAATTTGTATGAAGGTGTAAAAACATTTGTCAAGTTTTTAGGCAGTGAACAAGCTTCTAAAGTGGCCGATGAATTTAGAAGACACGGCCTAAAAATTATGCTTTTTGATAAGCAAGAAACAACCGAATTGGGTAAACTTTTAGATACCGAATATTACCGGGCTTGTATTGAATTTGCACTGCGTTCAAAAGAACTTTGCAATAAATACGGAGTACCTTACTCTGAAGCCTATACCCTTTTTAACATGACTTACAATGACGGCTATACAAAGCTTGGCCACCCGGAATACGTAAGACCGGTATTAGAAGCCATTATGAAAGAAATCGGCGGCCATTGTGTAATGCCCAATAAAAAGCTTTTAGAAAATGAATAAAGTAATTTACACCGCTATATTCGGCGAATACGAAGAACTCAAGGAGCCTTTGGTTGTAACTAAAGGTTGGGATTACTTCTGTTTTACCGACCAACCCTTTAAAAGCAAAGTTTGGAAAATCATAAAGACGGATTGTTCTTCTTACGGCCCGCAACTTACCGCAAGGGATATTAAAATCAACGCTCATTTGTTTTTACCGTTTTATGAATATTCTATTTGGGTTGACGGAAGCTTTTTTATCAATACCGATTTGAACGTTTGGTTCAATACAAGATTTAAAGCACCTTTTACCTGTATTAAACACCCAATAAGAAATTGCGTTTACGATGAAGCGCAAGCCTGCATTAAGCATTTAAGAGGCAACCCGGAAGATATAAAACGCCAAATAAGTAAGTACGCCGGCCTTGGCATGCCTCGTAATAACGGCGTTATTTCATCCGGTATACTTATGCGTAGAAATTGCGAAGAGGTAAATAATTTTTGCGAAAAATGGTTCAATGAAGTAAAAGAAAATTCAATGCGCGACCAATTAGCTTTTTCCTTCGTTAGTTGGAAAAACAGAATACACAATTTAACGCGTTGGGATTATAGAACTGAACAAGAATTTAAATTTTTAACCCACTACAATAGAAGAAGAAATGGAAAAACGTACTGACATTTTAAACCACCTAGCCCACAACCACGACCTTAAATCTTATTGCGAAATTGGATTACAAAACCGCGCAAGTAATTTCAATAAAATAAAATGCCCGGCAAAGTATTGTGTCGACCCCGACCCTGCTGCTAAGGCTGATTTTATTGGAACTTCTGACGCCTATTTTGCGCAAAGCAATACCAAGTTTGATTTGTTTTTTTTAGACGGCCTGCACCACGCCGACCAAATTAAAAAAGACGTTATAAACGCCTTGGCGAATCTTAATGAAGGCGGCTTTATAGTTATTCACGACTGTTTGCCAGTACACGAAATACACGCTAAAGTTCCAAGGGAAAGCAAAATATGGAACGGAGACGTCTACAAGCTTTGTTTTGATATTGTTTGTGATTGGGATAACGTTCTTTTTACTATAGTCGATATTGACCACGGTTGCGGCGTAATTTGGAAACAAAAAGATAATTTACCGGTAACTTATCCGGACTCTAATTTACACGTCTATGATTGGGAATACTATGAAACCAATCGTCATATTTTACCTATCATTACGGCTCGAAATTTTGCCGAAACCTTATAAATAAAAAAAGGGCCTACTAAAAAGTAAGCCCCTTTTTTTTCTCAACAAATCATACAAACAAATAAAACAGGGATACAAATATATAAAATTAAGGTCTCAAATATTCAGGAACATTTTTTCTTTCATCTTCAGGTATCTCTCCCCACATATCTTCAACCCTTTTTTTCATTAAAGGGAATATTTTCATTTTAGTAACGTAGCTTTTGCCTTTGTTGTCCATATCCGTATGAACATCGCCGTGTAGGAATACTATATTCCTTTTATCAGTGGCCATAGAAGGAACGCCGCCGTCCTTTGTTGCCCTTTTGGGGAGTATGTGCGCAATAATTACCCTTGGGTTAATTGACATCAGGCCTGTTAAGCTTTGGCCCGTTTCTTGGCATTTCTTTGGGGCGCGTTTTAGCATTAATTCATAGAACAAATTTCGTTCTTCTTTGGCTTTAACTTTTTCAACTTTATTTTCATCAGCCTTAGGCTTACCGGCGTGGCCCGGTATTCTGCAATATCTGCCGAAAGCGTAACAACTTTTTACTGTGCAAACTGTCTTTTCCATAAATTTAATATTTAAAACCAATAATTTTTAACTCACTAGCCAAGCAAAGTATCTTTTTTTGTTTCCCGTCGCCGTCATAACAAGGTTTAAAATTTTCAGTCAAATAAACGATGATTTTACCGTTCACAAGTTTGTCATTGTGTATTGTATAACCAATATTACCCTTTTCTGTTTTTACGTAATAACCTGAATCTTTTGCCATTTTTATGGGTTTTGATTTAATTCTTGCAACATCATGTAAATTATATCCTTCTTAGTATGGGCATGAAAATCAGCGCAATTCGTTTTGGCGTCAACGGCTTCCCACCATATACATTGGTCAGGTGAATAATAACCGTGGTTGGTTATTATGTATTCGTGCTTACTTGTTTTAAAACGATATTTGCCCCTAGCTATTTTTTTGCAAGTATACTCCATAAGCTTAAAAAGCCGCCCCTAATTAAAGGGGCGGATTAATTTTAAAATTACCATCTTTTTTTGGGGGCTTCGCCAATCAAAGAAATCAAAACGTTCTTAGTGTTAGTGGCGAAGCTTTGCCCTAGCATCCAATGGCCAAATCCGGGGTTTTCTACTACAGACTTGCCTTTGTCTTTACCAAAACCGTAAACCGGGACGCCTTCCTTTAAAACAATTTTACCGGCCAAATCCACGTAAGGGTAATCGCCTTGGCAAAAATTATGGATTTGTTCAAAATCCATTTGTTTTAAATCTTCATACCGGGTCATCATAGCCCTTAATACTTCAGCAGTGGCAACAATATCGTTTTCAGCTGCGTGCGCGCCTTCTAATTCCTTTCCGCAATAGAACTTATAAGCCGACGTTAGGTCTCGCTTTTCTTTTGTACGGAAGATACTGAAGGCGTCAAGGATTAAAGGCTTGTAATCGGGCCAAATGATGCCACAACGGGCAAATTCTTCACTTAACAAGGGAACGTCAAAATCAATGATGTTAAAACCGGCCAAAGCTGAATTTCCAATGTATTCTTTTAAGCCTTGCGCCCTACTTTTAAACAAAGGTTCGTCTTTTACCATTTCGTTTGTAATTCCGTGACAAGCAACAGCGTCATCAGGAATATTCATTTGCGGGTTAAAACGATACTTTTTTACAGGCTCGGCATCCGTAAAATCCATGTTCATTTTGAAGCACGCGATTTCTACAATACGGTCTTTGGTTACGTCGACGCCTGTTGTTTCTAAGTCAAAAAATACAATCTTATTCACCTTTGTTTTCGTTAAGATGGTTTAACAATGCAGCCGGGTCTACTGTTACGCCGTCTTTGTCAAGGTTTGTAATTCCGCCGTTTTCAGGGCCTTCTAAACCTTTTTCACCGACAAAAAGTTGCGCGCTCGTAACCTTATCGTCAGGGAACAAAGTTCCTTGCGGGTCTTCGGCGCGTTTTTCCCCCGCTACATAAAGGCGGATTTCTTTGTCAACCCTTTCGAGCTTAGCAATTAAATCGTCCATGAACTTGTAACGGGTTTCTTCTCCTTCATTAAAGCGGTAAAACGGGGTTGAAAAATTGAAGGCTTTACCGTTAGGTAAAATCCTATGGCCGCTTAAAACAACGCCCTTGTCGTCTTCATCGCCGCCAATTGAATAACCGTGAATATGAAAAGTTGAAATCAACTCTTCGTCAGGTGTTTCAATTTCAGCTATTTCGCTTTGTGAAATAGCGTAAACCATAAGGGCCAAATGTACCCTTAAGTTACCAAAAGCGGTTTTTGCATCACGGTGCATTTCCGCCTTGAATTCTTCTTGCGCCGGGTTTCTTTCCCCTTTGCCGTAATCCTTAACGAAAGAAATATCAAGGCGTTCACCCTTAATAATTTTCGCTTTTTTGATTTCGTAATTCATTTTTACATTTTTATGGTTAAGAAAAAAGCAAGGCCCGTTAAGGCCCGGCTTTGGGTTTACGATTCGTAACGAGCTACCATTTGTTCAAGGCCAATCAAGCCTTCAATCATGATATTCACGGCTTGTTTTAGTTCTTCATTTTGAAGTTCAGGAACTTCAACAGCGCGAACCTTTTCAATCCATTCTTTAATCTTAGCCCCGTCAGATAAGAAGCTTTGCCTTTTCGCTTCAAGTTCTTTGGCCCTTTGGTCGATTACTTCTTGGTCGGCTTGTTTAATTTTTTCAATGCCGGCTTCTAAATTACCAACTAATGAATTGAAACCTTCTTCGTCTAAGACTTTTAGTTCATCAAAAGTAACAACCAAGCCCTTTTCGGTTGAATAAATTGGGTAGAAACAAAGGTCAATATCGGTTGCGTCAAAGCCTTTACCCTTTAAGAAAGAAATTCTTGTATTCAATACTTCTAATTGCTTTCTTTCGAACTCTTCTTGTTTGGCCTTTTCTTGAGCTTCTTTAGCTTCTTCGGCCTTAATATTCTCCATCCTTTCTGCAGCGGCCTTGAATTCAGATTCAAATTCATCGTCTGACATGGAAAGGATATCCGTGTTGCGGAAATTAATATCCTTGTAACAAAGTTGTTCGCCGTCAGATTGCAAACCCAAACCAACAAGTCTTTTCGCCCTTAATTCAAACTTTTCTTTTGCTTCTGCTTCAGCCTTTTCACTTTGTTCAAGTTCGGATAAAGCTTTTGCAGCTTGCTTAGATAAATTAGTTGCCTTTGTTTCAAATTCTTCCCATTCCGCCCCGTTCATTTCACCTAAATCTGCAAAAGGAATTTCATCACTTACTGCCCGGTTATTAATAATCCAAGAACTTCTTGTTAAAGAGTAAACAAACCCCATTGATTCAATGGCCATTGAGCGTAACTTTCGGCGTTCCGCTTTCATTTCAGCAATTTCCTGTTGCTGTTTTTGTACGGCCTTACGGTTTTCTTCAGCTTCTTTTTCAGCTTTTTCTTTTGCTTCATCAATTAAGCCTTTGATGGCCTTAACAGTATTTAGTAAAGATTCAAACTGATTATCCTCTAAAAAGCTAAGTTCAGAATCTGAAGCTACTTGGAAACGGTCTTCAAACTCAATCCGATAAGCGTTACCGTCATAAGACATACCGTTGGCCAATAAGATTTCTTTTCGTTCTTGCGTTTTAGCTGCAAGGGCCTGTTCCGCTTCAATACGGCGTTTTTCTTTAGCGTTGTCGATTTCGTCTAACATCGCTTTTAACGGGTTTTCAATTTCTTCAATCAACTCCGTTAATTCTTTGGCATACTTGTCAATGCCTTGGCCGGTTTTTAAATACTTTTCCTTTGCGGCTTTGCGGGTTTTATCAACTCCGGTTCTTAAAGGGCGCAAAACGGCTACTGCCTTCCTGACTTCTTCGTAACCGGCTTTGTCTTCTTCACCGTTAATTTTTAACGGCGAGTAAAGGGTTTTTAATTCTGCAATCTTTTCTTTGTTAGTATCGAACTTTTTAAGTTCAACGCCAATCAAATGTTCAGCAGAATCAAGAACAATCACGCTTCCGGTTTTGTCCGGCGAAACTTCTTCGGCGAATACTTCTTGAACGCCGTTTGTCATTCCATTTTTTTCCTGTGACATGTTTTTAATTTTTTGTTAAGAAATGTTTTCACCTAAAAAGCCCGTTCCATTTACGGATACGGGCTGCGCAATTGCGCTTGGCAGGGCTTAACTATTTATCCGGAAACTTTTTTAATAATTTCAAAGGAGTTAGCGACGATTTCTGCGTTAGGCCCGTTGTCAAATATTTTCCTATCGTCTGATTGCATAACAACTTTGTGTAAAGCTTGTAAAGCTTGAAATAATTCTGAAGATAAGCCTTGAATGCATGTATTGTAACCTGAAACGAAAATATGCGCTTCTGAATTATTTAATTCTGAAGGTGCTTCTTCAACGCTTATTTCTTTAAGTTGTAGTAATTTTTTAGTGCTTCCCATTTTGATTTGTTTTTGATTTGATTGATACAGCAAAGATAAAAAGAAATAAATTAAAAACAAAATTATTTTTAATCTTTTTTATGTTTCTTTTATAATTATTCCGTAAATTTCTTTCATTAAACGGCGTTTCTTTTTGTAAACTTCTGTTCTATAACCCTTTGAATCCTCTACAATTTCATTGCCTTTATCGTCTAAATAAACAAAATCGGCGACATAACTCAAGGAAAATTTTCCGCCTTCGTTCAATTGGTATTTGACTTGACGCCTCAAATTAGTTATCAGCCCGGCCCTTTCCATCATTTTTAATGCGGAATACCTTCCGGCTTCCCTTTTGCTGTCAAACGTAACGCCTTCAATTGTTACTTTTTGGTTTTTATATTTACTCTTTTTTTCGGCCTTAGTTTCTACTAAATGCTGATTTAAATGAGCAACAGCGGAGTTCATTATTTCTTTAACGGTAAATTGTATTCGCTTCATTTTCTATTCAAAAAACGTTCTGCAATTAGTTTAACCCGGCTTTCATCTGAATATTGTTGTTCGGCTAATATTCCCGGATTCATTATTCCGTGACTTTGGGCTTGTTTTAAACCTAATACCTGCAACATTGGCGGGTCACTACCGTAATCCGAAGCCGTATAAAAAGCAGTTACTTGGTGTTCGTTGCCGTCTCTGTCAAGCCTTCCAATAAATTGGTCGTGTACTTTGGGCGACCAATCAAATTCACCTATTACAGCAACGTGGCAAGCCTTTTGCAAACCGTCAAGGCCCGCACCGGAACGAAGGCTCATAATCATTACCTTTGCGTCACCTTCAACAAAACTATTTTTAGCTGCGTCTTTTTGCGCAGCGGTCTCGCTTCCGGTGTACATAACAGGTTTCAAGTCTTCTAATTCCTTTAACCAAATATCGTAAACATCCCGGTGCCAACCCGCTAACAAAACTTTTTCCCCACCTTCTACAATCATACGAACAAAAGCCGCAACCGATTTGGCCTTGCTTATACCCGTGTCGCGTCTTACCCTTAAATCTAAATCTAAGGCAGCTTTGCCTCTTTCTTGCCACGCTATGGAAGGGTCTAATACCTTTAACGCTAAGGCCCGGCTTATTTCATTAGATTCCTTTAAAACTTCTTCGTCATAGTCAACCGGTACAACTATTTTGTTAACCGGCGGCAATTCCCGGCCAACTTCTTTCCTTGTTCTCCTTAAAATTATACCCGTTTCTTTCAAATAACTACCAAGCGCGTCCGGGTCTTTTACCTTGTATTTATCCATCCCCTGCGGAACGCACCATTCGTTTAAAAAAAGGCTTTTTTTACCGAAAAAATCTTCTTTAATAATTTCTATAACGTTGTAAATTTCATCGCCGTAATTGTATACCGGTGTCGCGCTTAAGCCAATAACTATTTCAGCCTGTCGGCTTAAGTATTGCGCCCCTTTATATTTTAGGGATTCGCTCCGCCTTAGTTCTTGTATTTCATCATAAATAACGGCCTTAAAAGGGTTGTATTCAAAATAGTTAACCCAACCGGCAAGTTGCGTGTATTTGAATAAATATACGTCCGCTTTAGGCAACGGGTAAGGTTTAGTTTTTTTTATTCTATACGCTTTTAAGTTGGTATTGTCTTGAATATTATTTTCCCATTGCTTTTGCATATGAGTTTGCATGACTACAGCAGCCGGCAAATTTCCCGGCTTACAAAGTACCAATATTGAACTTAAAGTCTTTCCAAGGCCTATATCATCTCCTAATAAAAGCCTTTTTCTTATGTCTATTATTTCTGCAGCCAATAATTGGTAATTCCTTGGCTTTAGTTTACCGCTTAGTTGTACTTCTTTCGGGACGTAATCTAATTTGCATAGTTCTTCTACTTTACTTTGGTTTGCTTTGTAATTAGAAGAACCTTTTAAAAGTACTGTTAAATCTTCTTTGGTCATGGTAAAAGGGTAACGAACCATAAACCAAATAAAGTCGTGGCAGGTATCATCCGTTAAAGGAAAGCGATACGGCGGTTGTGAACTTGCAGGTATCTTAGGAAAGATACTTTTAAGCTTCATACTAACGTGCGGTTCTGCTGAAGTGATTATAATTGTTTTCTTTTCAACAATTATTTTTCCGTAACTTTTTAAAGCCATGCCGTGTTTATATTTAGTACCTTAAATTCTTTACCTTCAAGCTTTCCAATGTGATTAAAAGGTTTGGCCGTTATTAATAACAAAGCTTCTACCTGTTCGTTTTGCAAGTACCTTTTACACTGTTTGTAAATATCAGGAACAGAACCCTTAACTTTTATTTCAACCGCAAGGCCGCCTATAATAAAATCGGGTATATCGGTTTTGTTCAACCTGTATTCCCTTTTATAATTAATACCGGCCTCATTAAGTATTTTTTCTATTTCAAGCTGAAGGGCCTTTTCATTATGTATTGGAAGTTTTTTATTTTTAACAAGGTTGTAAATGTCTTGTATCTTCATAATTCAAAATCTTTTCAGTTTTAGAACAACCAATCAAATTGTGCATAGGGCAAAAATAATGGTCGCCACGGTCAATCATTTTTGTACCGTAATGCGGACACCTTTTGCCTGCACAGCTTTTGCCTTCCATTGTTTTATACCATTCAATCCATTTATGAGGGTTTTTTGTTACTACATCAAGGCCCGTACTTAACCTGACGCACTTTTTACGCACGTAAACTAATTTTACAAATTTGTTCCAAGCGCGTTCTTCCGGTAAATTTAAAAAAATGGCGTTGGTAGTAATCCCGTTATTTATTTCAAAATAATCATTATTGAACTTAAATCTCCCGTCAATATGATAGTGTTCAGGTTGGGTTGAAAAACTTGGGTCTTTATGTAGAAAGGGGAATACGGGTACTAAAATAAAATCGGGTTCATCATAAACCGGTTTAAGGTCTCTTAAAACAGCGTGAACAACGGTATAGTATTTTCCCTTAGTAACTTCACTTTCGTGAGCCAAAGGGTTATTTTTTACAATATTGCTAGGCTTTAAACCGTATAATTTTATTTCGCTTTCTGTTAGTGTTTCGATTTGATTTTGTTTCATTGCAAGCCGTATGTGTATAAGAAATAACTTTTGCACCAAAAGGCTTTTGCGTAACGCTGTACGATTGGCAGCTTTTGCCATTCTTCAACTTCGCCCTTTAGTTTAGATATGTTTTCACTTAACTCCTTGAAATCACCAAGCCTTTTTTTGGGGTCGGTAGAAGTTAACCTTGCACTGTGTTCGTGTAAAATATGTTTTTGGGCCTTGTAGATACAATTTTCAATTGATTTTTCTTTTGGCGTTACGTTCTTTAGCCTCAAAATTGAATCAAACAATGATGAAGGGATATGACTTACCGGGCAATTATTTAATATTTCGCCTTTCCAATAATCGTAAGACTGTTGGTCTGAAAGTTTTTGGTCAATCTTTTCAGGCGGTAATTCTTTGAAAGTTTTATCCCGTGTTTCGCGTATTGAGGCCCGGTTGTTTATAAAAGGTATCAAGACCTTGTCAATCAATTGTAAATTGAACGACGCGCCCCAACTTTTAATTTCACTAACGTTACGAAAGGCGTATTCTATTTCAGCGCAAGTTAGGCTCAAATAATCTTCTTTAAGCTTCTTACTAAATTGGTCAATTAAAACGTTTAAAGCGTTCCCTTCAAGCATTTTCCAACCCGTTGCAACCGATATTTTTAACAACAAAGCCTTGGCGTTTATAGAAAATTCGGCGGCTTCCATATGCTTTAAAGGTTTACCCTCTTCGTGCAAAGCTAAAACCCGGTTTTCTTCAACCGTTAAAGTTTTGTTGTAGTTCGGAAAGGATACTTGAAGCGAGTTGCTCGTGGCCGTTGCTAATTGTTGTCCCATTATTGCTGTTTTTAGGTAGGAATAATCCTTGATAGTTTTGGCTTATTGAATAATCTATGATTTTAATTGCCGTGTCTTCGTTACCGTTAGAAAGCTTTAAAAGCATGGTTTGCGTTTTCTTTAAACCGGTAGGCGTATATTTAGGCAACTTCCTTTCTTTTCTGTACTGAAGCCATTCTTCCCAAGCCTTTTGGAACTTTTCAGACGTGAATAAATCTAACATTTTACCCTTGTTTTGATTTGATAAATATAAAAAAATTACTTTAAAAATAACCCTATTTGTTTTTTCTCTTCTATAATACTTTGTATGTTTTTTTTAGCCAAATCAAAATAAGATTCTTTTAATTCAAACCCAATACCCTTTCTATTCATTTTAATAGCTTGATATACTTCGCTACCAATACCCATAAATGGGGTAAATACAGTATCTCCTTTATTACTGTAAAGGTGGATTAATCTTTCAATAGTGTCAAGCTGTAAAGGGCAAATATGCTTTTCATCTTTTTCATCCCTTGCGTTTCTATAACCTTGTAATGTATTACCGTAGTCAATATCCATCCAAACTGGTGAAGCGTATTTTTGCCACAAATCAACAGGAATATCTGTATTGGTTACTGGGTTAGTTCTTTCGCCATCTTTACGGAATATCATAACATAATCAGGAATACCAACTCTGCTCATGGTGCTATCTTTTTTAACTTGCTTATGCAATAGGCCCAATGCTTTGGTTCTTTGCATTTCAACTACTGGGTCTTTCCAAATAGTAACCCTTGAAGCATAAACAAATCCCGCTTCTTCAAATGCTTTTAATATCATCCCGCTAAAGTCACGAAGCCCAATAAATCCCTCTTTGCCCTTTTGAATAGGCAAGTCCATGCAATGAACTGCTACATTACGCCCTTGCATCATAACACGATATAATTCACGAATAAGAAAGCCAAACTGAATTAAGAACTCATTATAGTCTTTACTGTTACCCATATCTTCAACATGGCTAGAGTAGGTGTATAATTCAGCGAATGGTGGACTAAACACCGATAAGCCAATACTTTCGTTAGGCAAATCTTTTATAAGTTGTACGCTATCACCCCGCTTAATTAAATACTGGTCGTTTGATTCTGTTTCGGTATCATAATCAACCGCTTTCATTAAGTGGCCGTTTAGGTTTTCATTTATTGCTTTTGCCATTTCGTCTTGCATAACTTCAAATTGTTTTTGTTTCTGTTTAATTGATTCGTTTACGTTTGCCATTGTATCAGTAGTAATCAAATGGATATTAACTTCATTCTTTTGCCCAAAACGATAAGACCTTCTAATGGCTTGATACAAACCCTCAAAGCTAAAATCTAATGAAGCAAATATTTGATTTCGGCAATTTTGGTAGTTCATACCAAATGAAGCTATTTTGGTTTTTGTGATAAGTATTCTAAATTCATTATTTGCAAAACCTAGTAACTTATTTTCTTTCCATTCGTTACTATCCGACCCCTTAACCTCTATCGCTTCAGGTATTAGCTTTCTTAATTCTTCGCCCTCTTCATTTTGCTTAACCCAAATAATAAAGTTTTCATCGGGTCTATCGTTTACTATTTCAACGACCCTTTCCAATCTTTCCTTTTTTGTTAGCCTAAGTTCCTGATTGAAATTAGTGGCTGAAATAATAGCATCGTTAAATAATTGGCCATTGTTTCTATTAGGCGTTTTAATTTGATGGTCTATAATCTTTAAAGATGGCAAAGCGTATCCTTGCATTTCAAAACCTATATCTTGTGGCTTATTAAGCATTATTGCCCATGTGCCAATAAATTGGTAAAATAATTTAACAGAATGGCCTTTTAATCTCCATTTTGCCGTTTCTCCGCCATCATGCACAAAGTACATAGCTAACATCTGATTGCGGCTCATTACGTCTAAAAACTCTGAATGATTCCCTAGCTCCATCGGGTCGTTTGGTGACGGCGTAGCTGTGCAGGCTAGCTTATATGGGGTGTTTTTAAATAGGTCAAGGATTAACTTCTTTGTAGCCCCTTCAAAGTTTTTAAGGATGCTAGATTCATCAAGCACAATGCCCCCGTAAATTG
>JACCDR011518313.1_pt1 | contig 12892 bp, 10 predicted proteins | sample 7446431 | NCBI WGS metagenome assembly JACCDR01 (sample SAMN15323443, study PRJNA562643) | freshwater metagenome | isolation source: river surface water | place: USA:Blue River Watershed | collected 2017-08-17
CGGTATCGGGTATCACGTTGGGCGCAGCACCCGCATGCAACATGCCCACGGTGACCACGGCGGTTTGCAAGGGCTCCACATTGCGCGCCACCACGCTTTGCAAGGCCATCACCAGGCTGCCGGCGATCAGCACCGGGTCTACCGTCAGGTGCGGCCGTGCTGCATGGCCGCCACGGCCGTGGATGGTGATGCGGGCCGTGTCGCAGGCGGCCATAAAAGGGCCGCTGCCGAAGCCAAAACTGCCGCTGGGCACACCCGGGTTGTTGTGCAGGCCAAAGATGGCGTCACACGGAAAACGTTCAAACAAACCGTCTTCGATCATGCGCTGTGCGCCGCTGTTCAAGCCCGCCTCTTCGGCAGGCTGAAAAACCACATGCACCGTGCCGTTGAAGTTGCGCACCCGCGCCAACTGCTGCGCCGCACCCAGCAGCATGGTGGTGTGGCCGTCGTGGCCGCAGGCGTGCATGACGCCGTTGTGGCGGCTGGCGTAGGCCTTGCCCGTGGCCTCGGCAATCGGCAAGGCGTCCATGTCGGCCCGCAAGGCCACGCTGCGCGCCGAGTCCCCTGCGCGCAGCGTGCCCACCACACCGTGCCCACCGACATGGCGCGTCACCGCCCAGCCCCAGTCTTCCAGGTGGCCGGCCACCAGCGCGGCGGTGCCCGCTTCCTGGAAAGACAGCTCCGGGTTGTGGTGAAGGTGCTGCCGTGTGCGGGACAAAAAGCCGGCATCACCGGCCAAGTCGCCGAGTTGGCAAAAACATTGCAGGCGTTGGTTCATGCGCAGGCATTGTGAACCAACGGGGCGGCGTCAGCACGCTGCCCGCACGCTGCCCGCACGCTGCCCGCACGCTGCCTGAACAGGCCGGCACCAAGGGGCGGCGCTGAGCCTGCAGTTAGGCTGCAAAGATTGTTTCAACCCGCCGCGCGAGGCCGTGCGCCACGTGGTGCGACCGTGGCGGCGCGCCCATCATGTGACGCCTGCGCGCCCGTCGAGTCGGAAGGTGCTGACCACTTCGGTCAGAGAACGCGCTTGGTCCATCAGGCTGTTGGCTGCCGCTGCTGACTGCTCCACCATGGCCGCGTTCTGTTTTGTGGACTGGTCCAGTTGCACCACGCTGCCGCTGACTTGGCCGATGCCGGCAGTCTGCTGCGCCGTGGCTGCACTGATTTCGCTGACCACGTCGGACACGCGTTGCACGCTTTGCACAATCTCTTGCATGCTGGCGCCTGCAACCGACACCAGCTGGGTGCCCTTCTCAACGCTTTCACCACTGGCAACCACCAGACTCTTGATCTGGCGGGCGGCCTCGGCGCTGCGCTGGGCCAGCGTTCTGACTTCTGACGCCACCACCGCAAAGCCCCGGCCTGACTCGCCAGCACGTGCCGCCTCAACTGCCGCGTTCAGCGCCAAGATGTTGGTCTGAAAGGCGATGGCGTCAACCGTGCCGATGATGTCGCCGATCTTGTTGGAGCTGGCCTGAATTTCGTTCATCGTCGCCACCACCTGGTCCACCAAGCTGCCGCCTTGTTGGGCCACCGTGCTGGCCGTCGAGGACAGTTGCTGCGCCGTGCGTGCAGAGCTGGCGGTGTGCGCCAGCGTGGAACTGAACTCTTCCATCGCGCTGCTGGTCTGCTGCAGTGCGGCTGCATTCATCTCGGTACGCTGGCTCAGGTCTCGGCTGCCCGCAGCAATTTCGCTGGAGGCCGTGTTGATCTGCGACGCGGTCTGCTGAACCTGGGCCAGCGACTGACGCAACTGTTCAATCATGGCGGCCAGAGCGCCAATCACGCTGTGCTGCGCCACACCCTGCGCCACAGGGATGGGGCTCAAGTCGCCCTGGCCGGCGCGCTGCATCAGCTGTTGTGCATATTCAAGCTCGCCGCCCAAGCTGGCACTCAAACGCCTTTGCACCGCAAAGCCGCAGAAGACAACCAGCAACAGCGAAGCTGCCACGGCGGCCAGCATGCCGGTACGCAAAAGATCGGCGTGCTTTTTGGCGGCGGCGGACTGTTCTTCCACGGCACGCTCCAGCGCAGCCGCCACCGCCTCTGACAGGCCGGCCAGTTTGCCGTAGGCAATCATCGCGTCGTCGTTGTCGGGCGACGGCTTGGCGATCTTGGCCATTTTCTCCAGCTGCGCTACGGCGCTGTCGATCACCTCTTTGAGCTTGGCCTCTTCAGGCGGCTCTGCGGCCATGCGCTTTTGCAGCCCTTCGAGTTGACGCGTGAAGGTTTCCCGCGCCGACTTTGAATCGGCGGTCAGGATCACCTCGTTCATGGCACGCACACTGCCGCTGAGCCGCAAGCTCAGGTCTTGTATGGCCAGAAGTTTTGCGTCGGCGTTTTGCATGCTGACGGTGGACCACAGCCCCACCGCGCCCAGCGCCAGGCACACTGCAGCCGAACCGATGAAACCCAGCCACACCACCTTGCGTGTGGGTACTGAATCAAACAGCTTCACGGGTGGGTTCCTTTCGTCTGGGGCGCAGCGGCGGTAGTGCGTTATTCAGCGTTCAACAGGGTTGCCTTTGGCTTCCCACTCGGCCCAGCCACTGCGCATGTACAGCACGTTTTTGTAGCCCGCCTTGCTGGCCAGCACGGCTGCTTTGTACGACTTCCAGCCGGTGGGCCCGTCGCTGTAGAACACGACCCTGGCGTTTTTGTCGGCCGGTAGCTTGGACATCTCGAAGCTGTCGACGCTGGCGTCGAAATCCGGTACGGGCTCGCTCTTTTCCTTGTAGGCAGCCGACACCGCGCCCGGTACCCGGCCCTTGCCAAAGTTCATCGCGTTGCGGGTGTCGATGAAGGTTGCACCTTTGGACGTGGCCAATTGTTTGCCTTCTTCGGCATTGATCACCTTCACGCCTGCGGTGTTGGTGGGGGTTTCGGGCTTGCTGGCCCAGGCTGCGGTGGTCAGGGCCATGGCCAAGAGGGCCGCAGGAAGCGTGCGTTTGAGCATGATCAGATACTCTTGAAATGGGGTTGAAGTTCAGAGGCGCAGAACTGCCGCTGCGTATGAAGCGAGTCGTCAGTTTGCTGGTAATCGGCCGCTTTGATCCGCGCTAAAGGGCAGAAAACCGCCCCCACATCACTTCTTGTCGTGCACAGCTTTGCGGGCACCGCGTTGCAGCCAAGGGTGGTAGCGTTTGGGAACGCTGTTCGGGCAGGTTCGAAAAACCCTCAGCAACTGAGCGGCCCGTGCTGGCGCGAAGAGTGCAGGCAGGGCACGCGGCCTGGCCGGCGCAGAGCACCCTGGAACTGCAGCGCATCGGTGGGCTGAACCAGCCTACCCACCTTGCTGCAGAAAATTGGCACTGCCCCGCTGTGCTTCACATAGCTCCACGCGTTGAGGCTTGAAGGCCGCCACCAGCGCTTGCACCATCTGCCGGGCGCGTTCTGAATTGTCCTGGCCGATGTTGCACACATAGGCATCCAGCGTCACGGCACCCAACTCGGGCCAGGTGTGTACCGCCAGGTGTGATTCGGCCAGCAACACCACACCCGTGATGCCGCCGGGGGCCGCAAAGGTGTGAAACAGCTCGCCCACCGCTGTCAGGCCCGCGTCGGCCACGGCTTGCAGGCACAGGCTGCGCAATGCAGCGGTGTCGGTCATCACGGCCCGGGTGGGGTCGCAACCTGCAATGTCGGCGGTGAGGTGCAGCCCGTTCATGGCGCTGGATTATGGGCAGAGCACCGCGGCGTGGGCCGTTGCCTGGGCGCAAGCCGGCCCCGCAGAGACAAGCTCTGGCCCCGCTTTATCCCCATCCCAGACCCCACCTGAGACCCCACCCCAACGCCAGGCATTTCGGGTATCCACCAGTGACAAAACCGGTTTTGGGATTTCAGAATGAACGACCAAAACCGGTTTTGACACCCTCTTCGGCTGAGGCAAACCACCATGTCCATCCGCCAACTGGCGCATTCCCTGGGTCTTTCGGTGTCCACCGTGTCGCGGGCGCTGAACGGCTATGCCGACGTCAACCCGGCCACGCGGGAACGGGTGGAAAAGGCAGCGCGCGAGATGGGCTACCGCCCGCACCCGGTGGCGCACCGCCTGGCCACGGGCCGCACGGGCGCGGTGGCGCTGGTGTCGCCGGTGCTGGGCTCCAGCCGTTTTGACAACAGCTTTGCGCAGATGATGCATGGCGTCACCAGCCGGCTGGAAACCGCCGGCTACTACCTGCTGTCGATGGCGCTGCCTGGTGGCGATGCCGAACTGCCCAGCCTGCAGCGCCTGCTGGAAGCCGGCGTGGTGGACGGCCTGATCCTCACCCGCACACGCCCGCGCGACGCGCGCGTGGCGCTGCTGCAGGCGCGCGGCATGCCCTTTGTCACCCACGGCCGCACGCTGCACAACACGCCGCACGCCTGGGTGGACACCGACAACGAACGTGCCATGCGCCTGGCCGTGGGCCGGCTGGTGTCGCTGGGGCACCGGCGCATCGCCATGGTCAACGGGCCGGGTGAGCTGACCTTTGCGCTGCTGCGCCGCCAGGGTTTCATGCAGGGCATTGCCGCCGCCGGGCTGGACGCCCAGCAATGCCCGGTGGTGCACAGTGAACTCACGGCAGCGGCCGCGCAGGCGGTGGCCATAGACCTGCTGAACCCCAGCGACCGCACGCAACGCCCCACGGCCATCGTCTGCGCCAACGACGTGCTGGCGCTGGGTGCGGCCATGGCCTGCCGCCAAAGCGGGCTGCGTGTGGGCAAAGACGTGTCACTCACGGGTTATGGCAATTCAGAGTCGGCCGAGTTCGCCGACCCCCCGCTCACCACCGTGGACCACCAGGTGTTTGAAAGCGGCGGCCACTTGGCCGACCTGCTGCTGCGCCACATGGCCGGCGAAGACTGCACGCTGCTGCACGAGCTGGAACCGGTGCGCCTGATCGAACGCGCCTCCACCGCGCCGCCGGCGTGATGGGCGTGGTGCCAGCGCAGGGCCATCGGGGCACGGGCTGCATGCAGCCACGCCGGGCTGCTCCGAAGGCGATTTACACCTGGGCCGCATGGACAGGCTTTGCCAGCCTGTCCTGCATCTGTGTCCTGGTGGCCCTGGTGGCCCCAGCCGCACAGGCGCAAACCACCATCGTCTCCACCCAAATGCGCCCCGTGGAAGAGGCCGAGAAGATGCGCAAACAGGTGCTGCAGGCGCTGCCCGGTGGTGCCACCTTTCTGCCCGAAGACGGCAACACCGTGCTCACGCGCATGCGGGCCGAGCTGAAAGCGGCGCGTGGGCAGATCGACGTGTTGATGGCGCTGGACGGTGAACTGGCACCCATCAACCAGGAAGGCGGCCTGCAAGACCTGGACGAGTTGGTGGCGCGGCTGGCCCGCAGCCGTGAATTCAGCCCCGCCGCGCTGGCGCTGGGGCGCATGGGCGGCACGCAGCAGCGGTTTGTGCCGCTGATGACCAACACCTTTCAGATGGTGGCCCACAAGCAGGCCCTGCCCTACCTGCCCGCAGGCGCCAACCTGCAGGCGCTGACCTACCCGCAACTGCTGCAGTGGGCGCGCGCGCTGCACGCCGCCACCGGCCAGCCCAAGCTGGGTTTTCCGGCCGGGCCCAAGGGCCTGTGGTGGCGCTTTTTCCAGGCCAGCTTCTACCCCAGCCACACCGGCGGCGTGGTGCGCAGTTTCAGAAGCCCCGAGGCCGCAGCCGCCTGGGCGCAACTGCGGGAGCTGTGGCGCCATGTCAACCCACGTTCCACCAGCTACGCCTTCATGGAAGAGCCGCTGAAAACCGGCGAGGTGTGGCTGGCCTTTGACCACACCGCACGCATGCTGCCCGCGCTGATGGCACGGCCCGACGACTTTGTCGCCTTCCCGGCCCCGGCCGGCGCCAAAGGGCGCGGTTTCATGCCGGTGATGGTGGGGCTGGCAATACCCAAAAACGCACCCGACCGCGCCGCCGCCGAGCGCGCCATCGAACTGCTGACGCGCCCCGACACCCAGGCCCAGCTGCTGGCGCTGTTTGGCTTTTTCCCGGTGGTGAAGGCCGACCTGTCCAGCCTGTCGCCGGGCGTGCGCATCGCATCCAGCGGCATGGCCGCCACGCTGAACGCGCCCGACGGCATCGCGTCAAGGCTGCCCGTGCAACTGGGCCGCAAAAACGGCGAGTTCAACAAGATTTACGTCGACACCTTCACGCGCATCGTGCTGCGCGGTGAAGACATCACCCGGGTGCTCAACGAAGAGTCGCGCTGGCTCAACGACCTGCTGCAAGACGCCCAGGTGCCCTGCTGGGCGCCCGATGCGCCCAGCGCACCAGAACCCTGCCGCGTGCAATGAAAGACAGGCCATGAACAACCAGCGCCTGCCCTACCTGCTGATTGCACCCAGCGTGGTGTTTTTGCTGGTGCTGTTCATCTGGCCGCTGGCCGAAACGGCGCTGCTGGCCTTTCGCACCGAAGAAGGCGCCTACACCACCAAGTACCTTGCGCGCATGGTGGGCGACCTGAACTTCGGCCTGTCGCTGCAAAACACGCTGCTGCTGGTGGCGGTGGTGGTGCCGCTGCAGGTGGCGCTGGCGCTGGCCATGGCGCTGATGCTGCAGAAGCTGGAACGCGGGCGCATGACGTTTTTGTACATCTGGACCGTGCCGCTGGGCGTCAGCGACCTGGCCGCCGGCCTGGCTTGGCTGGCCATCTTCACCGACCGGGGTTATTTCAACAGCGCGCTGAATGCGATGGGTTTGATGGATGTGCAAGCGAATGGCCCGGTCAGCTGGCTCAGCTACCAAGAGCCGCTGGCGCTGTTTGTGTGTGTGGTCATTGCCGAGGTGTGGCGCGCCACGGCCATTGTGTTGGTCATCTTGCTGGCCGGGGTGCAGGCCATACCGAAGGAATACCACGAGGCCGCTGAAGTGTTTGGCGCGCGGCCGTGGACCCGTTTTGTGAAGGTCACCCTGCCCTTGCTGAAGCCCAGCCTGCAGTCGGCGCTGATTCTGCGCACCGTGCTGGCCTTCGAGGTGTTTGCCGTGGTGTATGCGCTGTCGGGGCGCGACTTTCCGGTGCTGGTGGGCGAGGCCTACAACTGGCAGGGTGCGTACCAGAACAACCATGTGGCCGCCGCCTATGCGCTGCTGATACTGGGGCTGTCCATAGCCGCCACGCTGGTGATCATGCGCGTGCTGCGGGTGAACCGCGACACGCTGGCGTGAGAGCGGCTGCATGAAGCCCCACCAGCGTTTCCTGTACACAATGGCCGTGGTCATCTCGCTGTGCTGGCTGGTGCCGGTGGTGCTGATCGCCATCAGCGCCTTGGGCCCGCGCGAGGCCGCCACCGCGTGGCCCAAGACGCTGTCGCCGGCCACCTGGTCGCTCGACACGCTGCGCTTCTTTGTCAACTTCACCGGCGTGTGGCAGGCGGTGGCCAACAGCGCCATCGTGGCGCTGTTGACCATGGTGTTTTCTGTGGGCCTGGGCGCACCGGCGGGTTATGCGCTGGCGCGCTTTGACTTCGCGGGCCAGGGCCTGTTTCGTGTGCTGATCATGATGACACGCGCTTTTCCGCTGGCCATTTTGGCGCTGCCGCTGGTCACCCGCTTCATCGCTGTGGGGCTGTACGACACGCACCTGGGCGTGGCGCTGGTGCACACCGCACTGGCGCTGCCTTTTGCGGTGCTGGTGTCGTCGTCGCTGTTCATGGCCATCCCGCGTGAACTGGAAGAAGCCGCGTGGACGCTGGGCTGCGGCCGGCTGCAGGGTTTTGTTCGCATCGTGGCGCCGCTGGCGCTGCCCGGGCTGGCGGCGGCCATGGTGTTCAGCTTTGTGGTGTCGTGGACCGAGGTGTTCGCCGCCAGTGTGCTGACGCTGAAACAGCGCACGCTGACCGCCTACCTGTTTGCCAGCCTCGAAGAAAGCCCGCTGCACTTTCGCTTTGCCGGCGGGCTGTTCCTGATCCTGCCCTCGCTGGTGTTCATTTTTGCGGTCAGGAAGTACCTGTTTTCGATGTGGGGCATCGCCAACCGATGAGCTCAATTTCCATACGTGGCGTGCAAAAAACCTTCAAAAACCACCCGGCGCTGAAGGCCGTGGACCTGGAGGTGCAGGACCGCGAGTTCTGCGTGCTGCTGGGCCCTTCGGGGTGCGGCAAAACCACGCTGATGCGCATCATCGCGGGCCTGGAAACGCAGACCGGCGGCGACGTGCTGATTGGCGGCCGCTTGATGAACGGGCTGGAACCGCGCAAACGCAACATTGCGATGGTGTTCCAGAACTACGCCGTGTTCCCACACATGACCATAGGCCAGAACATCGGCTTTGGCCTGCGCATGCGCAAGGCGCCCGAGGCACAGGTGCAGCAACAGGTGCAGCGCGCGGCGCAGTTGATGCACATCGAAGGCCTGCTCGACCGCTACGCCGGGCAGCTTTCAGGCGGCCAGCGGCAGCGCGTGGCGGTGGCACGCGCGCTGGCGGTGCAGCCCGACGTGCTGCTGATGGACGAGCCGCTGTCCAACCTGGACGCGCTGCTGCGGCTGGAGATGCGCAGCGAACTGAAAAGCCTGCTGCGCGAACTGGGCACCACCACGCTGTACGTCACGCACGACCAGACCGAAGCCCTGGGCATGGCCGACCGCATTGCCGTGATGCACGGCGGCCGCATCGTGCAGGTCGACGTGCCCGCAGCCGTGTACCACCACCCGGCCACACGCTTTGTGGGCAGCTTCATCGGCAGCCCACCGATGAACTTCATCAGCAACCCCGCCACGCAAGCGGCGCTGGGCTGCACACCGCGTGCCGGGCTGGTGCTGGGGGTGCGGCCCGAAGAACTGCTGCTGGTGCCCCTGGGTGTGCACCTTTCTGACAGCCCGAACAGCGGCCTGCCCGTGCAGGCGCGCGTGGTCGAGATGCTGGGCGCCTCGCAGCAGGTGAACACGCGGGTGGGTGACGAGCTCATCCGCATCAGCCTGCCCGCGTTGCCCACCGTGGCGCTGGGGCAGACCCTGCATGTGCGCGCAGCCGTTGGGGCTGCGCGCTGGTACGACAACGAAGGAAACCTGTGCCCATGAGTTCTACCCTGGCCGAACGCGCACAACAGGTGCTGCGCGCCAACGACCGTGGCGGCTACACCATACCCACCGCCGGCCTGTACCCGTTTCAGTGGAACTGGGACGCCAGCGTGTGTGCGCTGGGCTGGATGACCTTTGACGAGCCGCGCGCCTGGCGGGAAATCGAAACCCTGTTCAGCGGCCAGTGGACCGCAGCCGACTACGGCGGCGGCAGCGCCGGGCTGCTGGCCCACATCACCTTTCACCAAAACGCCGACAGCTACTTCCCCGGGCCCGACGAATGGGGCACGCAGGCACTGGCCGTGCGCACCAGCAGCATCAGCCAGCCGCCGCTGCACGCCACCATGGTGCGCTGGATGCTGGAAAGCGCCAAAGACCAGGCCAGCGCACAGGCCGCCGCGCGCCGCCTGCTGCCCCAGCTGCTGGCGCACCACCGCTGGTGGTACCGCACCCGCGACCCCGAAGGCAGCGGCCTGGTGCGCGTGCTGCACCCGTGGGAAACCGGCATGGACAACTCACCCGCGTGGGACCACCCGCTGGCGCAAGTGCCGGCCACCACACGCGCCTACCAGCGGCGCGACCTGGACCATGTGGACGCTTCGATGCGCCCGCCCAAGGCCTTTTACGACCGGGTGGTGTACCTGATGGACGCCAACCGGCAGGCGGGTTTTGACCCCGTGCTGATGGCGCGCAACGGCCGCTTCCAGGTCAACGACATTGGCGTCATCTGCATCCTGCAGCGCGCCAGCCGCGACCTGGCGGCGCTGGCCCTGCAATTGGGTGACGCTGCCGGCGCCGCCGAGATGCAGGCCCAGGTGCAGCGCACACACCAGGCGGTGGGCGCGCTGTGGTCGGCGCGCTGGCAGCAGCCGGTGTCGCGCTGCCTGCTCAGCGGCCAGTTGCTGGACGAACCCACCAGCGCCGGGCTGCTGGCCGCTTATGCCGGCTTTGCGGTAGACATCAGCACGGCAGTGCAAGACAGCCTGGCGCAAACGCGGCACGGTGTGGCGTCCACCCGGCCGGCCAGCGCCGCTTTCGACGCACCCCGCTACTGGCGCGGGCCCGTCTGGCAGCACATCAACCTGCTAGTTGCACGCGGCCTGCAGGAACAAGGCCACAGCGAACTGGCCGAGCGCATACGCGCCGACAGCTTGGCGCTGTTTGAAAACGCCGGCTTTCACGAGTACTTCCACCCCAACACCGGCGCCGGCCTGGGCGGCAAAGACTTCAGCTGGACGGCGGCCACCTACCTGCACTGGATGACGGCACCGGCCCCTTGATGAACGACAGCGGCAGGGCACCACCGGGCCGCCGCCAGACCCATTACCCACACCCGCCCCTTCCCGACCCCGCTTTCAACGACAACGGAGACCCTCAACCATGAAAAAACCCCACAACACCCCGGCGCTGAGCCTGATGACCAGCGCCGTGCTGGCCGCCTTTGGCGCGCACGCACAAACCAGCAACGCTGACGCCGTGACACCCCAAACGGTGGTGGTCACCGGCACCAGCACGCTGCGCGCCGGCTTTGCCACGCCGCTGTCCACCACCGCCTTGGGCGCGGTGGAGCTGCAGCGCCTGCAAGCCAACAGCCAGGCCGACATCCTGGCCACCGTGCCCGGCATCAAGGCCGAGGGCGGCGGCGGCGAGGTGGCGGCCAACGTGCAAGTGCGCGGCCTGCCTTCTTCGGGCCAGTTCCAGTTCACGCCGCTGCTGTATGACGGGCTGCCCGTTTTCAGCACCTTTGGCCTGAACTCGTCGGCCTACGACGTGTACATGCGCAACGACCTGGGTGTGCGCCGCCTGGAATTTGTGGCCGGTGGTGTGTCCAACCTGTTCGGCCCGGGCTCGGTGGCCGGCCTGTTGAACTACATCAGCAAAACCGGCGGCAACAAACACCAGGGCACGCTGCAACTGGAGGCCGCCGACATGGGCCGCCTGCGCGGCGACTTCTACTTCGGCGGGCCGCTGGGCAGCGGCACGTCTTACGCCGCATCGGGCTACCTGCGCAAAGACGATGGCCCACTGAAAACCGGCCTGCCCACCGAGGGCTACCAGCTGCGCGGCAACATCGTGCACCGGCTGGCCCAGGGCTCGCTGAAGGTGTTTGGCCAGCTCATCGACGACAAGGTGCAGTTCTACCTGCCCATTCCGCTGGACGGCGGCTCGCTGGAGCGGGTGACAGGGGCTGACGGCAAAACGGTGTACAGCGCCAACACGGCCCAGGTCACCGGCCTGACCAGCGTGCTGCCCGGCGGCGTCACCTACAAGTCGCCCATAGCCGATGCGGTGGCCACCCAGGGCGGCTCGCTTGCGCTGGTGTTCGACCACGACCTGGCGGCCGACATGGCGCTGAACGTGAAGGCCAAGGTTGCGCGGTACGACCACCAGTTCAACTTCTTCTCTGACGGCGACGGCATCGTCAACGTGCCCGAAACGCAGGCCCAGTACCTGGCCAACCGCAGCATCACCGGCACCGGCAGCTTCACCTACCAAGACAACGGCCAGGCGCTGGCTGCCGGCACGCGGCTGTTTGCCAACCGCATCACCAACCGCGACCGGCCGGCAGAAGACGCCAACCTGGAAGTGAACCTGACCAAGCGGCTGCAGCTGGGCGACGCCACGCACAACTTCACGCTCGGCACTTGGCTGGCCCGTGCCACCGCCGAAGACAACACGCTGACGCAGATGTACCTGGCCGAGTTTGCCAACCAGCCGCGCCTGGTGAACCTGACTGCCGGTGGTGTGAACTACACGCGCAACGGCCTGCTCGACCCGTCGGTGGGCTACACCAAGAACAAACACACGGCCACGCGCACGGCGCTGTACCTGGCCGACCAGATTGAGGCCAAGAACTGGGCGCTGGACGCCGGCCTGCGCGTGGAGCGCATAGCCGCCAAACTGCAACGTGAACGCACCACCACCATCAACGGCGTCAGCCAGGGCGGCAGCAACGAAGCCCCGGCGCTGACCAGCGCGGTGGTGGGCAACGGCACGTTCCAGACCGGTGAGGTGTCCACCACCGAAACGGCGGCGTCGGTCGGCGGCCTGTACAAGATCAACAAAACCACCAACGTGTACGCCAACCTGTCACACGGCTTTTTCTTCCCCGAGGTGCGCTCGGTGGGCTTCAATGCGCTGGGCGCGCCGGCTTCGTATGAAGGCGAGGTGATTGACCAGATGGAACTGGGCGTGAAACACGCCTCGGGCGCGCTGACCGGCACGCTGGCGGTGTTTCATTCCAACCTGAAAAACCGCCGCAGCGTGACCTTCCAGAACACCGGCAACGGCGGCATTGCCGAGGTGGTGACGCTGCTGTCCACCAAGACCAGTGGTGTTGAAGCCAGCGTCAGCTACCGCATCCTGCCTTCGCTAACGGCCAGTGCCAACGTCACGCTGTCAGAGCATGAAATCACCGAGGGCGCTTTTGTGGGCAAAGAACTGGAGCGCAAGCCCAAGACCTTTGCCAACGCCGCACTGGTGTATGACGACGGCGCGCTGGACGCCAGCGTGTCGGTGAACCACCAGAGCCGGGCCTTTTCCAACAACGCCAACAGCGCCGTGCTGCCGGCCTACGACCTGTGGCGGCTGACCGCCGGCTACAAGCTGCGCATGGGCGGTGACACGTCGCTGCGCCTGGGCGTGGGCGTGTTCAACCTGACCAACAGCCAAGGCCTGGCCGAGGGCTCACCGCGTGTGGGCGCCACGCAGGTGACGGGCGGCCAGTTTTTTGTGGGCCGGCCCATCCTGCCGCGCCGTGTCACGTTCACGGCCACCTACAACTACTGACCCCTGCCAAAAACGGGGCCGCACGCCGCGTGCGGCCCTGCGGCCCCGTTTGAGCTTTGCCTCCCCAGCCCGGCCCACCCCAATGAACCCCCC
>JACCDR012394858.1_pt1 | contig 12886 bp, 6 predicted proteins | sample 7446431 | NCBI WGS metagenome assembly JACCDR01 (sample SAMN15323443, study PRJNA562643) | freshwater metagenome | isolation source: river surface water | place: USA:Blue River Watershed | collected 2017-08-17
CCGGACTTCTTATGTGTGATCAAGTAAATGGGTTTGTTGGAATAAATACAACTGCACCATCTGCAAAGTTTGAATTAAACCAGGCGTCATCTACATCAAATAGAATGAGATTATCCTATACAAAAAATACAGTATTTGGGGAAATGTATTGTGATAGCACCGGACTCATTAATACAACATCCCTAAAACCAGCAACATGTGCTGTTGGTGGATCTACGATATCCTATACAACAGCATCCGCCATTAGTACTGATAGCATACTTAAAACTATCACCGGAACTACAATGAATAATACATCAGCCACTGGTACTGATAATATTCATAGAACGGGCTTATATGTTGGAGCACCTTCATTCACATCTACAAATACAATAACTACAACAACTGCTGCAACATTATACATAGGAGGCGTACCAACTGCTGGTACAAATCAAACTATTCTTAACCCATGGGGTATTTATTGTAATGGTGGAGTATTTATTACAGATAATTTATTTATAGGAAATAAATTATCTTTTGCGGGAACAGCTGGTGATATTGGTAACAATTTTACCGTCATCGCTGAAAGAATCTATGGAGGAACAGAGCAAAGTGAAATGATATTATTTAAGGGTAATGATCCAGCAGCAAGTAGTGGACCGGATCGTATTAGATTACGTGCTGCGGAGTTCAGACTTCAAACATATACATCGGCAGAAACATACGATGTATTGCAAGATAATAATGATAGATTGATCATTGGTAATGATGGTAAGGTTAGTATTCCTGCCAATATTGCATCAACTGCATCTATTGCTGGTTCACTATCAGTAACTGGTGGTATGACCGTTGCCGGTGGGACATTAGTGGCATCAAATGGTATTTCTGCTGGTCCTACATTTCAAAGTGGGTATCCTATTTCTATGATAAATTCAGGATTAGGTAATGGCGGAGTATTTAATTGTTTCAGAATGGGTAAACAAAGTTCTTCAAATGATATTGCAACATTTTCATATGTTCATACATCAGATGGTAGCACTAGTAATAGATTTTCTATAGATTTCTATGGAACCAGTGGATGTTTATCTGCATTTGCCGGAAATATGGTATCTATTAATTCTACTAGCACTGGCAAGGGAAGATTTCATGTTGAAGGAAATAACAATTACACATTTAGTAGTGGATCATTGTATAAATTAGCATTTACGACAAGTAGTACTTATTTTGATTTTGGGGCTGCTCCATATTCAACAACAATTTCTATATCATGTACAGATTATATTCTTACTGGAGGATATTTAATGCAGTCGGATAGAAGATTGAAGAAGAATATAGAACCACTTGAGTTTAGTATTGATAAGTATATGCAGTTAGAACCTGTATCATTTGATTGGAAAAAATCTAGCGAACATGATATTGGATTTATTGCGCAAGAAGTTCTTAAATCAGATATTAACATATCTAAAGAACTTATATCTGCATATGATGATGCCGATATGGAGGACGATGAAATGATTAATGATGGAGTTTGTTTAGCTATTAAGTATAGTAAGGTTCCAATAATGAATCATTGTGCATTAAAAGCACATCATGATTCTATTGATGCATTAAAGAAAAAAATATCATCACTGGAAGAACAATTACGATGTGTGTTAGAAAGATTGTCAATATTGGAAAAATAAATTATCAAAAATATTATGTATATTTTTTTATCTGTATTGGTTGATAATATCTTAATATAGACATCAACTATGTCGAACAATATTACGCAAGATCTTAGTGATACAGTATGGCCGCCATCATATGCAAACCCAAATGTTCCAGCATTGGATATGAATGGTAATCTTTATGGATTAACATCATTAAGCACTGCTGCATTTATTCTCAATGGCGCATCAATGGGTTCAACAGAAGTTAATTATATAAATAATATTACTCCTGGAATAGCAGCTGCTAGTAAAGCATTGGTTCTGAATAGTAGTAGAGCAATAGGCAATATTGGATCTATTGCAATAACAGGAACTCTTAATAATAGTCTACAAGTAACAAACACTAGTGCTACTGGAAGCTCTAATATTAATTTTATAAATGACTCGCGCTCATACGCATGCGGTATAAATGGGTCAAATACTGCAGATCCTAAAAATGCATTTTATATAAGTGATTCAACTGCAAGTTATCGATTTGTCATTGCATCCAATGGTAATACTAGTATAGGTGGTAATGCATTTGTTATACCTTCTAAAACATTATCTATTAATGGAGATATTAACGCAGCAACTAATTATTATCTTAATGATGCATTAATATTCACAACTGCATTAACTGGAGTATCAGATACATCTGGGGCGATTGCGAGTAAAGCACTTATACTCGATTCTGGCAAATCTATAACTGGTATTACATCTCTAACATCAACAAATTTAAACTCTACAACTATCACATCAACTACATATAAATCTGGAGCAAATACATTATTTACATCAGCATTAATAGGAGTATCCGATACATCAGGCGCAGTTGCGAGTAAGGCTGTTATTCTTGATTCGGCTAAATCTGTAACTGGTATTACATCTATTACAACAAATAATTTAATTGTATCAGGAACTACTGTATCATCATCATCATCTACTGGCGCACTTACTGTTGCTGGAGGATTGGGTATCGCTGGGTCATTGTGTGGAGGTGGTGGAACATTTAATTTTACAACTACTGCGGGTTCCGAATCTATATTAAATTATGCTCCGATTACTGTTAATAATAATTTTAATACTTCTGATAGCACATTTAGATATACTTATTATTTTGGATCAGCTACATATACAGCATCATCTACCACATCTACCGCGTCCGCAGCAACTCTTTATATAAATGGACCACCTACGGCAGGCACAAATCAAACAATTACTAATCCATATGCATTGGTTGTAAATTCTGGAAGAACACAACTAGGTGGAAATATTAATTATACGGCAGCAAATACAGAACAGATATTAACGATTCCTACAACAACATATACAGCATCTGGTATTGGATCCACTGATTCTAATCATAGATGTACAATATCACTTAATGCACAAACATTTACATCATCATCAACAATCACTACAACAAATGCATCGACGTTATACATTTCTGGCGCGCCTGCGCAATCTGGATCAATGACAATTGCAAATGCATATGGATTATATTTAAATAGTGGTGATGTATATTTTGGCGGTAAGGCGATGATTAAGTCATCATTATCGATTACTCCTGGAACAATTCCTACTTATGACTCTACCAGATTACTACAATTGATAGATAGTACACAATCCGGTTCTACATTTAGATATTTAACATTGGGTAAATCATACACAACGAATGATTCGTGTGCAATGATATACAATTGGGTATCGGCGAGTTCTACATCGAACTATATTGCATTGGGATTGTATGGAGCAAGTTCTTTTAATTCCACATTTGTTATTTCTGGGAATGGAAATGTTGGTATTGGTAATACGGCGCCGTCATTTAATCTTGATGTTACAGGAACATTACGTTCAACTGGAGCAGCTACATTTGGAAGCACCATAGCAACAACAGCAGGAGCAACTATAGGTGGAACATTAACCGTAAATGGAACAGGAACACATGTATTCTCTGGAACCGTTACAGCAACGTTAACATCTGGAGCACAGACCGGGATAACATCAGTTGGTACATTATCTTCATTGACTGTTAGTGGATCAGTAACAATTGGATCATCTACTATTACATCTACATTAGCTGGATATTTAGCAAATGCAACAACAACAAATACAAATAGTTCTGCTCTTATTATGTGTGATGCAAGCAAAAATATATCTGGCGTAAATAATATCACTCCCAATTCATTATATACATCCGGTACTCAAATATCATATTTATCTACAGATTTAAATGGAACAGAGAGTGCTATATATGCAAAAACAACTATCCTTAATAATACTTCAACTACGGGCACTGATGGTACGCATCGATCATTTATATATGTAAGATTACCAACACTTAACTCTACTAATGTAATAACAACTACAACAGCTTCTACTCTGCGACTCGAAGGCCCACCAACAACTTCTGGTAGTCAAACGATTACTAATAGATTTGCATTATATTCAAATGGGCCAATATATACGGCAGGAACAAGTGCATATGTTTTTAATACAAATTTTGAACGAGTGCAGCAATGGTTATCTGATTCTGGAAGTCCAATTATTGTAGAAATGTATGTTGATAGTAGAAATAAATCAACATCTACATTTTCCGCACAATTAGGCACTACAACAGCAAATGAATTTGCTCTTATAACTAGTAACACTAGAAGATTTTATATAACATCTGGTGGAGATTCTAATGTAGTTAATAATCTTTTCGTTGGGACATCAATAACATCTCCGTATATTATGCTAGGAACGTCAACTGATACCACTAGATTGGTGAGCGCATTGGATAATACCATGGTAGCAACAAATCTAAGATATATAACATTGGGAAGAGATACATCAAGCAATAATCAAGCAGAACTATCATTTTACTTTGCAGGGGCTGGCTCAACTTCAAATCAATTACGATTTGGATACACCGGCAATTATGTTATGTATATGGGATTTAATAATAGAATTGGCATTATGAATGCATCACCATCAAGAGAATTGGATGTGACTGGAACAATTGGCTCATCCAATGGATACTTTGTTGGAGCAACTCAAGTTATAGATGGAACACGCAATGGTTCATTCGCAAATATATCAGGAACATTAACAACCGCGTCCCAAACAAATATTACATCCATTGGTACGTTAACTGCATTGACAATATCAAGCGCAAATGCAGATTCGTTATCATTGACAAATTCATCCACTACCGCATCGGCCAGTATTTTATTTACAAATGATAATACACGTAGTGTAAGTTTTGGTCTTAAAGGCTCTGCTGTATCAGGAGCATCTAGTTATATTTATATTTATGATAATAATGCAAGTGCGTATAGATTGGCAATAGATACATCAGGTAAAGTGGGACTTGGAACATCAACACCACAATGTACATTAGATCTTGGAACGGTTGGTGTATCGGGGACGGATCAGTTATTATGTATTTGGAGCAATGGATCATCATTTTACGGATGGGGGGCAAATGGAACATTGCTTAAACATCAATCCGCATCGGGGCAAGCATTCTATACAGGCTCAACTAGAGGTGGTGTAGGAACAGAACAAATGCGGATTACAACATCTGGTGTAGGTATTGGGACAGCAACAACAACAAGACTATTGGAAGTAAATGGATCATTTAATTGTACATCATTTTATATCAATGGATCACAAGTAACATCAACTGCTACAAAACTAAATTATGTAGATACCACCACGATTGGAACTGCTCAAGCTAGTAAGGCACTTATTCTTGATGCAAGTAGTAATATCAATGGTATTAATGCAATAACTGGTGTGTCAAATATTACTTCAAGTACGATGACGATATCATCATATTTATTATTAGGCAGTTCAGCAGATACGGCAAGATCAATATCCGCATTGTATAGTTTAAGCAATGCAACAAGAAAATCTATATTTTGTTTCGGTAAGACAAATTCAAATTTTAATCAAGCTGAAATAAATTATTATCATACTGCAGATGGAAGCTCATCTAATAGAATGGAAATTGGATGCTATGGCGTAACATCTATATTAACTGTTCAATTTAATAATACGGTCGGTATTAATAATCTAACGCCAACATATGCAATGGATGTTACTGGTGATATTAATGCAACAGCAACAATAAAAATTGGTGGAACTACAGTAATAGATAGTTCAAGAAATGGAGCATTTGCAAATATTTCCGGCACAATAACAACATCAACACAATCATCTATTACACAATTAGGAACATTGACTCAACTCAAACTTAACACAGAGCAGTATATAACAGATACGTATGGCATTACATTTACTCCAGATGTCTCAGTTGGAACAAAACGCGCGCGTATATCTGGCGATGGAGTTGGACCATCGCTTATATTTGATACCAATGTAACTGGAGGATATATGCAATTCTTTACAAAAAAAGGAACAACGCTTAAGTGTTTTGAAGTTAATGACAGTGGTAATGCAAACAATGCATTGAGTATATATGCTGATAATAAAATTGGAATAAATAAGGCATCATCTACATCATCGTTAAGTTATAACCTTGATGTTAATGGATCAATTAATGCATTAACATATTTCTTAAATGGCTCAAGTGTAATTGATAGTTCTAAGAATGGATCATTTGCAGATGTTTCGGCTACAAGATTACTAACAAATACTACTACTATAAATTATACATCTGCCAGTGCAACTAACTCAGAAAGTAATGTTAGACTTATGGCATTAACATGTAATAATACATCAACTGCAGGAACTGATAACTCACATAGAGCTGGCGTATATATAGGACCGCCAACACTTACTGCTACAAATGTAGGCGTAATTACTACAACCGCAGCATCGTTATATATATCTGGTGTACCAACAGCTGGAACAAATCAAACAATTAGTAATGCATGGGCTATATATGCAGGCGGTCAATGTTTTGTTAATGGTATAACATCCGCATCTACAATTTATGCAAATTCTACAACGGATTCAACATCTACATCATCCGGATCTATTATATCATCTGGAGGACTTGGCATTGCGAAAACAATTTATGCAGGAACTGGGATAAAGGCGGCTGCAGGGGATATTGTTTTAAGCCAGAGTAATAAAATAATTATCGCACGTGATGTTGCATCATCTGATATTAATTCATATATCACATCAGAAAATACATCATCATTAGTGTTGGCATCTTCAAGAGGTAATGGTTATGTTAAGGTCATGAGTAATAGTACAACGGGTAAACAATTCTTTGTCAATGATTCGAATTATTCAGCCAATGACGCAATTGCTGTTTATCCAAATAATTGTGTTGGTATTAACCAAATAACGTCGACTACATCTTTGTCGTATAATTTTGCCGTTGGCGGCACAATGTTTGTTAGTGGGGATACTGTACTTGGGCATAGAATATCTTTTAGTGGAACATTTGGAGATTTAGGAATCAACAATTCAGTTATTGCAGAGAGACTATATGCATCTACAGAAAGTAGTGAAATGATATTATTCAAGGGAAATGATCCTGACGCAACTAATGGTCCAGATCGTATACGTTTCAGAGCTGCGGAGTTTAGATTTCAAACATATACAACTGCAGAAACATATGATGCCATACAAGATAATAATGATAGAGTTATCATTACTAATGCTGGATATGTTGGTGTAGGAACTACATCGCCACGATTCCCATTGCATGTTGGTATCAATACAAATGATACTGCATCACGCACAACTGGGTATTTTGCAGCAAATGCAACATTTGGAACGCAGACAAATACTCCACAAAATATTGCTTTATACGCAGAGGGAAGAGTTTATTGCAAGGGTGAAATAGATATAGAATCAGATAAACGTGTTAAAACGAATATAAAAGTTTTAACGGATGAATATTGCGATAGATTATTAAATGTTGAATCATGTATTTATACAAAGAAAACTACAAATGCGACAGAACTTGGATTCATTGCACAAGATTTAATTAAACATGGAATAGCTGAAGTTGTTAATGCGGATGTTATGGAAGATAAAGAAAATTATCTTGTTGATATGATAGAGGATGATGTTATTAGTCATACCGGTATTGCATATAATGTTAATTATATTGGAATTATTCCTATCTTATTAAATATTATTAAACGCAATAGACATAAAAATAATGTGTTAGAAGAAAAGGTACAACAACTAGAGGATGAAAATTCCATTTTGAATAATAAATTAAATTCAATGTTAGAACGGATAGAAAAATTAGAGAAAAAAATGTAAAACATATAAACAGCAATCACTTTTTATATTTTTGCTTTCTTTTTGTTTTTACTTTTTTAAACATACAAAATCAATTGCTCGACGATAATCTCTGGCGTTTGCAAGAACTCGCATATTTGTTTAAGTTCTCTACGCTGTTGTTCCACAAGAATACAATTCTTGATATTGGAACAATTCATTGTCAGTTTATGTCTGAATTCTTTGATGAACACAATCGATAAATTTCTCTGATACTCACTGACAAAATTCCAATCAAGAATATTTTGTAAGATACGAATTGTATTCTCCGTAAGCTGATGATACATTGGCAAACTTGCAAATGCCAATTTATCTAAATTAGTTTCGATAAATTCTGGACTCATGTCTTGTTTAGTCATTAGAACAAACCAACTTCGTCTATTCTGATATCTTGCAATCATAAACTCTTCCGACATTTTTTGAGTGTATGCAACAATTGACCAACTTGAAATGATATTTGCATGCCTATCCATAAACTCTTCAGTCACTCTTTGATTTAAAAGAATTATTGCCATTAATTCTTCAAGTTTATCACTGGCATATTCTTCGATAAATTGTTCATCCACAATTTGATATCTACATACGGTCTTCCAATGATCTAATTCCATATAAGGAGTAAGAACTTTTAGTTCGTCAATACTGAAACTTGATTTGGAAAGAACATCTTGAAGATATTGCAATTTATGCATAAACTTAAGCACAAATTGCAATGAAAGTGATTGATACATTCCGATACAAGCCCAATCGACAAATTCTGCATATGCTTCAATCAAATCTTCTGGAAGATCTTGTGTCCCACTCATAATATCCCAATGAAGATATTTTGCATATCTCCTGATATCATCGTGCGATAGTATCCCAAATGTACTTACTGATACCCAATTGACATCAATGTTCGCATCCAATTCACTTTTGCGGAAATATTTATCCACGGAACCATAATATCTAATTATGTCATCCGCATCATTCATGTCAGCAATAGCCATCATTACTACTAGTATTTTGCAACCTGGATCTTTGTATTTATTTATAGATCAATGTCTATTTTATGCTCAAAATATCCATCAATCATATCTAGCAGTTGTATCAAATTGATATAAGATAATTATATAATATACCATTGCTAGATATGTCATTGGAATATTTAATAGATGCCATTCACAATAACCATGAATGGGTTATTGTAGACAATGCAACTCTTAGACTACTTGGTTATAATAATATTAAAGACTCTGATAATAAAAAGAAATACAAGAAATTGCTTAATATCCACTTTAATAAATCATTTGAAGAAATATCAAAAACCGATAAAAGAGCGCATGTTAGTCAGGGAAAAGATCGTAAAGTATTTGCAGTAAAGCCTATGCAATTCATAGAATCTCTTAAATTAATTAATACAGAAAATTCTAAACATGTAATACAGTCAATTACAAAAAAAGATCAAAGTCAACAAATTAGTAAAGAGAAAACATCAAGTAATATTATATCTAAAACAAATAATGATGTTACATTTAATAAAATTCCATTTGATATTAACTCAGATAAACAAATGGAACTAATGGACATATACGAGTTTGTGCATACATTTAAGTATAATATAGATAGACTATATATTGATAAATTTTGGAATGGTATTAATGATGATACATGGATTATAGTAGATAAAGAATTACTTAGATGGATTGGATACAATTGCGCAAATGAATCACAAAACAAGAAATTATATTGTAATATACTTCAAAATAATAACTTTGAACTTTATAAAGATTTTGATATTATTCATACTCCAACAGATTATGACGAAAGAGTTAAATGTGCAATCAATACAAAAAATACAATTATTGTTAATACCAGGGCTTTTGAGATGTCATTGATGATGGTTCGCACGCGGAAGGCTGGTGATATTCGTAGATATTTTCAAACATTGGGAAGAATTATGAAAGACTTTATGATGTTTACAAGAATAGTTAACGAGCATAACTTAAGATTAGAAAATAATCAATGGAAACGTGAGGCCCTTGAATATAAACATAAAACATTTGACAATCAAGATATATTTGATGTAGAAACAAATCCATTAGTTCCTAAAGAATATGTATATATACTAACAAGCAAACGATACTATAGAAAATGCATATTTAAAATTGGAAAAAGTATTAAACCAGACAAAAGACTTATCTCTCATAATACAACAGCCGCAATTGACGAAGACACAAAATTTTATACACATGTTATACCAACATTAGATTGTGGCGCACTGGAAAAAACATTACATGCATTATTGGTAAGATATCATCATTCGAAGGAATGGTATAAACTTCCGCATGCACATTTATTGGATATTGTAAATGCGGTTATTGAACAACAAAATAAATTATATAATATTGTCAATACACAACTACATAATGCCGAATTTGACAAAATAAAAATGATACCAATGCAACAATTTGTTGATAATACATCTATTACTACAGAATATAATAAAGTTATATCACCAATTAGAAAAATAGAAAAAAATAATACACCACATGAATTGCCAGAACAAACAATAATTAATGAACATCTGCAACCAGAACAATTAATGCATCAACAAAATAATGAAGATTCTAAAGAATTGGTAAGAAAAGGGCTTTTATTTAATTGCGTTATTTGTAATAAAAAGTTCATTGTCCGTAAAACTGCAATTGATCATATCATTTCTCATCAAAAATAAAAAAAATGCAATACATGTATTCTTTTTTTTGTTTGTGATTTTATACTTTTTTTTTGGGTTTTGTATTTTTTTCACATATATTTAGATACTAGTCAAATGCTTACTGCGATACTTGATTATGAGATTTCTGGATACACTATTATTCTCCATAATCATATCCCAGTTGATTCTATCTGCAAACATCTCAAGAATAATTCCACTACTCAAATCTTGATATTTGCTAATCTTATCCCAATCAACGTAGTCTGCGTATGTAAGAATAAATAATTCACTCAAAGTTTGGTATTTACTTATATTTCTCCAATCAACATAAGTTGCAAACTCGTATATGAACGATTCACCCATTTCCTGGTACCTACTCGCAATTTTCCAATTCATCGAATCCTTAAACTTACGCATAAAGTCTTCACTCATTGTTTGAAATTGGCATGCCTTCATCCAATACAATTTATCATGCATCTCATCCATGAATTCTTCAGACATAGTTTGATGTTCACAAGCTATGTACCATATAATTCTGTTGACATGTCGCCGCATAAATTCTTCACTGAATGTTTGTTCACTACATGCAATTTCCCAATCCAAATTATCTGCAAATGTATCCATAAAATTCTCTGATAGATTGTTGCGTTGGCATATGATGCTCCAGTTTTGATCTCGTATCGTGCTTGGTTTGGAGTTCTGGTTAAGTCTCCTGTTGAGAAACTCACGTTTTATGCCAAATGACTTATTAAATCTATCCATACGTTCCTTACGAGAAAGCATGCGATGCGTTAACTTATCCGACATTTTAAACGACTGTTTTTCTGAGTGCAGTAATTATTTTTACTGAGGTTCTATATCTATTTTATGCTCAAATTATATGAGTTTAAATAGGAATAAAGGCATTTATAATTCTTCCGAAAAACCCCATTACACCATTAAATATGAAAAGTTTAGCAAGAAAATTATCATTACTTTTTGTGACATATTCATAAAGTAAATTTATTCCAGCGCCAAGCAATGCGAATATAAGCACTACAATAGCTTCATTTTTTGGGGTAGAATGTTTAAATAATATTATTATTATACCAATAATAAATCCTATAAATAATCCAGTAAGCCAGTTGGGATATCTCATAATTTTATATATTTATATTCATATGATTATAGTATTTTTGATATTAAGATTAAGACATAAAATTGATTAATTTTTATTATTAATATATCATTGAATTGTAGAAAGGCGCAATGTCTATTATTGACAATCTTCAAAATTTGCTTGAACATAATGGATTTATACTCCCCATACAAATTAAACATGCATTGGAGTTCAATTTAAAACATAATTCATCTGTCAATAAACACTTCTGTTTTATAGTTGATTTAAAAACAAATAATGTTCTTTGCTATGATTGCAATGTATATTTCAAATCAAATTCATTTCCATTTTCAACGCATGCGGAAATACAAACCATTGTTAAGTATTATAAATCTAAAACATTATCTAAAAATAAAAAGGCACTCATTGTAGTCAAATTATCAAAAACTGGCATTCTTGGTAATTCAAAGTGTTGTTTAAATTGTATGAGATTTATAAGAAATAATTTTGATAATTTAAACATGAAAAAAATATATTACTCCACTGGTGAATATTGTACATTGGCCGAATTATCATATGACGATTTAGTTGATAAGAATTTTAGGCAAAGTAAGGGATTCAATTGGAGAATTCCTAGGAAATAATTTTTTTTATTTAGACGGGTTAATAATGTTATTTTGACCCACTGCGTATGGTCGTAGTGGTAATATTTGTTTTAGATCAATATAAATATTATCATTCAACGTGTATTCAATTAATTCATGCATTGTTATATTAGATATATAACGGATGTAAATCTATTAATAAATTGATAGAACGAAAACAACTACAAGATGTTATAAATGGAATTATTAAAGATAAGGTTCTTGTGCAAACAAAGACACGATCATTAAAACATGGTAGTATCTTTGTGAATAAACAAGAGATTATAGAATTATTCACAAATAAAGAAAAAATTATAGAGATTAAACAAGCTCCTCCAATTATATCCGACGATGATTTAATTTTCTTTAAAGATGACAATGGCAATACATATGATGTTCTCATGCGCGGAGAGCGTTCGCGAGATGGTATTTTCTTTAGATTAAAAGATATCGAAAAGATTTTTCAAATGAAAAGATTGGATAATATTATTCAAAAATTGCATACATCATATCAACAAAATAA
>JACCDR011612517.1_pt1 | contig 12883 bp, 13 predicted proteins | sample 7446431 | NCBI WGS metagenome assembly JACCDR01 (sample SAMN15323443, study PRJNA562643) | freshwater metagenome | isolation source: river surface water | place: USA:Blue River Watershed | collected 2017-08-17
CCATGCCGCGACGTGTGAGGGCGCGCACGCGTGCTTCGAGCTCTTGCAAGCTGAAGGGCTTGGCCATGTAGTCGTCAGCGCCGTAGTCCAAACCTTTCACGCGTTCTTCCACGCCGTCGGCGGCAGTGAGGATGAGCACAGGAATAGATGAGCCGCGTGAGCGCAAGCGTTTGAGCACTTCGAGGCCGTGCATTTTGGGAAGGCCCAAATCCAAGATGAGCAAGTCAAACTCATCGGTGGTCATGAGGGCGGCGTCGGCTTCAGAGCCGCTGGCCACATGGTCTGCGGCCGCGCCAGAGGCACGCAAGGTGCGCAACAGGCCGTCGGCCAAGACCAAGTCGTCTTCTGCAATCAGGATGCGCAGGTGTTGTCTCCGGCTTGGTTCGCGTTTTTAGATGTGTCAGGGGGGAGATTCTAGGCTGGAGTAGCCGCCTGCATAGGCCTCCAGACCTAGGCTAACTACTGTGGCCACGTCTGCGCCCACCTCTTGTTTGAATTCCGCCTCGGTTTGGGCCACCGCTTGCTCGAATGCGCGCAGCCAAGCCAAGCCTGTGTCGGTAAACACAATGCGCCGCGCGCGGGCGTCTTGTGGGTCGGGCGTGCGTTGCACCAAGCCCCAGGCTTCGCACTGGGTCACAAGATCGCCCATGGCCTGTTTGGTCATGCCGGCGCTAGCCGCTAAGTCGATCAGGCGCGAGCCCTCCAGGCTCAGGTGGCGCGTGATGTGGATGTGTGCGGCGCTTACCTGTGCGCGAGCCGCGAGGTTGGACAGTGCCAAAGGCACATCCTCGTTATGCGCCATCAGGTGCAACACGCGGGCGTCAAAGCGGCGCATGGCGTGGCCCAGTGCTGAAAGTCATTTAGACATGTATCTGATGATTGTCTAAGTTATTGATTTGTAATGATTTTTTGTGATTTCAATCATTCGATCTTGTTCCTATGAGTCATTTAATTTTGTATTTTCAGAATTTTGCGTCACTGAACTTTGTATTTCTCGTTTGAGCGTCACAAAACGGCTCTTCCGCCGCTTTGCCAGGCCGGCATTGGTTCGCGGATGCTGAAAGCAACTCAGATTTAGTTGGAAGCTGAAGCTAAGATTGTTTTTTTACTCATAATTACACTCGAAAGAGTTAAAAGTAATTAATACTCATCATGATGGGTACAAACACCACCTTTCTAGGCCAGGCAATGACCTTAGCAAGACTAGGCGCATTAGTTGAACTACCTAAACAACAAGGTTAACTTATAAGTTAAACTCTATGGAAATGATTTATCTTCGTTGCTTCAAAGTGGAACATGTTTGGGAACATGCGGGAATTGATTGGCGCGCTGCTAATTTGTCCTTCCCTGCCAGTCAACAAGCCACATGGACACTCGCAACGCCAGTAAGAGACGCTGGAACGAAAGTGACAGATTCAAAATTTCTCAAATCAGTTGCCAGTGAGTGTGATTCGGATGAAAAAAAATCAAGTCTTATGGTGATGCTCCATCAGCTGCGATTTGCAATGTGCCATGCCGATTATCAAAATCACTTGAAGACTACGAACGTCCAAGTGAAAGAGGCACATAAATTCACTTATGGAAATTCAAAGCACAAAATTTGGGAATTGAAGTATCAAAAGAAGGATCGGATCTACTTTTTCACACATTTAGAACCAGGTAAGGATGGGCGGAAATTGTTGATTCCTGTGTTGTTTCATCACAAGAGAGATCAAGCCACCCCCGCTAATATTTCCAGTCAATGCGAAACGGCAATGAAACCATTCCTAAATCCGCAATCTAAAGTTGAACTCATCAAGGAAAAGTCATGAATACACGTAATGCTGAACTCAAAAAGAAAATTGCAACCAACCTTGCTATTTTCCAGTCGGTACGCCGTGCTGATTTGGCGATGCAAATTCGTACAAAAATGCTTGAAAAGGGGCTTAGAAGTGTTGATCTTGCAGAAAGGTTGGGGGTTTCTGAGGCTAATGTTTCACGATGGTTGAGGGGTAACCAAAATCTTGGGATTGACACAATGCATCTGTTGGCTGATGCGTTGGAGGTTCCATTGAAAATTACTTTCAGTGAGTCTTCTGCTATCAGTCAAGAAGAGCCATCTACGACGTATTGGAATGCAGATGTATTTGAAGGTGAAGTAGATATCCAAGCGGGAACAACATCAGTGCATGTGGCTTATAACAAGGTTATTAGCCTTAACCATTACTCTGAACTTCGCAAAAATCTTACTGTTGAACCTCAGCACAAAAAATTCAACCAAACTAGAAGTGAGAGTGGCATTACCTATTCATCTGATAGCTTGAAGGCTTATTACTAATGTCTAATCAAATTTTGAATCTTGATCGAGTCGAGTTCCTCTCCATCAAAGTCGTAACAAATGATGGAGACTTCTCACAAAGTGAAACCTTTCCGCAATTGCAAGTCGACGATGGAGATATGGTTGTTTTGACCCGATCAAGTCTTACATTCGCGCCTGACGAAATCGAAGATCCGCGTCACTTTATGCTGGTTTATGGGATAAAAATTGACTCTGAAGGAGCTAAAAAGAACGATCGACTGCCATACAGCATAGAGATTGAAGCTGCGGGTTACTTTCACTACTCTGGAGATGACGAGTACAAAAACGAAGATCGGTTCAGGGCGGTCAGGCAGAGCGGGTATCAGATTCTTCACGGAGCTATTCGTGAAATGGTTAGTAACCTGACTGCCAGAAGTCGACATGGACTCTGGCATCTACCTGCTAGAAATTTTGGAAGAGTAGCCGAGCGACAGGCAAAAGAAGATGAGGCCTCACGACAAGAAAAATTAGCGCAAAAAGCCGTACATGTTGCCGTTCCAAAGGCTAAAAAAACCATCAAGTCCGGTGTAGCTAAGTCCGCCAAAAAGATTTAATTAATTAATAGAAAAGCGATGATGGCAGAGGAGCTAAAAAAAGCGTCAGGCAAAGAGCAGCCGTATGCACACGATGCACTAGGAAGGCTCACATTTGCCAAAAATTTCCTTAAGCTTATCGAACGAATTCCAAGTGGTGTCATCGCAATAGATGGTGAATGGGGGGTTGGAAAATCGTGGCTTGGGAAAGAAATTAAAGCCGACATAGATCAGCAGAAACAAATTGGAACTATCTGGATTGATGTGTTTGATGCAGACTGGGATGATGATCCTGCAATGTCACTCATCGCGGAGATTGCGTCCCAGCTTTCCCCGGAAGATAAAGAAACGTTTGTAGAAAAGGTAAGTCCATATCTTGCTAAATTGCTCCCAACTGCCGCAAAAGCTGCGATTAAAACTGCGGGCAACTTCATTGGTGTTGACAAGGATGTCCTAGATGGGGTTTCAGACCTTGGTAAATCAAGCACTGAGATATTTATAAAAAGGCATCTAACTAATGCGGCTGAAAAAAAGAAAAATCTTTGTGATATCAAGGATCTTTTAACGCAAACAATTGGTATTCAACACAAAAAATTGGTGGTGTTTGTTGACGAACTAGATCGCTGTTCTCCAATTTATGCCATCCGATTTTTGGAACGGCTAAAGCATCTTTTTGAGTTGGAAGGAGTAATCTATGTATTGCTTTGGAATAGACAACAAGTCCAGAAAGCTGTTGAGAGTTTCTACGGTGTTGGTTCGAATGGGCAAATGTATTTAGATCGATTTGTGGACTATCCGCTGCATCTCCCAGTTAGTCAAACGCGTACGGATCAGCTTCCGCTAACAGAGTTAGTCAACTCTATCGTCAAAGATGAAGCTAGTTCACATCAAATCGCTCTTTACGAGAATGCTCATCTAATAATCATCATCGCTTCAATCTTGAGACTCACTGCGAGAGAAGCCAAACGTATTTCTGCATGGTGGATCCTATCTCCGAATCGTTCATTTCCACTGTTGGAAACATGGCTGTTAGGTATCAAAGTAAAACATCCTGATCTCTTTGCAGGTCTTCGAAAGGGTGATCGTGACGCACATAAAAATGCTGCGGATCTATTAACTACTTATCAAATTACTCCGGAAGCAGATGGACAACATATTCAAGACTTGGTTAATTTGCATACCCGATTTGCAACGGGAGACTTCACAGGCTTAAAACATGAGTTCATTCGCCATTTCATTCCTGCGCATGGAAAGTTAGAAACGGCGTTTACAGCAGCATTTCGACGTTTGGAACATGATTTTGGCTAAATATTGCCGATAGTATTCACTCAATCTGATTGTCAATTTCTATAGCTCATCGAACTTACCTATGGCATTGATAGCATGCCTTGAGCAGATAACTTAATACAAACCCAACTGCGAAAGCTGTGGCTTGGAACTAGACCACCGCTGAATCTTGAATTGCTTGATCAGCGTGGCCAACAGTGACTGTGCAAATCCGCGATCAGCAGCGCTGAAGTCGTGGGTGAGGCAACTGGCAATCAACTCAAAAGCTTTCTTGGATGACCCGATGTACATCTGCGCGAAGTTCTGTTTGTGCAGTTGAGCAGCCAGTTCATTTGCAGCATTAAGTGCAGCTTGCGCGCGCTCTAGCGATGGACGACTACTTGGCGATGCCGAGGCGGCTACAAAAGGAGAGCCTGCTGCCGTGCTCAGCGCATAGGTGATGAGTAGACCTGCATCCAGTGACATGGGCCAGATCATTTTCATAAGATCGGAGGATAGGTGTGTAGTTATGTGCATCGAAAGCGCTTCAGCACAAAGGTTCGGATCCAGCGACTTCAACCGTATCTGCAACTGAACCCATCTTTCAAACTCAAATTCGACGGTTTGAGGTTGATACATGGGGGTGCTCAAAGGCAGTGGTGACCAGCAGTTACAGACTGAAGGGTTGGGTCGTCTCCAGCCGAGAGCCATGTGGCAAGCGTTGCATCGATCAATCAAAGCAATCTGATGTTGATGGCATGCAGTGACCAACGAGAAATCCCAAGAAAACTTGCAGTACTCGTCTTCCTCTAGGCAAGCTGTGCAAACACGAGGTTGAGTTCGATTGATGAAAGTTGGCCGCGAGAGCTGATGTCCACCATAGAACGTTCGTCCTTTTGCGGTTGAAGAATTAGCTGCTCCCAGCGCCCATCGAAGTTTGGGGACACTTTCACCAAACCAGCGGGATACAAGCTCCGCATCAAGCTCAGTGGGCATGCTGCCCCAGCCTTTGCCGGTTAGTGCTTGACGGGCTTTCTCGAACCCATTGAGAGCACCCAGCCTTAGCAGGTAGCCCTGGCCTGATTCATCGGTCTCAAGCGGCAGGCGAATCGGAAAACGGGCTTCTCTATAGTCGTTGATCATGAAAACACCTTGCCAAGACGTTGAACTTTCTCGCGCCGCATTTCTCTGCGAACCGACATCAAGGCCCGTGCCAAGATCAAACGACTGTTGGGAGTTAAGTTCTTGCTCCAACCCGATCCCAATTCGCGGGCGGGTGGCTTTTTACACAACCCAAACAATGCAAAGACTGGTTGAGGTGAAGCTTCAGGAAAACGCTGTACTTTGAAATCGAAATGAATGGTCTCATCGCACATGGCATCTGGCCATGTGTGACCAAACGAGGTCCCGCGACCAAACAGGCTGCTGTAAGTGCTTGCACGTTTGCGCCCTAAAGGCGTGCCACAGTCTTGGCAGCTGCCTAAGTTGTCGATGTGTGCGCCACATGACCGAACTTGGAGCAGCGACCGATGCACTGGATACCTTGCTCCGCAAGCCGTGCATGTGTCGCGCAATAAGGTGCGATGTTGTGTGCAATGTGTGTAGTTGCGGTACCGCCACTGCCAGCGCAAGTAAGGCTCGTGGTCTTCGTCAAAACACGTAGGACACCACGCATAAGCGGGCTTGTCTTGCCAATACCGTGGCAAGAGCTTAAAGCCGATGTTCTCTAGAAATGTTTTGTTGATTGACCGATAGCCAAAGTCTGATTTAAGAACGCCTGTGGCCCGTAAAAGGCCATCAAGCAGCTCTTGGGCCAAACCTTGATCCCAGTCGTTTCCACTGACTCGGATGCCCGTGAGATCTTGAAGGCGTTTGAAACCACATTGATAGGCGCCGCAAAAACGGATTACCCATGAGCTGATGCTTTCCTCTGGGTACGGTTTAGGTACCAGAGGAAAGACCAGCCCCTCTTGTAAAGGGACTGTCTCTGTCATCGCACCCCCTTAAACAGCTCTAAAGGGGTTGGAGTGGTAGGCCGCTGCACCCGCGTGCCTGTTGTAGGCGTATTCCAAGTCCTTCATCTGCAGTTGTTGAGCCGGATTGAGGGACGCCGACTCAGCTGCATAGGTCAGTATGCGTTTGAGTGAGCGCATGTTTCCCTTGCAGGCTGCATGAAGTTTTTTGGCGGCACCTTGACTGATCAAGCGCATGTTGACCGATTCAATACTTTTTGCAAAGCCATCCAAGAGACTCAACCACGCTTGGTCACAGTGGAAGGGTTCTAGGATGTAGTTGGCGCTGGCTCGGCTGGTGAACTGCGGATTGATGGTGCACAGCCGATCAAGACCTAAGGTGCCAGCACAAACAGTTGCAAAGTTGAATCGGTCCATGCGCACTTTGACCCAATCTGTCACGCTTCGTGCGGTGATGTCTCGGTTGCCTTCGCAAATATGCTGGGTCTCGTCAACCGTTGCCACTACGGGCTCTAGGCGCGTCATTGCGACTTCGATCATGTTGTTCATCCGCTCCAGACGCGTACTCGTTGGCAAGGCTGAGTAACCCAATGCATGAGCAAAAAGCCCAGCCATGCGAACAACATCAACTGCAGCATCTAGATTGATAGAGAGGGTTTTTTGCTCACCAAACCCTCGCTTGAGACGTTGATTCACTTCGTCTCGAACGAGTTGCAAGATGAGCGTTTTGCCCATTCCTGGTTCAGCTTGTATCAAGATGCCTGAGGGCGAACGAACGGACTGCATCATGGTGGCCATGGCCACCACGTCGTCAATGATTTTGGTCATTGCTTCGTGCTGCACGACCGTTCTTTGAACCTCCTGCATGACCTTGATTTGCAGTTCATTTGGGGGAACGTAATCTGACAAGTTCATGCTTACTCCTCATCAATTCGGAATGATTTAAAAGGTGTGATTTCGTTGAAGTTGAGCTTTAAGGCGTCACTGGCTTCTGGCACTTCCATGGATTGGCTGAGACCAGGTTTGTTGAGCAGACGTGCAGACGTAAGGTTTTGCAAACGAATCAGGTCTGTTTCCCGTTTCAGAGCCTTTCCTCTTGAAACCGCCAAACTCCATCGGTCACGCAGTCGATGCCACGCGTTGTTGAGCTCCTCTTCCGCATTTTTCTGAGTCAGCTTTTCACCGGCTTCTTTACGGATGAGCTGGTGTTGCAGCAACGAAATGTTGTTGGCGAACTCGTAGGTGGGGCGCACCAGTTCTGCTTTGATCCAGCGCTTCTCTTTGGGTAGGTGAATGAAGGCATAGCTGATGTCGTCCGGTATCACGCGCACTTCTGTTCGAAATGTCCGGTTGTTGCCTCGGCAATAGTCACGGAGTTCCAAGCTGTTGTAGCCCATGTACTGATACGTCATGCCGTCGCCACTTACAACACGCTCCATTGAGATCCCCATCGTGATGTCGAGGTTTTCAGTCGAGTGCGGCAAGGCGACTGGGGGCGTGCTTTGAAGCCCCTCGTTCCATAAATCAATAGGGCGGGTAAGTGTGCTTCGATTGATTCGTAGTGGGTATACGTCCACAGCCCACATCAGCAAGCCTTCGCACAAATCGTCGAACAGAACGGTTGCTGTCTTTTTCGGGTCAGGTGCTAGTGAATTTTTAATGGGGGTGTGTACCCTGCCATGCGCGGGCAGTATTCGGCAGACTTCCATCATGGTTCGCTCAATGGAGGACTTAAGCCAAGGTTGACGAACGGGGTTGTAGATGAAGTCGGTCTGCAACTCCCAGCCAATTCGACGGAATCGGTGCGAGTGCATTTCCTTGCCGTTGTCCATCACGTAAAGCTCGGCAACACCGTAGACAGTCCATGAGTTTTGAAGCCCAGGAATTGCTTGGCATAGCAAGTCTTTGGGTTCTATGGACATGCGTAGGGCACTGGCAATCGTGGATGCAGAAGGCCCATAAAAGCTCACATGCAATCCCAATATGTAGCCTGAATAACGGTCAATCAGGATCGTGACCCAAGGTCGACCTAGAGGCAGGCCGGTAATCGGGTCAAGGACCCAGATGTCGAGCATTGTGTGATCAACTTCAACCCGCTCCATGATGCGGGTGCTTTGGTCACCATGCATGCTGTAGCGCCATTTGTTTTTGGCATAGGCTGAACCATATCGATGCCGATCGACCAGCATCTTGGGTAGCTCGTTAACGCGGCGATTTAATGTGCTTAGCGAAGGGCACTTCAAATCTTGACCTTCGTTTATGTTGATTGCACGAATTTCTCGCTCTAGGAGTCGGTGTGTCGTTTGTACGCTCTCGCCTCTCAGTTTGAGGTAGTGCTTCTGGATCATTTCGTCCAGCACATCATTGGCTTTTGTACTGATGCGTCGCCTAGCTTTTTTGATGCCTCGCTTATCTACAACTGAATAAGCCATAGACCCATTGCGTTTATAGGTGCGAATCCATTCACGAACCGTTGGCGCAGAGGGTTTCAGAAAATCACAAAACTCATGGTTTTGATTTGCTTGAATTCCTGCGTAGACACGGTCGATCATTTCTTGCAGCTTGGGTAGCGAGCAGGGCGGGATCCTCTCTCTAATGGCTGCACGGATGTACTTGGTTTTGTACGCAACGCCAGCTTCCTTATCGGGCTCAATGTGAGCAGGCAAGGTGACAAATGCTTCCTCATCTGGCGTGCCTCCAGCAATAAGCGGAGATTGCGACAGGCTGTACTTGCCGCTTCTGATTGCTCGGTAGTTCTCACCGATGGTTTCGGTGACGTACTGGCCGTTGTCTGTGTACTCAAACTGAACACGGTGTTCGTCCAGTTTGTTTTTGAACACCATCAGGCGATCACCGTGCTTCAACACCAAACCACGCGCATAGCTGATCATGGCAGTTCTCCTTTTGGTTGTTGATGGACACAGGCGTATTCGCTTCAAGGTGAATGCCTGGTGGGATGCGCAGTTCGTGACGCGCGACGAGGTTCCAGATCTCGGCTTCACTCAGGCCTTCCGCTAAAAGTTCCCTGAGGGTTGGGTCTTGCGTTGCCATCGTTTCAACCAGATGGATGCAGCGATGCACTGTTTCCGTATCCAGTTGCATGCGGGCGTAGCGCATCAATAAGATGGCTCTCTTACCTAGACCATCACGGTCAATTTCTGAATCGGTGATGACTAAGTACTTTTTGCCTTGCCTGGTCAGTACGTCACTCGCAGCTTCAAGTGTTTCTTGATGCTTAGGTAAAAACTTCGTTGGCTTAACTTCGATGTACACCCCGTCGCCATCGGCAAGTTCGACGTAGAAATCAGGTGTGTAAGTCGCGCCATCATCAAGGTCAACTTTGATGGGTTGATGAATGATGTCTGTAACGACAGGGCAGGCAAGCGCTGCCATGACGAAGCGACGCTCGAGGTGAGATTCATGATGAATCGGGTGGTTGATTAACCACCGAGGATTAACTAACCCCACCTCACGGTGTGGGGATCCTGTAACGACTTTACGTGTCATTTTTAACTCCAGTTGGGCAATACAACCCCATCGCTTCTGGTTTGCAGAAACGTTGGGGCGAGACTTGACGGCGATACCAACTAGAGTGAAAATTCACCCAAGGGCCTCTAATCCTTAGGCTTCTGTTCAAACGGAAGTTGGCAGCGCTGGCCACCCGAAAGGGTGGTCGGCGTTTGTTTTTTGTGGTTCTGTTTCTTGTAGGCTCCTTAGTGAATAGACGTTTTGGATGCGCACAAGCGTGTACGCAGCTGTATCAGCAAGCGCTGTGCGAAATTAGTGGGGTGATGTTTTATAAAACACAACTCTTTGATCCATTAATGCGGCGCCTGATTAGGCAAAGTTAGGCAAAAAGAGAGTTGCATCCACGCCTGTGTGGCGATTAAGCTATGCATGTCGATAGCTGCTGGATTACGACTCCCTGCGGTGCTTGGCAAGACCCCGTGGCGGCTGCAACCGTTTCGGGGTCTATTTTTTTATGGTCCTTGTGGGCTAGTTGATTTAGTCATTTCAGTCCTAAGGCTTTTGCGATTTCGTGGGATTTACCGCGAAGGCATTTACGGTTGCCAGAGAGAACGCTGTAAACAAGCGTGGGTTCGAAGCCATGTTGCTTTGCCCATTCGTTTGCGGATAGGCCACCAGCTCGTAGCTGTGCCCACACCTCATCAGCAGTTCTAAATTGAACGTGCTTATCCGGCGCCGCTAAAACGTTACGGCAATTAATTGATGGATTCGATTCGGTCTGATGCATCTAGCTTGTTGATACGAAAGAGAGGGTCATTGATCGATTAGTTGCAAATTTTTTCAAATAAAACTTGTTTAGTCCAACAGTCTTGATATCAAATAAATTCGTGACTGTGGGATGATTTATTAATGAATCAACAAAAGCAGCCTCATCGCAGAGGGCCTAAACCTAAGGACGAGGCACTTGCGTTGCGCGATCAGTACTGGGCGCTGTTTGTTAAATCTAAGTTTCCGGACGAAAGTTATGCAAGCTTGGAGAGAGTGTTGTATCCGCATTTGAAAATCACGCGCCGAGAAGATTCGCTTGGTTATTCGCAACCGTGCACGCCATCTAAAATTGCTCGGGGTAAGCATGGTTTAAGTCGAACCCTAGGTGCGCTGCCAGCCGTAGTTGAGCGTGCAGAGGCGCTCGTGCCAGGTGCTATTGAAGCGTTCACTTCAATTTTGTGGACTGCTCTCATGCCACCTTTGATGTCAACACATGATGGAGATCGGCGTGGTTCGATTTCTATTGAAGTGACTAGTCGTCTGAATGCACGTCATTTCGCAGAGAAATCAGCACTCCATGCTGGCTTAGGACTTCTAAATGTGCAGGGCATCCGACGCTTATCAAGACTAAGGCATCGGGATGCGCTGGGGTTGCTGCTTTGTTATTGCCCAGTACATATGAAGCCTTCCAAGCTATCACTGACGGCCGAAGCCTATGTTTTATATTTATTGCAGAAGTGCTGCGATAAAGATCCTGCGCTAATGGCTATAAAAAGCAGCCTAATTAGGCTGCTTAATGATCGCTTCCGAATTCAAGCTAACACTAGATGCAGCGATGCCGACAATAATTTTCTTGCACCACGAGTAAGTTCTTTCGCAGTAGGGTTACGTTCGCTACTGGATCCATGATTTAGGTGATTTCTGTCTATTTCGCCAATGATGATTGAGTCAGTCCAGCCCTTCGTTCACATAGTCTTTAGTTCATGACTGCTATCGGCCAGTTGCAGACGTTTCCCAATAACCGCATTGGAGCGACTGAGAAATGAAAGGGTGAGCAAATGCATAGCCAGCATACAAGATCGGGCTTTGGCTGAATGCATACGCCGAATACGACTAACCCATCACCTTGTTCCAGTCGATAGGATAGCCTGTTGACTTCAATTCGCGCGCCAGAGCTGCCTTCCATGCGCCACCTTCGTCCAGTGACTCCCAAACCACCCCGGCGAAATCCGTAGGAATCTCCAAGTCACCCTTGGCTAAGGTACATACGTGCTTACGTCCAAGCAGGCCGATGAAATACCCTAGTTCTAGTAAGACGTTCTGGCGTGCACGTGGGCGCAGCGAATCGGCATCCTTGCCGCCTATATCGTCAGGGGTCAAAAGTACAACGGCAAAACCAACATCACCGTGCGCTTCGATCTTCTCAATCACCGTGCGACCTTGATTGGCTTGCTCGCTTAGGATAATTGCCTCAAAACCGATGCGCTCGATGAAGCGCGCCACAGTCTGGCGAGCGCCTTCGTCGTGTCCGTGGACGATAAATATTTTCTGCGACAGAGGAGCGGATGCTTGAGCAGGTACATCGGCGGGTAAATTTCCTGCAGCGTCGCCAATTTCGTCGTGCAGCCAGTTGATTGCCGATCGCAGAATTTGGACAGCCTGCACTTTACCTTCGGAAACATATTGTCGTGCTTCATGGCCCTCGTCGCATGCCCGCATGCCAAAGCTCATCACGACAGCGCCATGGTCAAGCTTGGTAGCTTGTGCATAACGTCGATATTCAACCGTTTCGTGGCCAAAGACCGAAGTCAACGTACCCTCAATGGTCGTTTCAAGCGTCGTTTGTTCTGGACCCCATCGCTTGGTCAGCTTGGTCGCGTCAAAGGCTTCTATTTCGCCAATCAGTCGCTCCAAGCGTGCAATGCCCTTGCGCATCTGGTCAACGGTTAGGTTCGCTTGTGCCGGCGGGGGTGGTGGCTTGCGTGTCGCCATATATGGCCTCTCCTTTTTTAACTCCACCTTGCATTTTGCGCGAAAGGCCGACCATGAGATGGGGCTGCTCGCATGTTTGCTTTTCTACCGAAAAGTCGGGAGACATGACTGACAGATTCCGTTGGTTGTTGCGGTCCCAAGTGTGAGTGAAGTCGCCTATCCTAAGCTGCTGTCGGGTGCTCTGTCGGTACTAATGGACTTCCGCTTTGGGTCGATTGCTGTCTGTAATTCTTACTAAGAGGCCAGCCATTTGCCTTCGAGCCAATCGCCTGAATCTACAGCTTTTTTCACGCACTCTATTAACAATTCGATTGCGAATTTAACGTGTGGGCCGCTTGGTCGATTTGTTGGCGTTGCAAGAACAATCGTTCTTGAAATAGCGGGCGCGGAAAGTGGGGCTCCTCCCAAACTCTTGGATTTCAAATCATCTGTGACAGCTAGTGGTGGCAATATGCTTACACCGTGCCCATTGATGACTAAGCTACGTTGCACACTTAATGCGTTGGCTTCAGCTGCGATATTAAGCTCGACATCCGCTACTGCAC
>JACCDR010695055.1_pt1 | contig 12872 bp, 15 predicted proteins | sample 7446431 | NCBI WGS metagenome assembly JACCDR01 (sample SAMN15323443, study PRJNA562643) | freshwater metagenome | isolation source: river surface water | place: USA:Blue River Watershed | collected 2017-08-17
ACCGAGGCTATCTGGCAGGAACTCCCAGGCCATATGAAGGACGCTGATATGCTCATCGTCGCCCCGTGGCCAACTAAATAGCTCTCACACAAGCGGACGGCTCCATTGGCCGTCCGCTTGTATTGTGTGTACTAGTTTGCTACCGTACACACAGACAGAAACCCGAGAAAGGATCTGATGATGAAAATCGCAATCGTTGGTTCCTACGGAGCAGCGGAAAAGTCGGCCCTCACTGACCTCTTGTTCACCCAGGATGATGACATCGGAATCAGAAGCTACCGCAGTGTCGAAACAATGACCGGTGACTGGCGGCGACCTGACTTTGATCTGGTGGTGCTTATGGCGAGAGTTATATGCCCAAATCTGGCCGCACTTCGTCGGACACTCATGACACCGATACTCCATCTGACACTCGGATGCAGACAGACTGATGTGCGTATCGAAAGCCACATAGCTATCGTCGAACTGGCCGACGTAGTCGACGCTCGCAGTCAACGTGTCCGATTTGCTTTGGCTGCCAGCCGACGTGTCTATGGCAAACCAAACGGGCAACATTGGCCTATCAAGCTCGTGCCAAGCGAGTACCTAGAGCCTGCCCCGCACCCACGGCGATAAGCGCCCGATGGGTGCTTATTGTATCTGCCTTGTGTAATACAGAAACTTTTGGTACCGTAACGCACGGTCAAGTACAGGGAGATGTCGATGGCGCTCGTCAGCAAGATTCATGCGGCAACCGAAGATAACACGGGAGACATCATCACTGATCTGATGATTTGGCGTGAAGGTGAAGAAATTCCATGTCATCTACAACTACGGCATATTCATGGTGAAGCATACCAGGTTGTTAGCGGTGGCAATGAAGCGGTGCGGATATTTGGGCTCCGCGAGCGGGTATGGCTCAAACGTATCGCCAACCAGCGCTTCACACACCTCATCACCCAGTGAAGGTGCCAGAAAGTACTTCAGTCGCCCCTCCCCGGGGCGACTTTCTTTTCCCCGCTTCGTCTATAAGTCGCCTCGTAGCTACCCCTCACCTGCTACAATATCACTACATGGACATCACCCCGGTGACCTTCGCCATTGCTGCCGTAAGCGGTCTTGTGCCAGCGCTTTTTTGGCTGTGGTTTTGGCTCCGCGAAGACAAACTTCGACCAGAGCCGCTCCTCCTCATTGCGATTACGTTTATTGCTGGTATGGCCGTCGTACCGCTCGCATTACCGCTCCAAAAAATGGCCATCGAGCTGTATGTCGGTACCAATCTGGTGGTAGCCTGGGTGATTATTGAAGAAGTTCTCAAGTACGCACTGGCGGTCCTTATCATCCTCTGGAACCGCGCCGTCGACGAACCTATCGATATGATTATCTACATGATAGTAATTGCGCTTGGCTTTGCTGCCCTCGAGAACACACTCTTCCTCTTATCACCACTGATGGCCGGTGACTATCTCAATTCTACGCTTACCGGATCATTCCGCTTTCTTGGCGCTACCCTCCTCCACGTCCTGGCCTCAGGCACCGTCGGTGTATTCCTCGCCTTGGCATTTTATAAAAGTAAACTGGCCCAAATTGGTTTTGGTATGATTGGGTTATTCCTGGCTATTGTATTGCATGCCTTGTTTAACTTTTTTATAATTGGAGCAAGTGGAGAAACTATCCTCGGGGTATTTCTCTTCGTCTGGATTGGCATTATAGTCCTCTTCCTCTTATTCGAAAAAGTCAAAGCAACCGAACGTAAAGCCGTAGCACCTTAGTTCTCTTATGAAAAAACCATCTTTCCTCGAACGTCTCACTGGTAATGTCCAGCACGATGATTATGACCGTGTTCTCTCAGACACGCACCATTTTGGTGACGACGCCGAGGAAGAAGTCGATGAGTACGGCGATGATCAGGAAGACAGCTGGCAGGATGGCGATATCCATGACCACACCCCACAAGAAGGTGAGCTTCCAGTTGATATGTATCAGACAGCTGACGCAATTGTTATCCGTGCCCTTGTTGCTGGGGTGAGTCCAAACGACCTCGATATCGCTATCACGCGAGACATGGTGACTATCAAAGGTATGCGTGAAGAATACCAAGAATCATCAGACGACAACTACTATCACCGGGAACTGTTCTGGGGTTCATTCTCCCGCACCCTCCTCCTCCCGGAAGAAGTGGTCATTGATGAAGCTGACGCCCAAGAAAAGCATGGCCTCCTTGAAATCCGGTTACCGAAGCTTGATAAGAATCGATCGACACAATTGCGTGTAAAGTCTCAAGTGCATAAACAGTAACAAAGTGAAAAGGCGGTCCTCCGGGACCGCCTTTTTCGATTTCTTACCAGCCGTCACGAGCTGACTGATACGCTTGTCTGAAGGACAGAGCCTGACCAGGCGCATATGGTACCTCGTACCGACAGCAGCCGTAATTCACACTCTCCTTTGTCCTGTCATGATACGAGACAAGGAGCGCGTGTTCGGCCGCAATGGTCGTGCACGGCTGGAGCTCGTATTCATTTGCCCAAGCCCGAATCACCTCTCGCGCTCTGCCAAAATCTTGCACCGACAGAAGACGAGCGACGAGCACTTCTCGCCTTTCGTCTCCAAGCGTCAAAGAACCATCCATACTTTCCTCCATGATTGGACACCGGTGTCCGCTAAAGATCTATTCCGAGCCTCGACTTTTCATAAACGAAAATCCGCCTCGGAGAGCGGATTTCGATGTTATCAATAGATACTTCGAAAGCTACTCTCCAGTGCGGACACTAGACACACAGGACGAAGAGAAACTACTCCAGGTGACAATGTAGTGGGTCAGCTTCATAGTGGTTTTATCATATGCTCGCTTGGTAAAAATGTCCAGGGCGTGACAGGTTGAAAAATATCCATAAACAGGTACAATGTGCCTCACTGCTTGGGTAGCTCAGTTGGTAGAGCATTTCCCTGAAGAGGAAGGGGTCGGCGGTTCGAGCCCGCCCCCAAGCACAAATCAGCCGACCTTGAAGTGAACACTTCAAGGTCGTTGCTGTTTGTAGTTTGGGGGCGGGCTCGAAAGACTGTTCCGGGGACCCCTCTGGGCCGGAACAGTCCGGGTCGGGCGAATGAGATTTTATGAGTACAACGAAAGAAAATCCATGAGCGTGACCGAGACCGAGCCTAAGTCCTCGAAATTACTACCGAACCGTATAGGCTTCTAAAAGCTGCTCGAGCACCGAAGGAGAAACCATGATGCCACCAGCGTCGCCTCCCGTCAGGCTAATAAACGTACTGTATAAGTAATAGTACGCAATGAGCGGGATACCAAGAAGGAGCGTGTACCAAATCACTTTGAAGATAAACCGTCGACGTTCGCGACGTTCATTCTTTTGTAACAGCTCATTATTGGCTCGCAAAAGCTCTTGGTTCTCACGCAAAAGGCCGATGATAAGTTCGTGCTGGTCGGTTGGGATAGGGTCCATACGCTACTAGTATAACAGTTTTGTGGTACGATAGCGCCTACAAGCCCCCGTAGCACAACGGATAGTGCAGTCCCGTCCTAAGGGAACGATCTGGGTTCGATTCCTGGCGAGGGCACAAATAAAATAAATAGCACCGTCCGATTCGTTATATTTGTGCCCTTGGCAGTACCAATATTTTGTTTTTTGACTTTATCAACAATACCTCTCACTTTGAAATAAGTACAGTGAATTCTTCTTTTTTAGGTGGCTCCAAGCGCTTTCTCTGTGCCTCAGTTTCAAAAATAAAATGACTCATTGTTAGATATATTTGTCCATCCTCAACAAAAACTTTTACATCTTCAGGGTCGCTACACCCCATCCCGCATTCAAGCAGTGACTGATTGTCACTTTCTGAATAAGCAAAGATGGTCTCCTTTGTATCTGTAACAAAGTCATACTTAAAAATCTCGAGCCAAGACATACCAATATAGTATGGAGTCAATGGACTTTTATTAAGTAAAACTGATTCAAAACGCGGTACATTTTGAAGTTTCGTTATAGTTACATTATCTGGCTCTATGCGATAAAATGCCGAGCAGTCGCCACACCCAGCATACTCAGCTATCACCTTGTAGCCATCTCCAATTTCGTATTTGTAGCACTTATTATCATCAACACCAGGACCAATATCCCAATTCGAATATTCGTTGATAATTTGACAATCAATTTCATTTTGATTCATACTTTCGAGGGAAAAAAGTGGTTTGAGTTCAGCCGATAGCACTTCATAATCTCCGTCTACAGGATCTGACGGCGCTATTTCTGAATTTACCTGAGTTTCATTTGTAGCATTTTTAGATTCTGAGAAACCAACACTGGTATTTTCTAATGGTAGATTACTATAACTGCCTAAGTTGTAACCAATGTAAGCGCCAATAAACGGCAATGTAATAAACAGCACCATAGTCAAATATTTTGAAGTTTTGGTGACGGTGTGCAATGCTTCGAACTTAGTAGTCGCAACTTTATTTTCTGACTGACTATTCAATGACTCCATAATTTATTAATACTAGCACGTATATGTTCATATAGAACGATAACCTTATTGGACTGGGTATACAAAAACAAAAAACCTTTCGTTTAAACGAAAAGTTTTTTGTTTTACTCATTGATGAAATTTACACCCCAAGGAGTTCCTTCACCTTTGCCTCATCAAAACCAACAATGACATCATCTTCGATACGAATGACCGGGACACCCATCTGGCCAGTCATATCCACCATCTCCTTGCGCTTCTCAAGATCGCTCGCGACATCGTGTTCCGTAAAGGCGATGTTATTTTCTGCGAAGAAATCCTTTGCCATGTGACAGTAGTGGCAAACGGGAGTGCTATAAATGGTAACTGATTTACTCATACAAAATTATTTATGAACTAAGTGGTCCTAGTATACATTACCGCCAAAAAATATACCAGGGAGGGGTATCCGGTGGCGGTGGCGGAAGCGGCTCAATATCCCCTGACTCATCTTCAGGATCGAGAATAATCACGACTTGTTCGCCCGGCTGCGCCACATCAAAGTTACGACGCATCTCGGCCTCTATCCCCCGCTCGCTCCCGAGGTACTCAACTTTATCCTCTATCACTGCTTTACGTTCTTCAAGTTCACGAAGCTTTATTTCTGCCTCAGCCCGACGGGCTGCCATATCCCGCTCGATGGTATAGCGGTCATAGACGACGTAGAAGAGAAACAGGCAAATTACCCCAAGTACCCCGACAAACCACCAGGACCGGAGGATGATACGCCAACTGCGCTTTTCGTAAAACTGCAACATGTGGTACTATTCTAGCACTAAATTGTTAGTCATCTATGAGTTTTCTCTACCACAAAAACACCAAGAAAATTATCAAGTGGATCTGGGTTTTCATTGCGATATTCATTATCGCCAGTATGATAGCCAGCCTCTTTGCCGGCTACGGATAGCATTACCAAAAGACCGCCCTCTCGGGCGGTCTTTTTGTTAGAGGAATTGAGATTAACTGAGATATGCGAAGCTAAAGGAGTCTGAGGGGCGTATGCTTCAGGTGCCATAAGTACGATTTATTTTGGCTTAGATGCTAGGCGCGGAAGTAAAATTTTTTGAGCCGTACTGGTTGTACGGTGAATAAAATTTTACGTACCGCAACAACGCAGATAGGCTAAAATCAATCGGACTTAACCATTTTCATGAAGACGTCTTGTGGAATATTGACGCGATTCTTCCCCAACTCCAGCGCCTTCTTCTTCCCTTTTTTCTGCTTCTCGAGAAGCTTCATCTTACGGGTGATGTCACCTCCGTAGAGATAGCCGGTCACGTCCTTGCGGAAGGCTGAAAGTGAGCGTGAGGCGATGATTTTGCCGCGAACCTTCGCCTGGAGCTTCGTTACGAACTGCTGCCGTGGCATGTTGTCGTAGAGCTTGTCGACTACGGCACGAGCATCGAACTCCGCCCGTCTGTCCCCCACGACACGTGAGAAGGCAGTAATAAGCTCTTCGGCCACGAGGACATCGAGGCGGACGACACTCGCCGGTCGCATTTCGGCAATCTCGTAGGAAAGTGAGGCGTAGCCACTACTCGCGTTCTTGAGCTTATCAAAGAAGTTACGCATCAGCTCGCGCAGTGGCATCTCGATAGTGATAAGGTTGCGACCGTCCTTAAGGACTTCGGTATCGATGATACTCCCCTCATGATCAAAGAGCAGCGTCATAATGTTCCCGAGGTGGTCTACCGGAGTTATAATCTGTCCCAAGAGCCATGGTTCACGCACCGATACCTTCTCACCATGGTCAGGGAACCGCGACGCAGCATAGATAGACTCGATGTGCCCATCTTCAAACGTCACCTCGTAGGCAATCGATGGTGCTGTAATAATAATCTCAATATCAAATTCACGACGGAGGCGTTCGGTCACAATTTCGAGGTGGAGCATGCCGAGGAAGCCGCAGCGGAACCCGCGACCTAGGACCCCTGACGACTCCTCTTCATATGAGAGTGACGAATCAGAGAGCTTCAGTCTATCGAGTGCCTGACGCAACATCGTGAAGTCATCCTGACTATCGGGGAAAATCGATGCCCAGACGACCGGGCGGGCTGGCGCATAGCCCGGGAGTGGTGGTGCCGGTTTCTTTTCGAGCGTCAGCGTGTCTCCCACTGTCGCTACTCCTGGTTCTTTGATACCGGTGACAATGTAGCCAATCTCGCCGGCAGAGATCTTGTCTCAGGGCACCTCAGACGGTGTCACCATACCGACTTCTTGCGCAATAAAACTTTTGCCGCCAGCCACAAAACAAAGCTGGTCGCCCTTCTTCACTTCCCCATCAAACACGCGCATAAAGACAATCACGCCGCGGTGGTTCGAGTAGGTGAAGTCGAAGATAAGGCCACGGTAGGCATCACGCTGACTCGGCTTGGGCGCTGGAATACGGTCACAGATAGCAGCCAGAAGCTCTGGTACACCCGCACCAGTCTTGCCAGACACGAGGAGGATATCTGAGCGCTCACAGTCAAGCAATTCCATCACCGACTCAGCAATTTCGTCTGGTCGGGAGTGGGCCATGTCGGTCTTGGTGAGGACAGGGATGATAGTCAGTCCTTGCTCACGAGCCATCGAGAGGGTCGTCAGTGTCTGTGCCTGGATACCCTGCGTACTGTCAACAAGGAGTAGCACCCCTTCAACCGCCTTGAGCGCTCGCGACACCTCGTACGAAAAGTCGATATGCCCGGGGGTGTCAATAAGGTTCAGCTGGTGCTCTACGCCATTGTGGAGGTATTTCATCCGGACTGGCTGCATCTTGATGGTGATACCACGCTCACGCTCGAGCTCCATCGAGTCGAGGACCTGTTCTTTCATCTTGCGTGCTTCGACCGTGCGGGTCGTCTCGAGCATACGATCAGCCAAAGTCGACTTGCCGTGGTCGATGTGCGCAATGATACTAAAATTTCGGATATGGTTCGTCATGAATTGTTCCTACAGTACCCCAAAATAGCTATAAATACCAGGGCTAGAGCTTACAAGAGAATGACACAAAAAGTGTCAAAATTTCTCCAGCTACGCGGCGTCAAGGAGTAGAAATGTGAGGTGTACGTTTGTACATTGAACATTTCTACGACGCAGACAACAAAGTAGATGGTGGATTTTGACGCTTTTATAGGAGGTCGGGTTGAGGAGCAACGACGTCCGTCTTCCAAATCCTCGCCTTAAACGACCGTGCGGCCTCATACAGTTCAGGTGAACGTACGAGTGCATAGGTTGCCACCACCCCACAGAGACCAAAGATGCCTCCAGTGAGACCCTGAATGAAGATACCGATGAACTTCTCTTGATTTACTCCTTCGACCACAAATGCTAGGGCAAGGTATGCAACTAGTGCTCCGGCTACACCGGCAACCAGGGCACGCAGGAATGCCACACCGAGCACCTTAAACGGTAGTGGGAAACGAAATCCAAAGAATATTAGGAGTAATACCAACTCTATTGTGACACCAATAAGGAATCCTAGTGGGATCATGAGCACCTCTACTCCAGATACTCCCTCGAGTCGAAGGAGATTGGTCGCAGTGAGCGCAAACGCAGGCACCTCACGAAATAGCATGGTGAGATAGTATGCGCTGCCGGCGCCGATACTGACACCGACAGCGGTGACAATGAGTGGTACCCGGGTATATCCACCGGCATAAAAGGCACGGACAAGCACCAAGAGAATCGCCTGACCAAGGAGCGCAACAACAAAGATAGCCAACGCCGCTGCCGTGAGTCGCGTGTCATCCCAATCAAATGATCCACTCCCTAAGAGTACGCGTACAATCTGCGCCCGTAACACAATAATGAGCGCCGCAATTGGTACCGACCAAAAGATAATGTGTCGCAACGCAGTAGTAACATACGTAACAAACTTTTTTTCGTCGTTTTTCGCAATGAGTTCAGCCAGGACGGGAAAAGCAGCGACTGAATAACTCATCCCAATAATAGCCAACGGTACCGACTGGAGATTATAGGCTAGCTGCAAGACGGCCACCGAGCCAACCGCCATGGTACTCGCGAGCATGACGAAGGCGAGCATCTGCAGCTGCCCACACGAGAGCGTCAGTGCGCGTGGGAGCGCAATCTTAGTAACCGACAGCACCAATACCCAATCAATTCGCCAGACGAGCCCAAACGCGAGATTGGAACGTCGGACCAAGGGCCACTGCACGAGCATGTGTCCCACGGCACCAAGGACCACACCGTACGCCAACCCAACCAAGCCAAACAATGGATAGAATACGAGTGCTCCGATGATAATACCGATGTTATACAAGAGCGGAGACAATGCGTAGAGCACAAAGCGATGGTGTAATTGGGTCACCACCCCATAGAGACTCGAGAGTCCAAGGAAAAACGGCTGGAGGAGGAGGACGCGTAAGAGGAGTACGATTTCGCTATACGCCTCAGGCGTGAAGCCTGGAAAGATGTACGGCACAATTTGCGGTGCGAGCACAAATACCACAAGCGCAATAACACTGTAAAACATTAGAAACAGTGAAAAAAACTGCGTGAGTACAATTCGCCCGGAACCAACCTGTTCATGTTCAGCCCGCGTCACAAATGGCAACAGGACATAGACAGACAATACCGACGCAAAGAGGACAAATAGCAAGTCAGGGATACGAAAGGCTGCGTAGTAGATATCGAGCTCGTACCCCGCCCCAAACTCATGGGCGAGGATACGGTCTCGGACGACGGCTAATAGTTGCGAGGCAAGGGTAAACAGCGCGATAACATACGCTGCTTGGTGAAGCCCACGGACTTCACGGTACAGCAGGTTTAAGACGCGCGTTACCATAGCTGATTATTGTGCGTCGGTTGAGGTAGACGTAGCGGGTACCGTGTTAACTGGTGTGAGCAGGTCTGTATCTGGGGCAGCATTAGTGGTAGTCACATCCCCATCAGTCGTCGTAACTACTTCTGGCTCGGCCACGGGGGCAGATGCCTGACCGGTGATTGTTTCCGGAGTCACTTCCCCACGTTCAATCTGTTCGATGAGGGTGGCAACCGGGGCGTTATCTGGATTGAGGTCTCGTACTATTTTGAGTTCGGCTACAGCCCCGTCTGTATTACCGAGCGCCAAGTATTCTAGGGCACGAAGGTAGCGAGCATTGGCGTACTGCGGATTCAGTTCAATAGCGGCTGAGAAGGCAGCAATCGCCATCTCCCGATTGGCCTTGGCACTGTAGAGCACACCAAGTTGATAGTAACGAGCCGAGTTGTTAGATTCGATAGCAATCAAGGATTCAGTACTGCGAATCGCTTCATCGATATTACCGGCTGCAATATCGAGTTCAGTCAAGAACGTAAGCGCATCGGCGTAATTTGGCTTCTTGGCAAGTGCCGCGGCAATATTAGATCGGACGCCCTCATTGTTGTTTTTACCGAGTTCGAGGACGGCGGTCTGAAGATCGTAGTAAGGATTTTGTGGATCTCGGAGTCGAGCTTCGGCATAATCCGCGATGGCTCGATCATAGGCACCCTCCACCTGAGCACTCGCGAGTACCGTGTAGATATCACCACGCATGGCCCAGTTACGTGCATCACTACCTCGTTCTTCAATGGCTACCGAACTCGACTCAATTGCTGACGCGAGCAAAGCCCGGAATCGTTCAGTTTGTGCTGCTGTTGGAGATGGGTTCGCCGCGAGTGCACGCATCTCAGAGAGCTGGTACGCTGCCAAATCACGCAAGAAGGTATCGGTCTGGTAGAGCTGGTAGGCGGTCGCGACTCGCGCCGTTACTTCACTCGCCTGGTTCTCACTGGCCGGTATCGTCAGGGCCGAAGTGAACGTCGTGATACTCGCAAACTGCCGCGCAATCTGATACCCCACTGCCACCGTCGCAATAATAATCACCATAACAATCGCAATGAGAACAAAGCCAGTTCGTGCATTAGTAAGGAGATTAATCGTACGAGACGACTTCTGTGCCAATGCTTCACTCGCGACCACAAACAGCCCAGTACTGGCAAAACCGAGCACGAGCAAAACGGTACCTGGCACATAAACGAGCGCCATTCCCCAGACAAAGAGCGCACTCGCAAAACTGACCGTCGCAATAAAGTACCAGAACTGATCTTGGTCAGCGACACGCATGAGCGTGCGGATACCAGCATAAATAAAGGTCCCGAGGAACACCAACCATGCCACTATTGCGAGAACACCACCCGTAACAAACCATGAAGTGACGTAGCCATTACCAGCGCTAAATGGCGTACTCCAGAACAGGGTCGTATTAAGACTCGGGTCTTTGTGGAGTGTCCAGGCTTCATTGAAATGATTTGGACCAGCTCCGGTAAGCGCGTCACTACTGTAGACCCCTTGCAAAATCTCGAGTGTCGCTGTGAATGATGGTCGAACTTCTAGATACGTCACACCGGTCTGATTAGTGACAAAAGCACCTAAGGTAGTGCCACCAACAATAAATACCGTTGCGAGCACACACACGATAAGAGACATGAGGGTCACGGAGGTGGATGGTGCGGTGCCTGAGTTCGCTCCACCAATACGACCCTTCGTTAGGGTATACATGAGAAGGAGGAGACCAAACAAGCCAAGCACAATCCAGACCATGTAAAAATTGACAATACTGAGCATAAGGAGTGCAACAGCCATGATGCCGACGAGAACGCCATTGACTACTCGGGGTAAGGTGAGTTGTGCGAGCGTAATAAGACCAACAATTACTACGAGCGAGAAAAAGAGTGCGAGGTCATTAAAACTGCCGAGGAGTGTATCAGTCGATGAAGTAAGAACACCCAGTGTCAATACATCAGCGCCAAACAAGATACGGATGAGATGTAGTGCCCCAATCAGTAGCGATGTGACGAAAAGCCCAACATACATATAGAGAATGGTTGACTTTGCATCACGGAACAGCATCATCATAGTCATGATGATGCCACCAAGGAGAAGAAAACCAACCGTGTGTATCTCGAGGCCAAGCCCCAAGAACGCCACTTGTATCTGTGGTGCCATAAGCCCTGCAACACAAGCAGCGACGACGACCCCCCACCACGCCAGTAAGACTGGCGGGAATCGTAACGAAAATGAACCACGACGCAGCACATACAAACTGCACGTAAGGAGTGCAATCAACACCGCCGCCGCCAGCATCGCCACCTTAGATACACCAACGAGTAACGGTGATCCCGGAATAAACAAGAGTGGAAGCAAGACCAAAGCACCAACGAGCACCCATCTAGTGATAAACAAGAACATAGCACTAATGCGGTCGGTAGTAAAAGTGGTTGGTACAAACGTCGGAATATTCATAAGAAAACAGCATTATCTCTCTCCAATAATTACCATCAAGCATACCACAAAAAACTGCCCGCCCCCTTACGGGGGCGGGCAGTTTTGCACATAAGCCGAATTCTGTCGAAGTAAACTTCGGATGGTCATATACCTGGGACAGCTGTTACCAACTGCCTCTTGCGGCTCTTCTGGCCCTATAGATAGTACCAGACACGGCCTTGCACACACGTAAGGATTTGGCCGTTTCACCTCGATAGTCTCCTATCAAGCTATTCCCGAAGGAATCCTTTGGCTTTCGCCGCCGGCGTCTCTGCTCGCACCTCTCGTGTTACCACGGACGGGGGTTACCCGCTACGATGCTCCACTACACCAGGCAGTGGGTGTGTTCGGACTTTCCTCCCCACTACTTTTTTGGCAGTAGGGCAACCATCGTGCAGTGAAACTATAACACAAATATTGAATTAATCAAATGTTGAGACAGCGGGCAACGCCACCATGTCTCCTACCTGCATATTTTGTGTAGCGACAAAACCGGCGTTGGTCTCAATCACATACTTTGCCGGTGAAGACGGTGTAAATGAGTTCGGGTACGTTTCAGGAGACACTGCCGATTCAATGTGAACAATCTTACCGGTCGCATCGAGCCATATAATATCGATACTGTAGAGCATTTCTTTCATCCAAAATGACCACAAATCCTCGGTCGGGAATACAAACAGCTTTACGACATCTGCGGGTAATGCCGTAGTACGTGACAGACCCAGCTGACGTTCGCTCGGTGAATCAGCCACCGACGCAAACATATCAGCTCCACCAAGTCTTATCGGTAGTAGTGGCTCAAAGTCTACTCGAGTGGTCGCTGGCGCCGCCAGTGGAATAGTGGGTGTTGATTTTGTGAGTAGCCAGACCGCACCAACCACAACCAAAAGCAAACTCGCAACAATCAATACCTCAAAAGAACGCTTCATAAATAAAGTAGGTCCCCACTGCTACCGACGCACCAAGCACTGTCCCCCAAATCATATCGACAATCGTCACAGACAATGGCCAATCACGAAGTGTTGCGAGGTTGGTGAGGTCGTACGTTGCATACGTAAAGAATCCGAACAGCGCGCCAAAGATGAGGGCGTGC
>JACCDR010975509.1_pt1 | contig 12870 bp, 13 predicted proteins | sample 7446431 | NCBI WGS metagenome assembly JACCDR01 (sample SAMN15323443, study PRJNA562643) | freshwater metagenome | isolation source: river surface water | place: USA:Blue River Watershed | collected 2017-08-17
CGCGTGGCGCCCCGGCGCCTGCCGCGGTGCGGGAGAACACCCCGCCTGCTCCGCCCCCGGCGCCCTCGGCCGTGATCAGCTCCGAGCTCACGCAGGCCCGTGGCGCCGCCGAGCTCGCACCGGCCCTGGAGGCACCGGCCGTGCCCAAGGCCGTGAGCCTGCCGCTCGCGGCGCTGCCCACGCTGCCGACGCTGCCGGCCGCCTCGGCACTGCCGGCGGAGCCGGTCAAGGTGACGCTGCTCAGCCGCGTCGATCCCGACGTGCCCACGCGGCTGCTGCTGGATCTGCCGCCGAACTCCGTGGTCGTGGCCGACCTGAGCATCCAGCCCGATGGCAGCGTGTCCAAGGTCGATCTGGTGACGCCCAACACCCGTGCCCTGGGCCGCTATGTCGTGGCGGCCCTCCAGCAGTGGCGGTTCGCCCCGCTTCCGGGCTCGCGCGTGTGGCGCGTGGAGCTGCTGTTCCGGCCCGAGGACTGACCGGGCCGGCGCGGACGCATCGCCAGCCGGCCTCAGCCGGCCTCAGCCGACCTCAGGCGCCGAAGGCGCGCAGCGCGCGGTCCAGCCCGCCCTGCTGCACCGAGATGCGAGCCTGCTCGCGCACGGCCGGCTTCGCGTGGAACGCGATCGAGCATCCGGCGGCGCGCATCATCGGCAGGTCGTTCGCGCCGTCGCCCACCGCGATGGTGGCCGTGGCGGGCAGCCCGAGCAGTTCGGCCAGTTCCAGCAGCACGCGGCGTTTTTCGGCCCCGTCGACCACCGTGCCCCAGGGCCGCGGCACCAGCCGGCCGGTGAGGCGGCCGTCGGCCACGTCCAGCACGTTCGCGCGGGCGAAGTCGAGCTTCAGCCGCGCCTTCACCCGGTCGGCGAAGAACGTGAAGCCGCCGCTGACCAGCACCGTGCGCAGCCCGGCCCCGCGGCAGGCCGCGACGAACGCCTCGACGCCCGGGTTCAGCGTGAGGCGCTGCGCGTACACCTCCTCCAGCGCCGCCGCGGGCACGCCACGCAGCAGCGCCAGGCGCCGCGACAGGCTCTCGGCGTAGTCGGCGATCTCGCCGCGCATCGCGGCCTCGGTGATGGCCGCCACCTCGGCCTTGCGCCCGGCGGCCGCGGCGATCTCGTCGATGCATTCGATGCCGATGAGCGTCGAGTCCATGTCGAAGGCCACGAGGCCGAACGCCGCCAGCGGCGGCAGCGCCTGGCCTCGCAGAACCAGACCGGGAGCGATCTCGCGCACGGCCGGGTCCGAGGGGATGGTCGGGGCAGGGGTCATCGGGCGATGATGCCATCCCCCTCCCCATGGCGAACCCGCGCGCACCGAGGCGCAGGGGCCCGATGCCCGCCACGCCATGGGCCCGTCGCGAGGCCGACGGCAGCCTTGTGCGATGCCCTTCCGGAGAGATCCATGCGATTCGTCATCTTCGTGCGCACCGTGCCCGCCTTCGAGGCCGAGACCACCCCGGATCCCGAGCCCGAGCTGCTGGCCGAGATGGCGGCCTACCACGAGGAACTGGCCCGGGCCGGCGTGCTGCTCGACGGCACGGGCCTGCACCCCAGCCGCCGCGGCTGGCGCGTGAGCTACGGTCCCGAAGGCACGCGGGTGATCGACGGCCCGTTCCCCGACACGCGGGAGCTCGTCTCCGGCTGGACGCTGATCCAGGTGCGCAGCCGCGAGGAGGCGCTGGACTGGTCGCGCCGGTTTCCCAACCCGGTGGGGCGCGGCCAGCAGGCCTGCATCGAGGTGCGGCAGCTGATCGAGCTCGACGAGTTCGCGCCCGGCCCCGAGATCGATCGCATGCGCCAGATCGAGGCCGACAGGTCCCGCGGCGGCTGAACGGCGCCGCCGATGGGGCGGCGGTGCCCGGCGCGGCTCAGGCGCCGACCAGGCGCCCGAGCCACTCGCGCAGCGCCAGCCGCACCGCCTCGTGGCCGTGGTCCGTGGGGATCCAGTCCATCGCCACGAAGCGCCCGCTGGCCGGCAGGCCCATCGGCGCCTTCACCAGCTTCATGCCGTGCGGCGCCATCTCGCGCTCGAAGTGCCCTGCGGCGCGCGTCATGTGGTAGCCGTGCGTGACCAGCACGATCTGCTCGATGCCGGCGGCCTGCAGCATGGCCACGCTGGCGCGGGCGTTCTCGCGCGTGTCGCGCGAGCTGCCTTCCGTCCAGCGCAGCCTGAACCCGAACTCCTGCTCGGCCACGCGCGCAGCGATCTCGGCCTCGGTGGCGCCGGTGGACGCGGCGTGGCCGACGCCGCCGCTGAACAGCACCGGCAGCTGCGTGCCGCGCGCCAGCCACAGGCCGTAGCGCAGCCGCTCGATGCTGCGCTCGTTGAGCGACGACAGCCCGTACTCCGGCGCCAGCACGCGGCGGCCGCCGCCCAGCACCACGATGGCGGTCCTGGGAGCCTTGCGCAGCTCGGCGATCTCGCGCTCGATCAGCGCCGGCGGCGGCTTCGTCAGCAGGCGCAGCAGCGTCGAGCCCAGGGCGCCGGTGGCGCCGAACCACAGGCCCAGCACCGCCAGCAGGATCAGCGTCCAGGCCAGCAGCCGGCGCCGGAACATCAGCCGCGCACCCGCCAGCACCAGCAGCAGCAGTGGCACGGGGGGCAGCACGAGGGCCGTGGCCCAGGGTTTCCAGGACTCGATGCCGAGCGTGAAGAACAGTTCGTTCATGGTGCGTGGCCGCTACAGTGCGGCGAGTGTACGGACGCGCCCTGCCGCCATGCCCCTCACCACGGACGAGCCTTCGATGAACTCACAGACCCTTACTTCCCCCGCCGCGTCGGCCGCCACGCTGGTGCTGGGTGGCGGCTGCTTCTGGTGCCTCGAAGCGGTGTACGAGCTGGTCGACGGCGTCACGGCCGTCGAAAGCGGCTACTGCAACGGCCACGTCCGCAACCCCACCTACGAGCAGGTGTGCAGCGGCGACACCGGCCATGCCGAGGTGGTGAAGCTGAGCTTCGACCCGGCGCGCATCTCGCTGCGCGAGCTGCTGGAGATCTTCTTCGTCATCCACGACCCCACCACGCTGAACCGCCAGGGCAACGACGTCGGCACGCAGTACCGCAGCGGCATCTACGTCGGCTCGGCCGAGCAGGAGGCGGTGGCGCGCGAGGTGGTGGCCGAGCTGCAGGCGGCGCTGTCGGCGCGCGGTGCGGGCCGCGTCGTCACCGAGATCGTGCCGCTGGCGAACTACTCGCGCGCCGAGGACTACCACCAGCACTATTTCGCCAACCACCCGGGGCAGGGCTACTGCGCCTTCGTGGTGGCGCCCAAGGTCGAGAAGTTCCGCCGCAGCTTCGCGGCGCGGGTCAGGACCGCGGGCTGAGCGCGCGGGGCCCGGCGCTCACAGCGGCGTGAAGCCGCTGGGCTCGTCGAGGTCGGGAAACACCGAGTCCAGGCCGCGCCGCAGGTGCTGGCGGCGCTGGCGCACCACCGGGTCGGCGCCGGCCAGGGCAGCGAAGGCCGGGGCGCGCAGCAGCCACAGGTCCACCGGTTCCTCGGCGGCGCGCACCTGGGCCTGCAGCCACTCGATGCCGGCGATGTCCTCCAGCGCATGCATGAAGGTCCGCTTGAGGTCGACGAAGGCGCGGCGGGCGGCGGCGTGGGCCTGGCGGTCGGAGGGAAGGCCCGACAGGCTGGGGGCGGCCAGGCCGGCGAGGGCAGGGCCGTAGTGACGCGGTGCGGCGGCGTGCATCGTGGCGTTCCGGGGCTACAGCGGGGCGAACTGCGAGCGTGGCGCCCGCGTCGGGAAGTGCGCGTTGACCAGGATCAGCCGGGCCTCGGCCTCGGCCTGGCTGTGGGTCACCGAGATGGCGTGGTAGAGGTCGCTGCGCAGGTGCCAGAGGTCGCGCAGCGAGTGCGCCTGCTGCACGCGCCAGCGCAGCTGCTCGGCCGCGAGGTTGTCGACATCGGCCAGCGCCGCCGCGAACTCGCGCTTCACCACGGCCAGCCGGTTGGGAGGCGGGGCGGTGTCGCGCGGCGAGGGCGCCAGCAGCCAGAACATCAGCCGCTGCCACCAGCCACCGCCAGCCGCGGGCGAGTAGTACACCAGCGAGGGCGGCATGCAGGCGCTGCGCGGCAGCGTGCTCGCCGGCAGGGTGCTTCGCGGGTGCAGGCGGCGCCTGGGGGCAGTGGAGGGCCGGAACGGCAGCAGCGACATGGTGGTGGCGGTATCGGACGGCCTGACGGGAACTGAAGCCGCATGGTGCTGCGGGCAGCCCCGGGCCGATGGCGGGAACAGGGGCGGTTTGCCGCCGTTCATCCGCGCGGGGCGGTGTCCGGGCAAGCCCGGGGCGTGACGTCGCGGGCGGGCGACGACACTGGCCCGCCCTGCCACTGACCTGCCCGACCCATGCGCTGGATCCGACGCGGCCTGGCCGCGCTGTTGCTGCTGTTGCTGCTGTCCGCGCTGGCCCTGGCGCTGTACGCCTGGAAGACGCTGCCCCGCCACGAGGGCACGCTGGTGCTGCCCGGCGCCCGCGGCGAGATCCGCATCGAGCGCGACGCCCACGGCATCCCCACCATCGTGGCCAGCCACCCGCTCGACGCCTACTACGGCCTCGGCGTGGCCCACGCGCAAGACCGCCTGTGGCAGCTGGAGACCCATCGCCGCATCGGCAGCGGCCGCACCGCCGAGGCCTTCGGCGCCGCGGCACTGGACACCGACCGCTTCCTGCGTGCCCTTGGCGTGCGGCGCGCGGCCGAGGCGCAGTGGGCGCAGGCGCCCGCCGGCACGCGCGAGGTGGTCGAGGCCTACGCCGCCGGCATCAACGCCGTGGTGGCCGTCGGCGCGCAGGCGCGGGCACCGGAGTTCCTGCTGCTGGGGCTGCAGCCCGGCCGCTGGGAGCCGGCCGACAGCTTCGCCTGGGCCATCATGATGGCATGGGACCTGGGCGGGAACTGGAACACCGAGCTGCTGCGCCTGCGCCTGGCGCTGAAGCTGCCGGTGGCGCGCATCGAGCAGCTGCTGCCGCCCTATCCGGGCGACGCCGTTGCGGCCGGCGCCGACTACGCGGCGCTGTACCGCTCGCTGGGCCTGGGCGCCACCCGGGTGGCGGCGCTGACGCGCGGGCTGGAGGCGGCGCCGCCCTCGGGCGTGGAGGGCGTGGGCAGCAACAACTGGGTGCTGGCGGGCAACCGCACCACCACCGGCGCGCCGCTGCTGGCCAACGACCCGCACCTGAAGATCAGCGCCCCGGCGCTGTGGTACTTCGCGCGGCTGAAGGCGCCGGGGCTGGACGTGGCCGGCGCCACGATGCCGGGCCTGCCCTTCGTGGTGCTGGGCCAGAACGCGGACATCGCCTGGGGCTTCACCAACACCGGCCCCGACGTGCAGGACCTGTACCTCGAGCAGGTGGACCCCGCCGATGCCCACCGCGTGCGCACGCCCGGAGGCTTTGCGCCGCTGCAGGTGGCCACCGAGACCATCCGCGTGAAGGGCGGCGCCGACGTGCCGATCACCGTGCGCCGTTCGCGCCATGGGCCGGTCATCAGCGATGCCGGCGGCATGGCCGATGCACTCGGCACCGCAGGCAGCCCGGGCGGTTTCCTGCTGGCCATGCGCTGGACGGCGCTGGACGCCGACAGCGACCCCGTGGGCGTGGGCCTGGCGGTGCAGCAGGCGCGCTCCGTGGAAGGCTTTTTCCAGGCCACGCGCGGCTTCGTCGCGCCGATGCAGAACATGGTGGTGGCCGACCGCGCCGGCCGCATCGGCGTGATCTCGCCCGGCCGCGTGCCGGTGCGCGCACCCGAGAACGACCTCGGCGGCCGCGCCCCGGCGCCCGGCTGGGACGCTCGCTACGACTGGGCGGGCTTCGTGCCCGCCGACGAGACGCCGCGCCGGCGCGACCCCGCCGTCGGGTGGATCGCCACCGCCAACCAGCGCATCACCGAGCCCGGCTACAGGCACCACCTCACGCACGAATGGGCGCTGCCCTACCGGCAGCAGCGCATCGAGCAGGTGCTGGAGTCCAGGCCCAGGCATTCGCTGCAGGACCTCGCGGCGCTGCAGATGGACCGCCGCTCGCTGGCCATGGCGCGGCTGCTGCCGTGGCTGAAGCAGGCGGCCGCGGCAGCCGAGGCCGCGCCGGTCGCGCACCCGCTGGCCGCCGCCGCGCGGGCGCAGCTGGAGGCCTTCGACGGCGACATGGCGCCCGACCAGGCCGCACCGCTGATCGCGTGGGCCTGGCAGCGCCAGCTGGCGCGTGCCATCTTCGCCGACGACGCCGGCGAGGCGCTGTGGGACAAGAGCCTTGCCGGCCGCAGCTTCCAGGACGCCCTGGAAGGCGTGCTGGCGCGCGACGACGCCACCTGGTGCGACGACCGCACCACCCCGGCGGCCGAGAGCTGCGCGACGCAGGCCACGCAGGCGCTGGTGCGCGCGCTCGACGAGCTCGCGGCGCGGCAGGGTCGGGCGCTCGCGGCGTGGCGATGGGGCGACGCGCACGTGGCGCGTTCCGAGCACCGCCCGTTCAGCCGCGTGCCGGTGCTCCACCGGCTGTTCGAGCTGCGCACGCCGGTGGGCGGCGACACGCACACCGTGATGGCGATGCGGGTGAACCTGCGGCCCGATGCGCTGACCGGCGACCTGTTCCACGTCGACCATTCGGCCAGCCTGCGCGCGGTGTACGACCTCGCCGACCGCCAGCAGTCGCGCGTGGTGCACTCCAGCGGGCAGAGCGGCATCGTGTTCTCGCCGGCCTACCGCGCCTTCGTCGGCCCGTGGACGCGTGGCGAACTGCTGCCGCTGTGGGCCGCGCAGCCGCCGGCCGCGGTGCTGCGGGTGAAGCCGCGGCCCTGACGGGGCTTCCGGGAGCGGCAGGCCCCGTGGCCGGGGGCCCGGGACACCCCGGGCGGCGTCGGCCTAGCGCCCGGTCGAGGGCTCGGTGAACTGGCCTCGCAACAGCTGCCGCGCGAGCTTGTCGACCGCGGCCTGCGCCGCCGCCGCCTCGGGCAGCCAGCCGCGCGCGCCGGCCCAGCGCAGCATGGCCTGCAGGTCGGCCGCCCCGCTGCCCTGGCCCAGCCCGTCGCCGTCGGCGCCGACCACCGTGCTCAGGCCGGGGTTCTCGGCGAAGGCACGTCCGCTGACCAGGATCTGCAGCATCGGTCGCGTCAGCGTGCGCCGCACCTGCTGGATGGTGGCGGCCAGGTCGGCGATGCGGTCCTGGCGCGCGAACACCGCGCTCTGCGCCAGGTGCAGCACGCCGTAGTCGCGGCTGCGCAGCACGCTGCACAGTTCGGCGGCGTCACGCGGGAACGCGAAGTCGACGGTCCAGCCGGCGGCGTCCAGTGCCACGGCCGCGAAGGTGGCGCCGGCCAGGTGCTGCTCGCCGGGTGCCGGGGTCACCAGGGCCAGCCCGCCCTGGCGGGGCACGCGCCGCGGCCGCTGGCCGGCCACGCTGCGCACCAGCAGCTGCAGCCGGCCCTGTCCGAGCACCAGCTCCACGCCTTCCAGCCGGTCGTCCATCCACATCTGGCCCATCGCGCGGGACACGGGCCCGACGAGGTGCCAGCCGAGTGCGCTGAGCAAGGGCCGCTCGTCCAGCACGTGCTGGACGAGCTGCTGGGCTTCGGCTTCCTCGCCGCGGCACAGCACCATCGCCATCCGCTCGGGGCTGGGCAACGTGCGCCAGAAGGCGATGCCCTGCATGAAGTCGGATGCGACGTCGGCCTGGCGCCCCAGGGTGTCCATGGCCAGCGGCTCCACGGGCACGGCCGTGCTCTCGGCCGCCGGGTCCTCGCTGCTGGCCAGCTGCATCTGCCAGCCGGCGAACAGGCGCAGGGGCGACCACGGTGTGGGCAGCGCCTCGACCTCGGTGTGGCGGTCGTCGTGCTGGATCGACTGCCAGACGCGCTCCACCCCCGAGGCCGGGCCCTCGAGCCACTGCACGAAACAGCCTTCGTGATAGACGAGCAGGCCGGTCAGGTCTTCGAGGGCATTGCGCTCGCGGGCCTGCAGCAGCAGGGCGCGCAGGCCGGCGTGATCCATGGGGCGCGTCGCGCGGCTGCGGTAGACCAGCTGGCGAAGCGGTTCGGGCGGGTGGGACTGCGACATCGGGGACAACTCGGCGCGCATCGTACTGCCGCGCGCGCCCGGCGGGGGGCGGGGCTCGCCAAGGGCCCGCCGTTCCGCGACACGCGGTGCCGACTCGGCGGACCTGGAAACAACGAAGCCCCGCGGGGGCGGGGCTTCCGGGGTGGTGCGGCTCGCTCGCCGCACGAGCGCCGTCGGGTCGCGGTCAGGCGGCGCGCTTGGCCTTCGGGGCGGCGGTCTTCGTGGCGCTCACGGCCGTGGCCGTGACGGCGGCGAAGTTGGCCTCGGCCACTTCAGCGGCCTGCTTGGCGGCCTTGTGGGCGCTTTCGTAGGCGTTGTTGGCGGCGGCCACGGCCGACTTCACCAGCGCCACGGCGCTTTCGGTGCCGGCGGGGGCGTTCTTGACGGCGGTGTCGACCATCGCCAGCACCTTCTTCTGGCTGTCGGCCATCTGGGCCTCGGCCGTCTTGGTGAACTCGGCGCCGGTGCCGGCCAGGATGTCGTACAGGTGGCGGCTGTAGGCGGCGGCCTTCTCGGCAGCCGGTTGCAGCAGGCCGGCCTGCAGGGCCAGCAGTTCCTGCGCGTCCTTCACCGACAGCGCGGCGTAGGTGGTGTCGGCGGCTTCGCCCAGCGTGGTCTTGGCGACCTGCAGGTTGAGCTCGACCAGCTTCTCCATGCCTTCGAAGGCCTTGGTGGTGAGGCCGAAGAGGGTCTCGAACGAAGCCTTCTGGGCGGCCATGAACTGCTCGGGGGTGAAGGGGGTGGACATGAGGATCTCCAGGACAAGGTCAGGTTGGGAACGAGGAACGAAGCCGTCGCACCGCGCCGCCTTCCTTCACCCCGGCTTCGGGGCCGTGGTGGATGCTGCGCTGCAACATGAGACGAAGTATAGGGTTCTCCCGATGGCCTGCAAGCGGTTTTTGCTGCGCCGCAACAATCTAGGGGCATCTTCCTAGAATCCGCCGCCGTGCGCGCCTTCCACTCCGACACCTTCGTGCTGCCGCTGCCGGCCGGTCACCCGTTCCCGATGACGAAGTACCGGTTGTTGCGCGAGGCGGCCGAGGCTTCGATGCCGGGCATCCGCGTGACCGAGGCGCCGCCCGCCAGCGACGGCGAGCTGGCGCTGGCGCACGAGCCGGCCTGGATCGACGCCGTCGCGCAGGGCACCACCTCAGCGGCGCAGCAGCGCGAGATCGGTTTTCCCTGGAGCGAGCGCATGGTCGAGCGCGCCCGGCGCTCGGTGGGCGCGAGCATCGCCGCGGCGCGCACGGCGCTGTTCGGCGCGGCCGGCACGCCGGAAGGCGTGGCCGCCAACCTGGCCGGCGGCACGCACCACGCCTACGCCCACAAGGGCTCGGGCTACTGCGTATTCAACGACGTGGCCGTGGCCGCGCGGCTGATGCAGGCCGAGTGGCACCGCGCGCGGCGTGCGCTGCTCCGCGTGCTCGTCATCGACCTCGACGTGCACCAGGGCAACGGCACGGCCAGCATCTTCCAGGGCGACGACACCGTGTTCACGCTCTCGCTGCACGGCGCGAAGAACTTTCCGTTCCGCAAGGAGGCCGGCGACCTGGACGTCGAGCTGCCCGACGGCTGCACCGACGAGCCCTACCTGGCGGCGCTGGACGCGGCGCTCGACACCGCGTTCGCGCGCCAGGCCGCCACGCCGCCCGGCCTGGCCTTCTACCTGGCCGGCGCCGACCCGCACGAGAACGACCGCCTGGGGCGCCTCAAGATCAGCGCCGAGGGCTTGGCCGAGCGCGACCGGCGCGTGCTGGCCGCGCTGCGGCAACGCGGCATCCCGGTGGCGCTGTCGATGGCCGGTGGCTACGGCCGCGACCTCCACACCACGGTGGCGGTGCAGCGGCGCACGCTGGAGCTGGCGTTCGAGTCCTGGCAGGGCTGGCAGGCTCGCCTCGGCCAGCCGCAGCCGGCCGCCGCATGAGCACGCCGTCGCGCCCGCAGCCGCAGGCCCGGGACACCTTCGCCCACTTCGAGACCATCGCCACGCGCTGGATGGACAACGACGTCTACGGCCACCTGAACAACGTCGTCCACTACAGCCTGTTCGACACGGCGGTGAACCGCATGCTCATCGGCGCCGGGGCGCTGGACATCCACGCCGGCGCGGTGATCGGCCTCGTGGTGCACACGCAATGCCACTACTTCGACAGCCTGGCGTTCCCGCAGATCGTGCACGCCGGCATCCGCGTGGAGCAGCTGGGCCGCTCGAGCGTGTGCTACGGCATCGGCCTGTTCGGCGACGACGCGCCGCGCTGCGCCGCCTTGGGCCAGTTCACGCACGTGTACGTCGACCGCGCCACGCGCCGGCCGGTGCCTCTGCCCGAGGCGCTGCGCCGGGTGCTCGAGCCGCTCGTCGTCAACGCCGCACCGCATCCCTGAACCCCAGCAACGCATGAATCCCACGCCCGAATCCATCGCCGCCGCCGACCACGCCATCACCAGCCGGCATTCGATGCGCGCCTACCTGCCCACGCCGGTGCCGCGCGAGACGATCGAGCAGATCCTGGCCGTGGCTGCGCGCGCGCCCAGCGGCACCAACACGCAGCCCTGGCAGGTGCACGTGCTGACGGGCGAGCCCAAGGCCGCGCTGTCGCGGGCGATCCGCGCCGCCTACGACGACCCCGAGGAGCGCGCCCGCCACACCGAGCCCTACGCCTACTACCCCACCGAATGGCGCAGCCCCTACATCGACCGCCGCCGCAAGGTGGGCTGGGACCTGTACGGCCTGCTCGGCATCGGCAAGGCCGACAAGGCCCGCATGCACGAGCAGCACGCCAGGAACTACGACTTCTTCGGCGCGCCCGTGGGCCTGATCTTCACCATCGACCGCGTGATGCAGCAGGGCTCGTGGCTCGACTACGGCATGTTCCTGCAGAACGTGATGGTGGCGGCGCGCGCGCGTGGGCTGCACACCTGCCCACAGGCCGCGTTCACACAGTTCCACCGCTTGATCGCCGCGCACCTGGGCCTGTCGGATCAGCAGACCGTGGTCTGCGGCATGGCGCTGGGCCGCGCCGACCCGGCGGCGGTGGAGAACACGCTCGTCACCGAGCGCGAGCCGGTCTCGGGGTTTGCCCGGTTCCTGGGGTGAGGCGGTGGTCAGGCGCTGCTCAGCCAGGCCTTCCTAGAATCGCCCGCCCACCGCCCGTGGTGGCCAGAAGAACGACAACGAGGACGATCCGATGAAGCACCGCAAGGCCGCCGCGCTGGCGCTGCTGCTGGGCCCGGCCGTGGCCCGCGCCGCCGAGATCGACGGCGCGCAACTCGCCGCCTGGTGGGCGCTGCCCTTCGTGGGCGTGCTGCTGTCGATCGCCTTGTTCCCGCTGCTGGCGCCGCGCGTGTGGCACCACCACTTCGGCAAGATCACCGCCGGCTGGGTGCTGCTGTTCCTGCTGCCCTTTGCCGCCGTGTTCGGCACCGGCACCACGGGCGGCGTGCTGGTGCACGCGCTGGTGGCGGAGTACATCCCGTTCATCATCCTGCTGACGGCACTGTTCACCGCGGCCGGCGGCATCTACGTGCGCGGCAACCTGCACGGCAGCCCGCTCACCAACGTCGGGCTGATGGCCACCGGCTCGTTCCTGGCCAGCTTCATGGGCACCACGGGGGCCTCGATGCTGCTGATCCGCCCGCTGCTGCGCGCCAACGACAACCGCCGGCATCGCGCCCACGTGGTGGTGTTCTTCATCTTCACGGTCAGCAACGCCGGCGGCTCGCTCACGCCGCTGGGCGACCCGCCGCTGTTCCTGGGCTTCCTGAAGGGCGTGGACTTCACCTGGACCCTCAAGAACCTGTTCCCCGAGACGCTGTTCCTGCTCGGCGCGCTGCTGGCCATCTTCTACGCCGTGGACAGCTGGTTCTACCGCCAGGAAGGCACCCTGCCGGTGGACCCGACGCCGGACACGAAGTCGCCCGCCGGCTTCGGCCTGGAGGGCGCCATCAACCTGCTGCCCCTGGCCGCCGTCGTGGGCCTGGTGCTGATGAGCGGGCTGTGGAAGCCGGGCGTGAGCTTCGACGTCTTCGGCACGCCGGTGGAACTGCAGTCGCTGGTGCGCGACGGGCTGCTGCTGGTGGTGATCGGCGTGTCGCTGGCCATCACGCCGAAGGGCGTGCGCGAGAAGAACCAGTTCTCGTGGGCGCCGATGCAGGAGGTGGCCAAGCTCTTCGTCGGCATCTTCGTCACGATGATCCCGGTGCTGGCCATGCTGAAGGCCGGCGCGGCCGGGCCGTTCGCGGCCGTGGTGGGCGCCGTCACCGACGAGGCCGGGCAGCCGCTGCCCTGGGCCTACTTCTGGCTCAGCGGCTCGCTCTCCAGCTTCCTGGACAACGCGCCCACCTACCTGGTGTTCTTCAACCTGGCCGGCGGCGACCCGGCCACGCTGATGACCAGCGGCGCCGCCGTGCTGGCCGCCATCTCGGCCGGCAGCGTGTTCATGGGCGCCAACACCTACATCGGCAACGCGCCCAACTTCATGGTCAAGGCCATCGCCGAAGACCGCGGCGTGGCCATGCCCAGCTTCTTCGGCTACATGCTGTGGAGCGGGGCGGTGCTGATCCCGCTGTTCGTGGTGATGACCTTCATCTGGTTCGTCTGAGGAGATCCCCTGTCATGAGCAAGCCTGCCGTGCTGGTGGCCCGTGCCGTGTTCCCCGAGACCGTGGCGCGCCTGGCGCAGCACTTCGAGGTCGAGACCAACGACGCCGACACGGTGTTCACGAAGCCGCAGCTGATCGAGCGGCTGCGCGGCAAGGCCGGCGCCTTCACCACCGGCAGCGAGCGCATCGACGCCGAGGTGCTGGCCGCCTGCCCGGGC
>JACCDR011321310.1_pt1 | contig 12868 bp, 9 predicted proteins | sample 7446431 | NCBI WGS metagenome assembly JACCDR01 (sample SAMN15323443, study PRJNA562643) | freshwater metagenome | isolation source: river surface water | place: USA:Blue River Watershed | collected 2017-08-17
CAGGGTGCTGAGTCTTCTGGCCTTCCAGTCGGTAGGCGTAGTGAATTTCGCTTAGCGCGTAGGGGATGTCCTCTTCGAGCTGAAACGGAAGCATGAGCTCCGCTTTTTTCTTACTCTTCACCGGCATCGTCAGGAACCGAGTCGTCATGAGGTGGTGGTCGGCCTGATAGATAATTCGAGTATCCGGGCGGGCCGTGCTGTCGATGACGTCCTGAATGATGGCGGCGACGCTTTCTTCCTGGGTAAGGTCAGGATGGTCGGCCATGTAGTCCCGCAGGACGATCTCGCTCATATCAGCGTGCGCGATCTTGCGGCGATCTACGAACGAGGAGAGGTACTTAATACTGTAGGTTCCGACGTCAATGGCCAGTATGTGCATAGAAATATTTTCAACTAATTCCCCGGAAAAACCTAGTCATTTCTCGGACGTAGAAAGCTAGTTGACCTGAATCTCGATGATCTTGGGTTCGAGAAGCTGAGTGTTCTGGTCACCAGAGGGAGGATTAGTTCCTCCTCCTGGCTGTACTATGGGAGGGGGTTCATCGGGATTTGCTGGCCGGCAGTTGGGAGGAGTGCCGACCTGGCCTTGCGGACACGGGGACGGGGGAGTGGTCTCATTCTTAGGAAGGACCACGTAGGCCACAAGCGTATAATTGGCGCGGTTAAAGGTGCCTTCCGAGATAATCTTAAAAAGGTTGGGGTTTGAGCCGAAGGAAATCCCCTTATCTTCGAAAAGTTTTAGCCTGGCGTCGAAGTCTCCCTCCGACATGAGTCGCTCTTGTTCGACCACGTAGCGCTTGAAGTCACCTTTCGAGTTAATAAACTTCGGCTGCTCAGGATCGTCACGCCAAAGGAAGAACTCGCGGATGTCGTCGTCAGTCATCGTGGGGATAAGAATCTTTAGCATATTGGCGGTGAGCTTGTTGAAGTCAATCTGCGTATTGGGGTAAACGGAGAATTCGTTCTGGATGAGTTCGATCAGTTCGTCGTTCCACCCGGGAATAGCGTAGAGCTCGCTGCCTGAACCAAGGGGACCGAACTTGGGAGAGAGTGGAATGCTCTGAAAGTTGCTCTCAGCTTCGGCAGCGAGTGGGTCCTGGCCCATTCCACCAGCGTCAGACACAAAGTACTTAAGGTTAGTCACGAGCTCCTGGTAGTTCAGGTTTGAGTACCGGTCGTCAAAGGCTTCGTCTTTCTCGCGCTTCTGTTCAACCAGACGCTTCAAGAGAAAGAAGAGGGATTGGTCGACGGAGACGTCGCTGGCGATCGCATTATCGGCCATGTTTAAGGCGGAGGTGTTGTCCTGCCCATCTTCGGCGGATGCATCAGGATTAAACTTCGTCATGTCGACCCGAAGCATATTGAGGTTGAGTCGGTTGGAGATGTTTTGGATACTGACTTTCATCTCCCCTTCGAGGAGCGTCTCTTTCTCAAATTTTTCGACTGTTGCCTTGAGCGCGGCGTTGGCACCAGCGCCTACGGGAATCGGGAACATGAAAGGGACTTCCCACAATTGATTGAGGAGTTGACCCTGCACCATATTTTTTGCATTGGCGTTTTTCTGGACGGTGTTGAAGGCCTCCTTATAGAGCCGAAGGCGTGTCATTGCTAACTGAAGTCCTGACTCGGCGAGGAGCTTGGCCTGAGACTTATCGAGAATATTTGTCGCCTTCAAGCGAGCGATCTTCGACTCGAAGGTAAATTCTCCGTAGATCGCCATCAGGAGGAGGATGGCAGTCATGATCATCATGAGTGCGATACCGCGGTCATTCCCAAGGATGAGTTTTGCGTCTTTTTTAAAACCCATTCGTGCCTCCGCCGGCGGCGCTGTTGACTCCACCCTGTTGGCCTGCCTGGGCTGCAGGAGGGGCCGTGGTCTGATCCTGGGGAGTAACCATAGGCCAATGGGTTCTGAAGATGCGCGAAGCCGTGCGTTGGGTGCCGAAAGAGTCATACCACGTGATGAGAACCTTCACTCCTCGAACAATGGACTCACCGTTCTGGATGCTCCTGAGTGACGTCTCCCATTTTCTGCGCTGGAAGTCCCAGAATTGAAACTCGAGCTTTTCGACGTTTCTCAAGAGGACTGCACCCTTGACTCGGTCGACGTCCTCGATGTTAATCCGCTTCTCTGAATAGGGGTCGTCGGCCGAAAAGTAACGGACAAAACTTTTCAGAGACTTTGGCATATTCGTATTTTTTTCCTCTTCTTCAGTCTGGGTTTGCTCTGCCAGAGCGTAGCGGACCCAAGCGAAGTGGGACTGTTTCTGGTTTTCGACTTTCCGTCGGTTAGACGTAGTGAAGAATTCAAAAACAGATTTCTCCGGGGCATAAAAGCGTGGCACCGGAAAGCCTTCCTTACTCACGCCCATGAAGTGCTCGTTGCGCTCGAAACGCTGCACCAACTGTTCGAAGTATTGTTGTGCGAGTGGTCCCATATTCCCAGCAGGGTTGGGAGTAACCGGAGGTACGACCGCGGCGGTGTCCCCATCGGTGTTTGGAGGATTACCTCCCACGGGGCCGTTGTTCATACTCAAGAGTGTTGAGAAGTAGAGCGGCGAATAAACCTGTGACAAATCCCACTCAAAGCGGCTCATGGCAGTTTCGATCTGGAGATTATTTTCATTCACTTCAGTCGTGCGTTCCTTGGTGAGAGCAGCGTTCTCGGTGATGCTCACGACTGCGAGCGAGATGAGTGCTAGGATGGTGATCGCGATCAGGATCTCGAGCAGAGTGAAGCCGCGTTCGGAGGCGAGGGTTTCCTTAGAAACCGACGTTGAGTTGGACGCGCTCATTGTAGTTCGTGAGGAAGGTTGAAAGGGTAAAATTGTATTTGGTTTCCTTGTTGGTCACAGTAACGCGCGCTTGCCATAGAATGCGCTCGATGTTTTTTCTGAGCTCTTCGAAGACCATCTTCTCGACGCTAGAATTCCGCTGGCCAGCGGTGTTTTCGTTAAAATAATCTCCATCATAGGATTCCTTGGCCTCTTCGGAAGCCCCGCCCTTTTGGGCGAAGAGCTGGGCGAAGTCTGGTACTGTTAGCCGCCGAAGTTCCAGTGTGTACTCGTAGCCGGAGAATTCTTTTTCCTCAAAGGTCTTAGTCTCTTTAAGATTGGCGTCGGCGTTAGTGAACTTAGGTGGATCCAGGACAAGTTCGTTAATCTTTCGCTCGGCCAGCTGCTGCAGAATGAGTTGCTCTTCCGAGAGCCGTGAATCCTCGACGTTATAACCCTGACCCGTGAGATAGGCCGTCACAAAAAACGCAAAGAGAGTGATGGCAATCATCACCTCGAGCAGGGAGAAACCTGAATCGTCGATTATCTTGCGAGCCACTCTTTGTATACCTCTTCCATCTTAGTTTGAAGGATATCCTCCAGTTTCGCAACGCCGGAAGTCTTGAGAGGTTCGAAAACGTTGGTGGTCTCGGACAGGAACGGTGCTATCTCGAGGTAAGCGATTTCCTCAACAGTTGAGAAGATGATGATTCCACCGTCTTTCTCGCCAGTGGGATAGAAATAGAGCGTCGCTTCGCCCTCTTTGACGAGCTCTTTTTGAGAGGTGCTCGCCATCCCGAGAATCGTAACGTCCGGGGAGATCTCGTGTTTGATCTCCTCGAACTCCTCGACCTTCGTGAACTGACGGTCAAGGGCCGCGCGCTTGTCCGCCTCTGCCTTCTCATCCTGCAGAGACTTGCTTGCTTTAACCGGCATATCCGGGAGTGGGAGATTGCCTGCGGGGCCGTATTCGACGGTATATTCGACGGGGTTTTTGTCGAGAGAAATCCGTAGTCGCACCACTGTATTTCGCAGGACCGCCTCGTTCCCAGCAAAACGTACAGAGCGATCGAGGTCGTCGACGGCGGTTTTAAGGTCCCGGTGCTTCTGGACGGTGTCGCTGGAGGGAACTGCCAGAAAGATGAGTGCCGCTAAGACAAGAGCAACGAGGATTTCGATAAGGCTAAAGCCTTTCTCGGAGGAGTCATCTGAGGGGAAAGGGGAGAAACGAAAAAGACTCCGATCGTGCAGATGCGCGACCGGAGTCTGAAGTGCCCTTAAGTTCGAACTAGAGGTCTTTGTAGTTAATATCGGCATCGGTGCCTTCACCACCTTCCGCGTTATCAGCGCCGAGGGAGATGATGTTGAAGGTCTTGCCATCAGACTCGTAGACGAATTCGCTATCCCATGGATCCATAGGGACCTTGCCGCCCTCGATGTAGCCACCCGGAGCATAACGCTTACACTCGCGGCCGCCCTCAGGCTTGTTGACCAGTGCATCGAGTCCCATATCGGTAGTGGGGAGGTAATTACAGTCACGGCGGAACTCTTTCAGACGGTCAGCGATGGACTTGATCTGAATCCTGGCCGAGGAGACTTTTCCTTCCTGGAGCTGCTCGAAGACCTTTCCTCCGACGAATGTGCCGGCGAGAGCGAGGAGTGTCAGGGCGATGAGGATTTCGATTAAGCTCATGCCCGCCTGGGATTTTAGGATCTTTTGCGCATTGGAAAACATATCTCTTTATCTCCTTCGAGGTAATCGTTGAGGGCTTTAGCGTAGCGAATTCATGTTCATCATCGGAATAACAACGGCGAAGACGATGAAGCCGATCGCCAAACCGAGACAGATCATCATGATGGGCTCGAGTACCGAGGTTAGTCCGCTGATACGTGATTGTACTTGATCCTCGTAATTTTCTGAAATGATTTTTAACATCGGCTCAAGTTCTCCGGACCGTTCTCCCAGTTTTATCATGTGAGTCACGAGCGGGGGAAAGTAGCCGCACTGGATAAGGGGCTGTGCGAGGGAGGCACCTTCGGAGACCGATTGGCGGGCCTTTTCGACCGCGTCCTTCATGTGGACGTTTGGGATCAGGTTCTTTACGATCGTAAGCGCTGTCAGGATGGGCACCCCTGAATTCATCAGCGTCCCAAGAGTCGAGCAGAACCGACTCACGTTAATCATCTTAACCATAATCCCCAGGATCGGAAGCCGCAACTGCAGGGCATGCCAGCGGGACATGCCAGATTGGGTATTGATGTATTTCAGCGTGACGTAGATCGTGGTCAAAATGGCAATGATTACCAGCCACCAATAGTTCACTAGGAAGTTTGAGATCCAAATGCAGATCTGGGTGATGATCGGGAGCTCTTTTTTCATGGATATGAAAATTTTGGCGATTTTCGGAATCACGAAGATAAAGATCACATTCATCATGACAAAGCCAAAGACCGCCATGATAACGGGGTAGGTCATCGCGCCCTTGATCTTATTTTTGAGTTTCACCTGGGATTCGGTGAAGTCGGCGAGTCGAAGGAGCACGATCTCAAGGGTACCGGATGCCTCTCCCGCCTCAACCATGTTGGCGTAAATGGAATTAAAGACCTTGGGATGGTCCTGGAGTGCCTTGGCCAGGGATGCCCCTTCATTTACTTTTTGTCGCAAATCGGCGAGGACAAGCCTGAGGTTCGCATTATCGACCTGATCGGTCAGAGCTGCCAGGGCCTCGACGATCTGAATTTTTGCTTTAATGAGGGTGGCCAACTGCCGGGTCATCATGGCGAGGTCGTCTACTGGTACTGATCCACCAAATCGAAGGAGGCCGCCACCAGCGCCGGTATTTTGTGCCTTCTGCTCGCGAATATCAATCAGCATGATGCCCATGGATTTTACGCGCTGCTTGGCCGCGACGATGCTCTCCACATTGATCGTGTTGCGGACTTCTTTCCCTGTTCGGTCCATTCCTTTGTAGGCGTAGATCGGCATACTATTCTGTCTCTTCCGCGTTGATCGCGCGCATGATTTCGTCTACCGAAGTGATTCCTTCATAAATCTTGTCCATGGCGTCGCCCCGGAGTGTCCGCATTCCTGCTCGCACCGCCGCCTTTTTAATTGTGGCCGCGTCGGTCTTTTGGATAATGAGAGCGCGGATTTCGTCGTTGATCAGGAGGAGCTCTGAGACTACGGTTCGACCCGAGTAACCCGTGTTAGAACAGCGAAGACAGCCTACGGGCTTAAAGATCGTGGCATGATCCGGAACTTCATCCACATCAAGAATCACTTTTTCGAAATCTGAAAGGCTCGTCCGCACTTTACAGGCCGAGCAGAGTTTTCGGATGAGTCGCTGGGCAAGAACTCCGGCAAGTGACGAGGAGATCAGGAAAGGCTGAACTCCCATGTCGATGAGTCGAGTTGGTGCTGAGGAGGCGTCGTTGGTGTGCAGAGTGGAGAGCACGAAGTGACCTGACAGGGAGGCGTTGATCGCGATCTCTGCGGTTTCCCGGTCTCGCGTCTCTCCGATCATCACCACGTCTGGATTCTGGCGGAGAATTGAGCGTAGTGCGATGGCGAAGGTCAGGTCAATCTTGTGATTCACCTGGATCTGGGAGATTCCCGGGATCTCATATTCCACAGGATCTTCGACGGTAATGATCATCTTGTCCGGAGTTTTGATCCGGTCGAGGATTGCAAAGAGGGTTGTGGTTTTACCGTGACCTGTAGGGCCTGTGACATAAAGAACGCCGTGCTTTCGTCCGCCTAGTTCGTGAAGACCTTCGAGGATCTTCCCCCGGAAGCCCAGAGTCTCGAGGTTCAGTGCGGTATTATTTTTCTCGAGAACCCGCATAACGATCCTCTCGCCTGCCTGGATGGGCACGGTGGAGAGTCGAATGTCGATGTCCTTACCGGCGATTTTGATTTTGATACGACCGTCTTGGGGAAGGCGCTTCTCAGCGATGTCGAGCCGGGCCATGACTTTCACGCGCGAAGAGACTGCTGCATGGGTCTTTTTCGGTTGCCGGAGAATCTCGGTCATCACGCCATTGATCCGGAAACGGTAGACCGTCTCTCGCTCATAAGGTTCGATGTGAATATCCGAGGCGCGCTCTTTGACGGCGCGGAAGATGACCGAGTTCACAAATCGGATCACCGGAGCTTCATCATCAGTGGAATCCAGGATATCGATGGGCCCTTCTAGATCGAGATTTTCTTCAAAGGTTTCGTCCTCGATCGAGTCAACGATGTTCCGGTTTGCCTTTTCGTAGACCTTATTGATTGCGTCCTGGATTTTAAGTGGCGTGGTGCAAAGAATCTTGATCTCTTTTTTAAAGATCATGGTGAGGTCATTTACGACGTTGGTATTAAACGGGTTACTCATCAGCACGGTGACGGAGAAGTCAGTTTCGAGACAAGGCAGGACTTCGTGATGCTTGGAGTAGTTGATCGAAAGATCCTTCACGACATTCGGGTCAATTTCCTCGATCTTGATATCGGGGAGGTAGGGGATGCCGATCTGAAGGCAGACAACCTTCACCAATTCATGGGGGTGAATGAAGTTGCGCTTTAAGAGGATATCCCCGATGAGGCCCCCGTCAATCCGCTGCTGCTCGAGAGCGTCGTCGAGTTGCGCCCGCGTGAGCGAGGTGTACTTGATCAGGAGCTCTCCGATCTTTTCGCGGCCCAGTTCCGCCGATCTCATGAGTTCATTTGACATTGTCATCTAGTTCACCGATTTCCGTATTCCCTGGTAGTCAGGGGTCTCGAGTTCAGGTTCTGCTTCATCATTAGGCTGGACCTCGACTTCGTTCAAGTTCCGGTAGTGGTCCGCGTCTGATTGATCGTAGAGCGGGCCCTCGATCTGCTTGTCAAGCTTAGCGTTGAGTTCCTTCGAGAACTTGCCGTTCGGATCACGCTGATCCTCGTCGAACATGGTCTTCATGCCTTTGCTCCGTCGCTCAAGGATCTCTTTTGAGTTCTTTGAAGCGGTCTTGGCGTAGGGAGAAAGGATTTTCGGAGTCATGAAGAAGAGGATGTTGACCTTCTCCACGCTTCGGCTCTTATTCTTAAAGAGCCAACCAAGCACCGGAATGTCTCCGAGAAGTGGGATTTTGTTATTGGTGACCACTTCCCGATCCCTCAGGAGTCCTCCCATCGCGATGGTGTCTCTATCTCTGACCATGACTTCTGTGATCGCGGTTCTGGTGGTCGTCGGTCGGCCTAGCCCCTGTTCTGACCCCTGGGCGGCCTTGAAGTCGTCGATTTTCTGGTTAATCTTTAGCTTCACAAAACGCGTCACTTTATTAATCTGTGGTGTGATCTTAAGCGACAGCTTCGCTTCCTGTTGAGCATTACTAAAGGTTGAAACTCCGCCTTGTCCTATCGTCTGGTTTCGAATTGGCTCGGTATCACCGACTTCGAACGTCGCTTCCGTGTTATCGAGTGCGAGGATCTGTGGTGTGGCCAGAATGTTCGTGCTTTCATGGGAGGCAATCGCACGTATCAGGCCATTGATCGCGTTGACCTTGACCTCTGAAGAAGCTCCGTTGGCCCCGTTGATTTTCACTGTGCGGGAAGGACCGAGACCAACTCCGGCCACAAATCCGCCTAGTGATTGCGGCACCCCTGAAGTCAGGAGGTTCAGAAGGCCGCTCTGGCCTGAGGTCTGGGTGGTGAACCCGGCGCGCTGGACGTTTCCTTCGCCGTAGGCACCGACGTACTCGACGCCGAAGCCTCTGCTCTTTTGGACGTTTGCTTCAAGTATCAAGCCCTCAACATAGACCTGGTCACGGGGAATATCAAGTCTTCCAATCACGTCTCTTAACGTCAACCAATCGGTCGGGGAGGCGGTGACGACAAGAGCGTTATTGTTTTTGTCAGATGTGATCTTCACTTCGGCCGAGAAGATCGGGTTCTCTCCGGTACCTCCGCCACCGAAGGCGGTGAAGCGCGAAGCACCACCGGCCCCGCCTGCGCCGCCAGGCTGAGCAGCACCAGAGACGATGCTTGAGAGAGTCTTGGAGAGCTCTTCTGAATCTCCGTAATTTAGGTAGTAGACGTGGACTCGGTTTGATCCGGACGAAACCAGCTTCACGTCGAGCTTATTGATCAGGTCCCGGAGCTGTTTTGCGCCTTCGGCGTTGGCCATGGCAATGATCGAATTTGTTCTTGGTTCGGCAATGATCCGGGAAATCATTGAGGTTGACTCATTCCCTCCTGCAGCACCAGTGAACCGCGGTGTCGCAGTTCCTGGTCTGGCACCAGATGAGCCGCTACCACCTTTGAGGATATTGTCGAGAAGCTTCGCGATTTCTTGCGCGGAGGAGTTCTTAACTTTCACGATTTGCAGCGATTCTTCGTGCCCGGGCACGTCAAGAAACTTAACCATCTTCGCCAGGCGGTTAATGTTCGATCCTGTGTCGGCGATGATGATCGTGTTGGTTTGTTTGATGTCGATGATCCGACCATAGCGCGACATGAAGGGACGGAAGTTTCGGGCGATTTCCGCCGCAGAAACGGACTTGAGCGAGATGACTCGCATCACGTAGTTCTCGGTATCCGGAGTGTAGTTCCCGGTATAGATCTTCGTTGGAGTGTAGCGGATATCGCGGGCGTTGATGACCTTGTAAAAGGCGCCGGTCTTGATGAGGGAGTATCCGGCCATGTTGAGGGCAGCGAGATACGCTTTCCAGGCGTCACCGACGGTGATCGGCGTGGGGGCGATGATTGAAACCTTCCCCTTTACGTCCTTGTCAAGAATGAGGTTGATCCCAGTGAGCTTCTGCATATGCCGGGTGATTTCCATGATGTCTGTATCCGGGAAGTCGAAACTTTCGACGATCTCGGGGCCAAAGGCCGTTTCAGGGTTCAGGTTGACGTACTTATTTCCTTTCGGCTGTACACCTTGTCCAGGCGCCGGGCGGTCCCCAAAGGTGGTCTGGTTCGCCTCATCATCAAGGTCAGGCTCAAACGCCGAGTCGTTTTCAGCTTCTTCCGAGGCCGCAGCACTTTCTGCCGCTGCTTCTATGTTCTCCGCCGCCTTAAGTGCCGCGGCTGCATCTTCTGCCGTCATCGAATCGAGGTCGCTGTTGGCAGCGGCCCCACCCGTTGAGGGAGGGGTGCCTGCGCCAGGATTCGTATTGAATCGAGTTTGCGAACGGTATTTGTTAAACTGCGCCTCGGCCTCGAAGTTTCCCAATAGGAGTGACACGAAGAAGAGAGAACTGATGAGAGGCTTTTTCTGACGTCTTGTCTTAATCACCGGTCGTCCTTATTTTTTGATATTGTAATCGAGCATGGACTCAGTCCCTTCACGCTTTACTCCTAGCTGAAGCTTGTCCATATTTTTAATCCGGGCAAAGAGCCCCATCACTTCGTTCAGGTCATAAATCGGTTTGCCATTGATGCTGGTAATGATGTCCTGATCTTGCAGACCGAGGTAAGGGAAGATCCCCTGCGGATCCATCTCCGTCATCTTAAATGCCAGGGTGCCATCCGGGTTCTGAATTTTAACCGCGCGTGCCTGGGTGAGAATCGAGGCAATATCTTTAAGTTTCTCGTCCAGGAGTCCTTTGGAAATCATGAACTTGTTGCCAGCGTTCTCGATTCCTGGAAGCTTTTTGGTCTGTTTGAACTGTTTGCTCTGGGCCGGAGTCATGACGGAGATCGGCGAGCGCATGTCCCGTGCTTTCTCAGATGAGATGGTCTCGCAGACACCGTTTTCGAGGTTCTTAACCAGAATCTCAAGGCGTGTGATTTTGAAAATCATTGCGAGGTTTGAGATCTGCTCGCCCTCACGTACTTCCTGGAGCACCCGGTCTCCGCGCACTTGAACAGAGGCGAGTGATTTGACCGTGTCCTGAAGGACGACAGTGTTCACTAGCTTTATCGGAAGGGAGCTTTCCTGTTCGGCCGAATCGCATTTTGCCAGACTTTCTTTCTTCTTTCCTCCCAGACCGGTGTTGGTGCGGAAAATATTTATCCCACGGACCTGGGCCAGAGTGCCGACATTGAAGTCGTTATCCAAATTAATCGCGACCTCATAGCTCCGGGGAGTGTCTATAACCGGTGTGCCCTTAAGGTATAGGGCCGTACCCTTCCCGAGCGCGTAGGTGATGAGTGTGATGGCCGAGACCAGTCCGACTTGATGGATGGTCTCGCGCGCTTCACGTGAGAGGACGCGTTCGATGGTTTTTGAGATGTTTGGCGAAAGCGCAAAGAGACCCTCTCCGGCGCGGCCCTTAATTCCTTCTGGCAGTTTCAAGTTCCCCAGACGCGCACCGATGCCAGCGAGTCGATCACGAAATGAGGATGAGACACTGTCGGCCCCAAGGGATGCGATGTCTGTGCGGTCTTCGTCGGAACGGCGGCCTAGTTTAGGAAGACGTAATTTCGGTATTCGTAGTTTTGGAAGTCGAAGTCTTGAGAGCCAGGAGGAGGGGCGAAAAGTTTGAACTCCTGGGTTCGTGCGATCAGCATCGTCCAAATAGATCTTACTCTCTTCTTCTATCTCTCCGTCGGGAGGAAGCTGATCCTGATTGAGGATTTCGTCCTGTAGGGTATCGCTCCGGTTTCGGCGCCACGATAATTTTTTAAGGAAGTCTTTGAATTTATTTATCATCAATTAATTGTCATCAAATTTGCTGTTCTGTGCAAGTGCCGGCATGGACATTAAGTCACACTGGAATGGTCGGCTTCTCCGGATGTCCGACGATCCACGTCTTCTTTCTGGCGATGCTAGACAGGTGAACGATGCGAAACACTGTATTTTATCTCTAAGGGACCTTATACTCATGATGTTAATTCTAATTTTTCTAAAGAGGCCCGTATGTCAGCACACGAAAGTTCTAAAGAAATTCCATCGATTGTTGCGAGTATGTTCTATGGCGAAGTCCATGAGGATGAAGTTTTTCCCTACCCGCACCTCTCGGAGTCACAGGTTGAAATGGCCAAGGCGATGGTTGACGCCGTTGAGAAATTCGCTGAGGGGAGCATCGATTCAGTGAAGTTTGATCGTGAAGCGAAGATTCCTACGGAAGTTTTGCAGGGTCTCGCAGGGCTTGGTCTGTGCGGCCTGGGTGTGGGCGAAGAGTACGGAGGTCTAGGCCTTGATACTACTCTCTACGCGCGTGTTTTCTCACAGGTTGCCAGCATTGACGGAGCGATTGCGACCACACTCGGGGCGCACCAGTCTATCGGCTACAAGGCGCTGATTAACGATGGTAACGAAGAGCAAAAGAAATTCTGGCTCCCGAAGCTGGCAAGTGGTGAGGTCTTTGCGGCCTTTTGCCTGACAGAGCCGGGCTCTGGTTCAGACGCTTACTCGATTAAAACGAAGGCCACAAAAAATTCTGACGGCACGTATACGATCAACGGGCAGAAACTCTGGATTACGAATGCAGGTCTCGCTGGATTTTACAGCGTTTTTGCAAAGACGGAGCATGATGACGGAAAGGGCGGGAAGTCAGAGAAGATCAGCTGCTTTATTGTCGAGAAGGAGCGCGAGGGCATCTCATTTGGTGAAAAAGAAGATAAAATGGGAATTCGCGCCTCAGAGACCCGCGCTGTTTACTTTGATAACGTTAAGATTCCGGCTTCAAACATGATCGGCGAGCCTGGAAAGGGCTTCAAGATTGCTATGAATGTCCTGAATACTGGGCGGCTCTCTCTAGGATCCGGCTCTGTAGGCGGGATGAAGATGATACTTTCTCTGGCGACAAACCAGGCAAAAACCCGCAAACAGTTCGGCCAGACGATCGATACCTTCGGACTGATTCAAGAGAAGCTTGCCACCATGGCGGCAAATATTTATGCCTGCGAGTCGATGGTCTATATGACAACAGGTAAAATCACTCAGGGCATGCACCAGTTTGAGCATGAATCTGCGATCTGCAAAGTGTACTGCTCCGAGAAACTCTGGGACACCATTGATAAGGCAACACAGATCGCCGCCGGTAACGCGTACATGAAAGAGTATCCGTACGAGCGTATCATGCGTGACTGCCGGATTAATCTGATCTTTGAAGGGACCAATGAGATCCTCAGAATTTTCACCGCTCTCTCTGGGATCAAAGGGCCCTCTGATGACCTAAAAGACCTG
>JACCDR010109338.1_pt1 | contig 12865 bp, 31 predicted proteins | sample 7446431 | NCBI WGS metagenome assembly JACCDR01 (sample SAMN15323443, study PRJNA562643) | freshwater metagenome | isolation source: river surface water | place: USA:Blue River Watershed | collected 2017-08-17
AATTGAGACATGTTAGTTCCTAAAATTCCTCAATAGAGTTCACAAAATATACTTGTTTGCCATCTTCTGTAATCTTCTCGAAATGCTCTTTCTTTGTACCATCAGTTCCTTCTTTCTGTTTCCAGAAACTGAAGTCACAAAGACCTTCTCCAAAACCATCTGACATTTGGCCACAGAACTCATCTGCCATTTTCTTTGTGGGGAATCTCACGATAATATCGTACATCTTCATCCTTCTTTCGGCTGTCTATTCATTTTATTTTTTCCTGAATCCCGGTACAGTTTGTCTAAATGTATTTCCGGACTGTCTATATGAACCCTGGAAGCTACCGTTTCGTCCGTATACACTTACATTTGGGCCGCTTTGAACGATTCGGTTTTGGATAGTTCCGTTACGGTTTTGTACAGTAAACTTCTGAGAGGCTTCCAAATCACTCACACAAATGATTAGCAGAGCATACACTAAGTACTTCATGGTTTCTTTCGTTGGTTTGTGGTCGTTGTCTATTGGATGCTACGAACTTGTAGCGTTCTACATTCTATACAGGATTCCTAGGATAGTCTAGCTTTCCCGTCCTTAATTTCGAAGTTCTCACACTTACCTCTCAAGACGCAGTGTGGTTGCTTATTCCTATGATGAGTCTTAGTGGGCACCTCACACTCAATATGGTCAACTACGTAACATGTTCTATTATAGTGAACCGTAAGTTTAGGAGTACCAGATTTTTTGGATTCGGGTTTATTATAATGGAACCAGAACGTCCTGCTCATCCGATTTTCTCCTGAAAATTACAGTACATATTTAAGAATCTCTGCGATTACGTTGAAAAATTGGCCATGCTGGCATTTGAAACTTTTTCATATTACAATCTACCTTTCATATATTTAGTAAAATAATGAATATCTCCTAATTTACAGCAATCTGCATCTGTTCTTTGAACTTACTTGTGAACGGTACTAAGTAATTATAGATTGATTGTGCAGTTTCCATATCACCACAAACAAGAGTAAATGGTAAATCGAAACAGTGCCATTTTCCTGGTGCAACATTCTCGGCTAGTTCCTGATGTCTACTACCCATATATTCTAGGAGTTCTGTTGGAAATTCTACACCAGAGCGTGTTTGCATCTCTTTCAAAGAGAGATTACCTAGCATCATTTTATTGTTCCTTGTATAGTGAAACTATGCGGACATCTCTAGGGCTAGCTTGAGAGCTTTATTGTTAAGATTAGATGAAGTACCGAACCAAAGTGAGTCCATCCTAGAGTCTACTGAACGCCCCTGATTCCAACTAAGTTGCTCAGTAACACCCTGGTAGGCCGACCACCATGTTTTACCATCATTACCAATTCCGCTCGTACATAGTCTTACGAGGTCTTCTAGGCGGTTTTGGGTCCGTGTCGGAATGTCCTTGTCGGCCAACTCAAGCGGTACGTCTAACACAACCTTGCAGTATTTCCTGAGGTCACTCTGATTAATACCACGATTCATCAGTTTTCTAAACTCGGAGCCAGTCGCCTCAAACTCCTGATTAAGAGTATCAATTGTCTCACGGATTGCAAGCAAGTTTTCCTGAATATTCCGAGAGTGGCGTAACCGTATAAGACTGGACTCCTTAGAGCGGTGGACCATCGAAAGCTGATTTGTGCAGCGAATCCTGATTGGCGTGAATCCAACCCTCATGGATTGTGAGCCATCATGACTATTACTTAGTAACAGAAATTTAGAAACATTGTCACCTCCACCGATATCCATATCATCACGATTGATTTTTGCTAGAATCCAGACTTTAGAGCCGTTGTAGAGTTGGCCACATGCTTCCAGTGATGCCTCATTAGAATCCAGGAAAGGTTGAAACCAGTTAAAGCAGTCTGAATTTTGTATAAGAGTGTAATCAGGACCGACTACATCTAAGTCTTCGTTGTTGTCTGAACGAACTACAGCAAATTTATTAACGAACCTATTGTGACAACCAAGAAACGAATCTGCGATTTCTGGTGTGGCACCTTGCTCAATCATACCATCTCTTGACATAATTGCGAGAGGGGCCTTTTTTACGGTCCAATCTAATTTAGATTCTGTGATAGCCCCTGAAATAGACTGTTTGTTAAGTTCAGAGATAGTAGTACCGAGACGACCCCAAGGGGCTTGTGTTAGCATAATTTACTCCTTAAAAGATTTAACTTTCTGAATCATTCTTTGAATAGCGTTATATAGTCCCATGTAGCCCATGCTAGGTTTCCGTGTGGAAGTTGTGGTCTGTTTCTGTTAGCTTGAACTATCCGTACAACGCTTCCTGATGTTCTTGAAGTGTGTAATCGAAGTATTCGGGTTTCCTCTTTTCGATTTCTATTTTAGAGGTAATCGAAAACATTACTGACTCGTAATCTACTAGAGTCTCATAATCTTGTTTAGTGCCAATTTTGGTTTCTGCTCTATGAAAGATTTCATAAAGTAACTCCAGAACTTCTAGTTTGGACATGATTCTTCCTCAAAAAAGGTTTTGATTATCCAGTCCTCGAAATCCTTTTGGGCTGCTTCTTTAGCGTCTTCTACAGTTTTATGCCTTGTTGCATATACTAAATTACCCCATAAAATTATTTCGGGTCTACCACTTCTAGTACCTATCTGATATCGTTTACCACAGACTATCTCTGAGTATTCGTCTTGTGGCATACAACCCTTCTGACCCCACTTAAGTCTCTTGAATTTCATAGGTCTCACCATTTACTGTGACGGACTTGATATTCTTGATGTTGATATCAGAGAGAGCCACTAATCTTTCTGATTTATTTGGTAGAAAGTCCTTAATATCCTCTTCTCGAATAGGTCCTGTCTCATCGAAGAACTGCTTATCAAGCACTTTCTGTACAATACACTCCAAATAGTACTGTGTATCACCATCTTTGGTATGTTTTACGAACGGTGTTTTTGGGATACGCTCGCCCCACTTTCGGGCATGTACGTCAGCTTCTCCGGTATTACCACCATTAGAAGCCATAGCTCTTTCTAACTTCTTCTTATAATTGATACCGACCTCGATATTGGCGGTAACTCGTTTCATTACGTTTTTGTAGGGGTTTCCGGTCTTCCGACACCTGGGATTACTCAGAAACGTGATTCCACAGAACTGTGTCCCTTTACGTCTGCTAAGAATTTCTAGTAATTGGTCTTGTGTGATTTTAGTGCTCATAATTTACCTCAATTAAATCTTCTAGTTTCAAACTATAAATTCCGTATTCCAAACGACACTCTTCGTCCAGTTCTTGTTTGGTTATTAAGCGTCCGAACCTTTTATTCGAAAAGTAAACATAAGTGTTCTCTATACATTTTTCGATATTAAGATACTTTGTAACTGGTTTTATTTGGATTTCCATATTATTTCCTAAAAACATCAGACGGGATACCGCTTCCTCTTATCTAGGCAAGCCTAAATAATCCACGACTCCCGTTCACGGTTCTGATTGCACCGGCTTTTGGCCCGTCTTTTATTGTAGGGACCAGCCTACTTCAATCATATGGAGCACGTATCCATACTAGATATTGGTTAGATATCACGGCTGCTTAAAGCTATTCAGTATCTGCACGATTCGTGCTGAAGTCGTCATGCGACTCAGGAATCTTGGCGGAGGCACCAGCTAAAGCATCTTTCACACCATTCTCATAGGCTGCATGTAGTTCGGCTTTGTGGGCTTTTTGAGCGGCTTCTAGGTTTGCGGAGAGACTGCCTACAACCTTGTGATAGAGGCTTACGTAATCAATGGAAGGGTCAGAGTTTTCGTATGCGAATAAGACCCCATCCTGAAATCCGGTTTTGAAGTGACTTGACAGAATCGTATCTACGCATCCTTGTTTGTAGCTTGGACGAGACCTAAGTTCAGCCACTTCATCCCTAAAAATCCGGTTCTCCTTATCTGCCAAATCTTTCTGAAAATTCGCAACAAATACATCTTCTCGACATACGTGAGCGTAGTAGAGTGAGCATGACACCGAAGATACAGAGATTAGTAACGAAACAAGGAACGATTTCATGATTTGCTTTCTGTTAGAGATGAATTCACTTCACGAATTTTTGAACGGATAACACTTCTGATATCTTCACGTAACTCTTTATTACACATAATGGATTTTACATCAGTTGCAATCTCTGTCGCCATAGAATTGATGATTGAGTCTGCTACCTTTCTTTCTACATCACCAGCTACCAACTTAAATACATTATCCATATTTACGGAATCATGCATTCTACGTAGCCAAGCAGAATCTAATGTTACTCTATGATTATACTCAAGTTTTAGCCAATCACCCTTTTTGATAAATTGGATTAGAGTGTTTTCTACAGACTGTTTTAATTGTTCTTCGAAGGTCATGATATGTTCTTTGTTGTGATGTGTGGCCTGTTTCTATTGGGTTCTACTCGAAGTCCGGTTGAAGTTCATTCAGAGATTCAGTAAGTTCATGATTAACGTAGAAACTATCGTCTAGGTAGTCACCCTGAATTTCTACGTAAGTGCCATCGTCGTTCTCAATAATGTCTATGGCATCTTCTAGGGATTCGGCGTAAACTTCAACCTCGAATACGCAGGTATATTCACCGGCGACCCTATAACTATTTAGTTTTGTGACTTCTTGGTCATCATCAATTGTTAGAAGTGTACATTCATATACTGCGTTTCCGAATTCATCAGGCTCGGTTTTCACTACTTCAATATCAGTAGTCTCGTCTAAGTATCCAGTTCTTTTCTTATAGATAAAATGCTCACCAAACTTCAAATCTTTAAATTTCATGTGTTTCTCCTACATTTTTCAGACATCTCACGGTCTTTCAGAATCTCTTGTACGATTGTATTAGGTAAATCCTTACCTGACCACAAGTCCTTGAAGTTGTGATGTCTCTTCATCAGTCTTCGGACCCGTTTGGCATGTTGCTTCGCTAGAATCACATCTAGTGGTTTCTGAGAATGTTTATCAATCATACAAATCCTTATCTTTCGAGAGGTCATCGACATCAACATCAAGTGTGTTTTGAATTTTCGCCTTTACATGAGGTCCAATCGTTTATTTTGGAAAATATATCAAGATTAATTAACCAATCAATTGTGAATAGAACAATATAAATAATAGTTAATAACCAGGAAAATAAACAACAAAAAAGCAATGTTAATAAATCTGCAAGTTTATCAGGAAATGCAGGTAGTTTTCTCAATCTATGTGCAATTATATATGAAATAAATGAAATTACAAATCCACTCAAATATATGTATATCATGTCGGACCTACTACAATTTCCTTAATTTCTTCCCAATCAAACAAATCTGAGCCAATCCGGATTCCAGTTTCATTTTCAATCACATACTCAATAATTGCGGAAATAGCTTCGTTATGGCTTCTACATACTTTTGCGAGTATATTTAAAGGGTCAACACTCTCATAGATTTGGGTTGATTCATTATAGAAGCAATCAACTTCCGATTGGTCCCAGGTATTATCGTAGGCTGAATTGTAGTCGTCAGAAACACGAACACCCCAACTAACTTCTGAACCGCCTAAGCTCACGAACTTTGTGGGCATGATTGTGACTTGATTGGACATATTTTCTCCTAAAATACTAGAGGTTATTGAGACAACCAAGTCTCGGTTTGTCTTGCTTTATCAAACTTCCTACCAGAGTTATACGCGAACTTAAATGCTGTACTCAATTCTTTCGCAACAGCCTCAGAAGTTGTAACCCAAAAGGAACCTACTAACCCACCACACAACGGATATGGTTTATAGGAGCCGTCAGGTAGTCTAACTTCGAGATATTGGGAATTTCCTTTTTTGTAGAATGAGTGACCTTTATGGGTGTTGCACTCAGTGACTTTTCCGTTAAGTTCGATTACGTACATTATTACTCCTTAAATGATAGAGCCTCTTCATTTTTCTTTTGGGTGTCTAAAATAGATAATTCTGAAGCTAAATGGACCTCTTTTAGTAATCTATACTGGGTTGTGTCAATTTTTGTACATTCTATCACATGCTCAACATCTTGTAGGTCGTAACAAACGAAAAAATGTCTAGAAGATTGCCAGATGATATACATATTTATCCTATCACGCCCAAGGTGTAAAACCTGTTACATGAAATTCATCATATAATTTATTATTTCTTTTGAATAGAAATCTTCCGATATGACCTTTACCACCTAGTTCATTTATTCTTCTACAATGCCTCATAGCGAGCTTAATTGTATAGCACGTTTTGACATTAGATGAACCCGGTTTAATTATTTTTGACCATCCTTTTTTTGGTGTATACCAAAGATTACTACTTAATCCTGTATCTTGTACCCAGTAAAAGATTTTATGCCTTCTTCTCATAACCTTTCCTATTACTTGAAATCTAAGTCCTTATTTACCTTATTTTACCATTATAGATTCGTTTTTGGATGTTTATGAAATTCCTAGTAATTCACGTTCATAATGCGTAAGTTTTTTCAATACCTTATTACGTTCTTCCTCTTTTTTCTTAGCTTCTCGTTCTCTTTTACGTCTAATAGTATCTTGCTGCTTATGTGATTTCCACCACGATAACAATTGAGATTCAGTAACTCCGGCCTCTACCCAATCCGTATGATTACACATATCTTCGATTTGCTTAGAATCTAAAGATTCAATATATTTTAGTGTCACACATAATAGAGCTTCTACTTCCTTCCTGAGAGACTCTTCATTACTGTAATTAGAATCACATTGACCGTCATAGCATGGCATATGCTTTATTCCGTGTGTTTGTGGTCGTTTTCAGTCGAGTTCAACACTTCGTAAACTCACAAGATTGCGGGAACTGCTCTTTACATGAAATCAAACTTCGTTATCCTTGAAGTCCCAGAGGACGCACGAAGCGGACGAATGGGCTTGGCGTCTACACATAGACTAATACGCTCTGTCTCAAACTGACCATAGACAACCTAACAGTATAGTGTAGGAAATAGCCAAGCGAAACAGACATCGGTTTGCGAATAACCCACAACCTTCCCAATCAAACTTAGCAGTGAGACTGGACACGCTAGTTCTCCGATAATCTCGGAATACTCGATTAGAGATGGCTAAACACTTTTCCTTGATTCCTACACCATACTCATGAGCAGACCGAGAGGTCTTCCAAGTAAACTCTAGGACTTGCTTTTGCCAGTAATCTACTAACCTAAAGTCTTCATTTCCGAAGAACTTCACAAATATCAGGTGATGTCTTAGATTTATGTTTCTTGTTCTCTGAAGAGCTAGGTTATCTTGCCAATTCATTTTTGCAATCTTTTCATCAGGTCCACTGTCTCACTTCTACGCTGCCAAAGTAAACAATTGTCATGTACCGTAAACAACTTGGTATAGTCAGCAGGTTTCCCTCCAAATCTCCTAGCTCTCTCAGCCGCAGATGGCACCAGGACTATTTCTTTCTTACATATTTTACATTTCATATTGTATCTCAATATGTTTTAACTTCAATCACAAACAACTTTTCACGCTCGATTCTATCAATCTGAGTCAAATCAGCAGCACTTAGGTCATACGTTACCCCGTCCTTCAGGAAGAACCAACCTCCTACAGACTTGAAGTTATGCGATTCCAAGAATTCTGTGGCATTACTTAAACGTTTTGCTTCTTTTTCTTCACTTAGCGGTTCCATGTATTATGCTTATCTCCTTCTTTTAACATCATTCCAGTATTCCGCCGTATCTGGTATCTGACTGATATCATTTCTAGTACTACTGGAGCGTTTTCTTTTAATTAGTGGTAATCCTCTAATGATACGACTCGCAATCTTTCTTTGGTTGCGAGGTTTCATTGCAGGGTTCTTACGGACAACTTCACGTAGAACTTCATAATTATGTGGTTCTGTCCAATCAATTAGCTCCATAGTTAGAATCTCCTGCAATCTTCGCAGATAGAATAGTGACATAATCACCCTTTTCTTTCTGCAACTAATAAAGCCTTCAACAAATCCTCTAAGTTAGCAAAAGTATAAACATAGTCTCCACGTATAAGCGACACCCACTGAGCTTCCTGTAAGGTTCCCCTAGTATTCGTTCTCAAGTCAAAAGGAATGCCCAAACAATAGTATCCACATGTAGCCTCACATCTAATGTTATCTTCTAGGTAAGTAATGCGAATTGCGTGTCTGGTCGTACTTAGCATATAGTTGTTTCCTTACTCGATTCCAAATTATGGTCCGTGTGAGGTAGTTGTGGTCGGTTTGTGTTAGGTTGAACACTTCGTTATGCGGGCCACTCCACGACGCAAAAATGATTGGTCCTGTCATCTTCGATGGCCTGTTCACAATACGAAAACACTCCCCACGCCTTCCCCATCTGCGACACAGAAACCACGCGACACTCACCGCGATGCCCGTCTGACCGTGTCTCACATGCCCCATCACACTCACCACGCCTCGCTCGCGACATAGCCCGCATAACCAGCGGGTCAAGCAGAGCCGTCGTTCGTGCGTTTTCTGTCGTCATGGTCAACCTCTCCGGCCCCGCTTACCCTTGGTCGTTAGGCGTCATAGTCATCTAAAAACTTAGAGTAACCAGGAACCTCATCTTCATCTAATAAGAGTGATTTTTCAGGTAAATTGAATCCCACCTTACTTTTTACATACGTAAAGTTTGGAGTATAGTAGGTAGGTTCAGGCTGTTCGAAATAAGCGTCCTTGTATTTGGTTGCAAACTTCAGGAACTTTTGGACCTGACTATAGCACTCTAAGAGATTCACGTAAGCACTTTTCTTGTGCTCACCATAATACCCAGTCCCCACATTGATTTTGGAGCCTGTTGACTCATCCAGAAAACAAATGTCAGAGAAACTACCCTGACCAAATAGGATACCTGACTCTTCCTCAAATTTTTCCTTGAAATCGTGAGAAGCTAAGTCGTAGTCAACAACGTCAGTACCGCGTCTATCAAACTGAAACGTCCAGTTATAGATGATAGGTTCGGTGACATCTTGTGCTGTACTTTGACCAATCTCTTCGTCAGTAGTTAATAGTACATCAAAGTCTAGGTATTGTGGTAGAATATCCAGAAGTAACCAGACACCAACCCTATCGTCTACCTGACCACATGTAACACGATTCTTTTTGTGGATAGGATAAGCCCATGCCGTACTTACGTAATCTACGTGAGCTACCCCAAGAATGTCGTGACCTTTCTGTTGTAGGTTGTAGCGTTTCCTACTCACATTATTTTCGTATAGTAAATGTTCTGAGGGTTGGTAGAGTCTGTAAAGTAGTTTATCAATCTCGGATTTACTAAACACTTAATACCTCACATTCTTCAGATGTTTCTTCAGGCTCTTCAGGCAACTCATCAGATTCATGATAGATTTTCCCTAGATGTTCTACGGAGTCTTCCTCAAGAATTATGTACCAATCATGAGTCTCTATGATGCTTTCATCAAGTGCCCAACAATTTCGTGGGTAGTACGGTGTATCTAATTCTGTACAATTAGATTTCTTAGTGTGACTTCCAGTTCCATAGATTTGTACGGAGTCTTCCAAGAGTATCCATTCTGAATCTACATTATCATAGATTACATCATCATTACTATACCACGTACCATCAATTTCAGTGTGGTTATCAAAAAATATATTAGCACAACCTTCACATAAATCCTGACCGTTGTATTCTTCGGTATTTTTGACAGCTTCATTACATCTATCACATCTGCAACAACATGATTCGTCAATACCGTCTGATGAACACGCTTCATATTCACCGTCTTTATGGAATCTTACATAATTGCCGCATTTTGTTGATAATCCCATGATAATATGTCTATCAAAACGGTCAGGATAATCCATGTACGGCATTGTTCCTGGCGGGGAATATAACGTAATATCATAGTAGTCAACTAATTCGTAATCTTTAGAAATTATGGAAGTAGCGTAGTCTTCCGTAAGATTCGGGATGCCTGTACGAACGTAGGCTCTATCTAGGAACAGAGTTCCGTCATCATTTGTCCAGAGTTTGGCACGTGCCACAATCTTATTACCGAGACACAGAACAACTAACTTGAGTTTATCAGTATTATGGAGAAAGTGGTTCTCTAAAAGATAAGACTTACGACCAGTCATACAAGAAGTAAAATCTTCTGATGTAGCATTCTTATAGATATCGAGAGCCTCTTCACCTTCTAGGACTTTCTTGGTGTATGGGCATTCGTACTCATAAGCCATCTGGAGCTTTTCGAGTTCTTGGTCCGTGAACTTATCGGGATAGTAGCGACTCAAAAACCTAGAGAACTTTATGGAAACCCTTCTCTTATGGTTCTTGTAGGATTCACCATTGCGACTGTACGAGACATTCGAGTTAGGATTATCGTGTGAGACTGCTAGCTTAGGTAGTAGACCACAAATTACTGTCGCCACACATCTAGACTTTAGTGTGTTACCATACAGGAACGACAAGGCTCGTGCTACCCTTGCGTGTAACCTCTGTTTTTCTATCGGGTATGTTGAATTTTCCAAATTCCTGTATTGGTTAATCGAGAACTTGTTATACATTATATCATTTTGTTTTACTCTTTCAAACGCTTGCTTGCATCTATCTTTGTAGGCGTATTGCGAATATATATAGTGCTTATAGTATTTGTAATCACCTACACGCGTCCATAGGTCTTGAGATGCCATAATTTGTTCCTTCAAAAATCCTAAGAAAGAGTAAGCGGTACGTTCTGTGCGAGTGTTGTGGTCGTTTTTGGTTAGCTTGAACAAGCACCTTGTCTAATCGCGTATTCGATTCTAGATGAGATTTCTTTTATTTTCATTTTTCGAATCCAAAGATTAGGTAGCTGAAACCATTAGACCTATTCACACCCAATATGATATGCTGTAGATTTACTGGTTTACCATAATACAAACTTAATCCAATCTCGTAGAAACGAGCGGTATTAGGTTCTGAGTATACACAGTTGGCAGCCTCTAGGCTAGAACGCCATTTTGTACAGTCTAACCTATCATCATATACATACAATAAATTCTTATGGCCATAAGGACTATCAGCAGGAACACCGAATACAGTACGTTCTGAAGTGTCCGGGTCATTGTAACTTAGATAAGTTTCGATATGACTATGTTTGTGTAGATTACTCCTAACAACGGGTTTTAGACGTTTGTGCATACCTAATTCGTTGCTATAGTCATTTTCCCATATTGACTGAGTTCTCATTTCTTATCCCTATTCCAAGGCATTACTTTGATATACTGTTTGGCTCGTTCTGTTTTTTGTTCCTGAACAATTCTTGCCTTCTCAATATCACGTTGTTTCGACTCTTGAATAGAAGATTGACATAAGATTACAATACATAGTAATCCTAGCACTCCGAAAAATCCGTACAATAAACACTCTTTTGTTGATAATCCCATGTTATACTCCTAGAATTCAATATCAGACCATCCTTTGATTCTGAATGGAATCTGTATACATAATGCGGTTTTTCTTAAGGTATCTTTGTCGTCATACTCAAAACCTTTTTTGCATAGAGATTGCGAGATTGCAGCCTCTGGTGAATCAGCCAACACAAAGTGAATCTGTTCGTTTTGTAATATAACCTTGTAGAGATGTGTTTCCTCTAGGTCATCACAACGGTGTCTCACAAGAATTTTAGTATCATTATTGTCAGCAACACCGAATACAGCTTCTTCTAGGATTTTTAGGTCTGGCATGACTACCTTTCTAAGGAACTCTACATTGTGAGTCTTTTAGAGCTTTCCTATACATAGTAGCTCCCATCATTTTGAAGTATTGTAGACGTAACTGAATCCTATCAAATGTTTTGTATCTGATATCAAAATTATGTACCATTTGTGAGTAGTATGGTAATTTTACGGAGTCACATAGAATACAGAACTCTTCGTAAGTTTGTCTTTCCGAGAATATGCGGAGAGCACGCCAGAGTCTTTTGAATTGAGATTTCTGGTACATATTATGAGTCCATGATTTTTTGAACATTATATGTTTTACAATCAGAAGTAAATGGCATCAACCAGAATTCACCATTATAAACTTCTGATGTTTGTACCTGGAACTCAAAGTCAGCAGGTCTTGGTTTGAAGTAAAAGAGTTGTAACAATTCCGATATTTGCTGTGCTAGTTTTTTGATACCCTCTTCAGGAGTATCTGTGATTACAGCCCTGAATCTCCCAAACATTTCGGATTTATCTGAATGTTCAAGTTGTTTACATGCTTTAGAATAACTTACAGTATGCGAGTCTTCATCTAGCTTGAACTTAATACTAGATATTACTGAGACTACCATACTAACCTCTTTTGTGGAGTGCGTTGGGTTGTGGTCGGTTTCTGTTGGCTGAAACTCGTCAGTCAGAACCGGTTGAATCAACTCGAATCCGGTCAAATTAGTTCTATCTAACGAAACACTCTCACTATAATACCCATTAGAGTAACCTAACCAAAGTATTTCGCAGATTCCGTTTTCGGTAACGAATTTGTAATTGGTCCAGGTATATGATTCATGGTCATATGGAATGTCAGGATACGTCTCTTCAACTTCTAGAACTTTTCCGAATAAGTATTCTACACCTGACACTCTCTCAATAGCCACCGATTCACAGCAATCTTGGTCGTGATATAAACGATACCTGAAATTCTCTGTAACGATATCGAGTACATCATCTCCAGATTTTGGATAGAGAGATGACTTCTTGATTGTTTGGCCGACTAATTCTTTGATTTCGTGCATTATCCATTTTCCTCAACATATGATTTCTGCAACCTGTATATCGTATAGTTCGAGTAATCTCTCATCGGATACCGAGTTTACGATATGTTCTATGGCATCTCCCCAGACCGAATCACTTATGGTCAGTTCT
>JACCDR011766603.1_pt1 | contig 12865 bp, 11 predicted proteins | sample 7446431 | NCBI WGS metagenome assembly JACCDR01 (sample SAMN15323443, study PRJNA562643) | freshwater metagenome | isolation source: river surface water | place: USA:Blue River Watershed | collected 2017-08-17
CGGCGGCCAGGCGGGCGGCGGCGGTGCCGCGCAGCGTGCGCTCGGCGGCCAGCACGGCCATGGCGGCGTCGGGGCCGGTGGAGGTGCCGTCGGCGGCGAGGGCTTCGATCAGCGCCTCGTGGCCGGGCATGGACTGGGCGCGCACGGCGGCGATGCGCTCGCGCTCGGCGGTGGCGCCCTGGGCGCGGAAGGCGGCGGCGATGGCCGGGTGTTCCGCGGCGACTTGTTCGGCGGTCAGGTTCATGGGTGCTTCCTCGGTTGAAGTGACAGAAAGAGCGGGCTGCGCAACACCGGCGGCAGCAACAGCCGCGCGGGCACGCGGCAGGGGTGAGCCGGTGGCCCGGCTCTGGTTGAGCTGCTGGACCAGCGCGCCGAGGGTGGAAACACCGTCCACCAGCCCGGCATCGATGGCCTGCTGCCCAATGAAGTTGCGACCGTCGGCCATGTCGGCCAGCACGGTGTCGACGCTGACGCCGCGCTGCTTGGCGACGGCCTGCACGAAGATGCTGTAGGTGTAGTCCACCTGGTCCTGGATATTCTGGCGGCCGTCCTCGGACAAGGGCTCGTACTGGCTGGCAATGCGCTTGTACTTGCCGGCGGTGATCTCGGTGGTCTTGACGCCGGCGGCGGCCTCGGCGCGGGACATGTCGACGTGCTTGGCCACCACGCCGATGCCGCCGACGTTGGAGGTGGCCTCGGTGATGTATATGGCCTGGGCGGCGCTGGCCACCCAGTAGGCGGCGCTGTGCATCGTGCTGCCCAGAGCAACGATGGGCTTGTCGCCTGCGCGGGCGGCGAAGATGGTGTCGGCGAGGGTTTGCGTGCCGTCCACCGTGCCCCCAGGGCTGTCGATGGACAGAATGATGCTGTGGACAGCTGGGTCGGCCAGGGCGGCACGCAAGTCACGCTCGAGCAGCTGGGTGCTGGTGCCACCACTGATCTGGCTGAAGAGGTTCATCCGCTTGGCCATGACGCCCTCGACCGGCAGCACGGCGACGCCGTCGAGGATGTCGTAGGCCTTGGGCTCGTTGGCCAGCGGGCGGCCAAGCTGTTTTTCCACGGCGGCCAGGTCGATCTTGTCGCCACGCAGGTGGGTGGCATAGATGGCCTGGATCTCCAGCAGCTTGGCCGGATCGATGGCCCAGGGCGCGTGCAGGATGTCGAGGATCTTCACATTTTGGCCTTTGCCGGGGGGCTGCTTGGGTGTTGCGGGTGCGGCTTCATGATGGAAGGGACTTTAGGCAGCGCGGCTGTCTCAAACTAGGGGGAAATGAGACGACTTCGCGAAAGTCGCCAGGGGCCGGCGCGCGGCGGCTACAGGCGCAGAAACAGGCGCTGTGCGTTGGCGCGCTGCTGCGCGTGCCAGTGAGGCGTGAGCTGCAGGCGCATGCGCCCGGCGGGTGAGGGCGCGTGCACGGTGGGCTGCTCGATGGCGACCAGGCAAAGGCGACGCTGCAGGCGGGCATGGTCGATGGCGCGCGAGCGGCTGAGGCCACGCATTGCGGCCAATGGCTGACCCAGGCGCAGGCGCGCACGGTCGGGGCTGGTGCTGGCGGACGTGCCCCGCAGGCGCAGCAGCTGCGGGGCGGCGGCGACCCAGAGGTAGGGGGTGGCGGAGCCACTGGCGCCGCCGGAGGCGGGCAGCAAGGGGGTGAGGCTGGCGCTGGCCAGCAAGGTGGCGCCAGGGCCGACCAGGACGCCGGTGGTGGCGTGGCTGACGGGAGACCCCACGCGGGCGGCGTCGGCGGCCAGTGCCGCGCCCTGCCCTGCCAGCACGCCGCTGGCCGCATGTTGGCGTGTGCGGGCCGTGTTGCCGGCGAGAACGGCGCCTGCTCCAGCCAGCGCACCATTGGTTGGGTGCGCGCGGGTGCGGGCCGAGCTGCCGACGATGGCAGCGCCGGGGCCTGTGAGTGTGCCGCTGCTGGCGTGCTGGCGGGTGCGGGCGCTGGCGCCTGCAATCTGGGCGCCCTGGCCTGCCAGGGCGCCGGTGGTGGCGTGTTGCCGCGTGCGCGACGCGGTGCCGGCGACGCTGGCGCCTTGCCCTGTCAGCGTGCCCGTGGTGGCATGCTGGCGGGTGCGGGCTGAGGTACCTGCCACGGCCGCGCCCTGGCCGGCAAGTGCGCCGCTGGTGTCGTGAATGACGCCTGCCGGGGCATCTTGGCGGTCGGCCGATCCGGCGAGTGCGGCACCGGGGCCGGTAAGTGCGCCTGTGGTGGGGTGCGCGCGGGTGCGGGCGGCAGTGCCGACGATGGCAGCCCCGGGGCCGGTGAGTACGCCTGTGGTGGGGTGCGCGCGGGTGCGGGCGGCAGTGCCGACGATGGCAGCGCCGGGGCCGGTCAGGGCACCGCTGGCGGGGTGTGGGATGTTGTGCGCTGCGGTTCCTGCAACCGTCGCGCCAGGGCCGGTCAGTGCGCCGGTGTTGGTGTGGTCGATCGCCGGGCGCAGGGCGAGGGTCACGCCTGCCCAGGACGATGAAGTTCCGCTGCCCGATCCGCCGGTTGCCGCGGCGGGGTCGTATGACACACCCGCGTAGGCATACGACGCCATGACCGTGTAGAAGTCGGATGTCGTGCCATCGCTCTTCAGCGCTATGGTGTTCGACATCCCGCTCAGGGTGCCGTAGGCAGTGCCTGTCGTACTCAGGGTTCCGCCGCCGCCTGCGATGATGATCGAGTCGGTGACCGCCGGGTTGTAGGCCGGTGGGTTGACGATGCCTGCGTTGCCGGCGCTGGCCGGCGTGGCCGCGCCCACCAGGGGTGTGGTCTGGTTGGCTCCGCGCCAGACCTGCACCACGGTGGCGCCACCATAAGCTGCGTTATTGACGCGCCCGATGGTGAGCGTGGTGTCGGGCGTACTGCCCATCTTCTGCCAGAACGACCTGAACTCGGTGTCCCAGGTGTCGTTGATGTGCTGGGCCGCGGTCGCGTTCTGGTAGGCGCCAGAGGTGTTGCCGCTGCAGGTGGGCGCGCTGGATGCGGTGTTACCGAACCCGCTGAAGACGACGACGATGTCGCCCGCAGAGGGCGAAGAGTCGCTGCCACCCGTGAGGGTGCCGGAAAGGGAGACGTTGTAGGTGGCCCCGGTACCGGCGCCGGAGGTCCCGCCGACGTACGTCAGGGCCATGAGGGGGCCCTGCCTTTATGCGCTGAGGGCCGTGTAGGTAAGCGACGAGCAGGACACGGTGTCACCACTGGCCACGGTGAGGCCGTTGGACATGTTGATGTCCGAGGCGCTGGCCGCAACGGCGCAGTGGATGTGCACGGTGCCGCCAGAGGTTTCGAGCGTGGCAGTGGCCACGGCCGATGCATTGCCGGTGGCGTTGGTGTCGCTGGTGATGGCATTGGCGGTGGCGGTGCCGCTGGAGGCGTCGCCAAAGGCGTCGGTGCTGAGCGGCAGGGTGGCCACCACGGTGCCAGGTGCCCCGATGGTGCCGGATAGGCGGAACTTGAGGTTGCCGCTGGCGCCAATGAGGGCGGTGACGGCGTCGGTGGCTGCGTTGCGGGCGGTGGTGCTGTGGGTGACGGCCATGATGGCTACTCCTGGAGGTTCGGGCCGGGCGCGGCGGGTGTGGTGGGAAGTGCGTCGGCGGGTGCGGGGCGCGCCAAGCCGGCAACGATCTCGGCCAGCTTGGCGGGGTCGCTGTGGCCGACTAGCTCAAAGGTTTCGACCAGGCCGGTGGCGGCGCGCTTGATCTGGATGGTGGCGTGCAGCTCGCCGGGGGGGCCTTGCAGGTGGGTCATGGGTCAGGTCTCGCTGAACTGGATGTCGCCGGGCTCGAAGTGCGGCGCTTGCTGGGGGCTGAGGGTTTCGCCGGTGCCTTCGAGCACCATGCGGCGCAGCACGCGGCCCGGGCCGCTGGCAGCGGTGCCCAGGCTCAGGGCGCGCACCTGGACGATGGGGCCGCTGTACCGGGCAAAGGTGATGGCGGCGAGGTTGGTGGCGGTGTTGTCGTCGATGCGCCAGGCGGCGCGCGCGCCGTCGGCACGCGGCACGGCAATGCGCTGGTAGCCGGGGTAGGCCAGCTCGTGCGCGGCCTGGTTACCGTCGGCGCCGGGGTCGGCGGTGTGCAGCTGCAGGTAGAGCTGTGGCACGTCATGAAAGCCCGGGCGCTTGCCGTTGAGGGTGTAGGCGAGCATCTCGCCAGCGTGGCGGGTGGTCTTGCTCATGGCTGGGCACCTGTTGGGGCGGGAGCGGGCGGCATGCTGAGCACGGGCTCCTGGATGGTGTAGAGGATCTCGCCGTTGGCGCCCAGGACGGGGGTGGTCTTGATGGCGGTGGGTTGCGGCAGGTGGACGTGCACCTGAGCGCCGGGGGCGGCGCGGCGCATGGGGTTTTCTTCCTGGTCGTCGCCGCCGTCGTCGTCGTCGTCGGGCGGATCGTCGCCCTGGCCGCCTTGCTGGCCTGGCATGGGCGCGGGTGCGCCGGCTGGGGGCTGGTAGAGGCCGTCGCGTTTTTCGGCGTCGACCTCTTTGACGCGCTGCGCGTGCTTGACGTCCCAGTCCACGCCGTCGTGCAGGATGCTCTCGGCCTGTTTGGTGCTGATGCCCAGGGCGACGCGCTCTTTTGCGGCGGTGACTTCCTTGACGGGGTCGATGGAGCCGGGGCCGTCTCCCGTCCACAGGGCGGCGCACCAGGCGGCGCGCACCAGGTCGCTGGCGAAGAAGCCGGGCGCCGGGATGCGGCCTTCGGCCACTTCATCGGCGAGCCAGAGCTCGTACACCGGCTGGCAGAAGTTGGTGGCCAGCCATTCGCGGCGCGAGCGGAAGAACTTCCAGGCCTGCAGCAGGGCGGCGCGCGCGGCGGAGTAGCTGCTCTGGTAGTGCATGACCAGCACTTCGTAGGGCAGCTCGAGCGCGACGCCGATCTGGCGCAGGATGGACTGGACGAAAGGGTCGAACTGGGCGTTGGGGCGGCCGGGGTTGGCGGATTCGATGCTCTCGCCGGGCAGCAGGTTGATGGCTTTGCCGGACTCCATCTCGCCGGACCACTTGCTGGCGGCGTCCATGACGACGCCCTGGGCGTCTTCGTTGAACATGGTGGTGAAGGCGTCGGGGTCCATCTTGACGAACACGCTGAACATGCCGCTGGTGACGGCGGCCTGGAGCTCGGCGTCGGTGTAGCGGTTGATCTGTTTCAGCGGCTCGAGAATGGGCGCGACCCAGGGCACGCCGCGGCGCTGGCCGGGGCGCACGGGCTTGAAGAGGTGCAGCACGTTGCGCCGGCCGGTGCTGCTGCCGCGAAAGGCCACCGGGGTCCAGCTGTTGCCGGTGTTGCGCGGGTCGCCGGGGTGTTTGCTGGCGACGTGGCAGCGCAGTGGCTCGCCGGTGGTGGCGTCGAACTCGATGCCGTCGGTCAGCGTGGCGCTGTCGCGCATGCCCAGGGGGTTGCAGACGAGGTCGGCCTCGAGCAGCTGCAGGGCCAGGCGAGCCGCGCCGCCGGCGCGCGCGACGCGGGGGGTGAGGCAGAAGGCGTCGCCACTTTCAAGGGTGGCGCGAAAGGCCAGCTCTTGCAGCTCGTAGAAGTTGAGGGTGCGGTCGAGCGCGCAGTCTTTGCTGGCGGCCCAGGTGTTGTAGCGGCGGCGGGTGTCACGCTGCCACTCGGCGGCCTGCTCGGGGCTGAGGCGCAGGAAGGCGGCGTCCAGGCTGGGGCTGAGGCTCAAGCCCGTGCCCACCACGTTCGAGCAGGCGGTGTGCAGCGCGCCCACGGCGATGGGGGCGTTGCGCATCTGGTCGCGGCTGCGGCTGCGCAGCATGGGCAGGTCTTCAATGATGTCGCTGCGCGGGCTGCCGGCGCCGGGGTTCCAGCGGGCCAGAGCAGCGCGGTCGACCCGGGCGCCGCTGTAGCCGCCCAGCGCGGCGATCTGCGCGCGCTGCATGATGCGCATCTGCGCGGCCTTGGGCGCGACGTAGGCGATGACCTTGTCCAGCAGGTTTTGCTGCAGCAGGGGGTGGCGATCGGGCGCGGGCTTGCGCAGTGCGGCGGCCATGCTGATCAGCCCCCGGGGACCATGGTGCGGCTGCGGCTGCGGCCGCTGACCTGCTGGCTCAGCGTGGTGGCCTTGTTCTGCCAGTAGTCGATGCCGGCGCGCAGGTCGTCCAGATCCTGGCGGGTGTAGGTGCGGTCGCCAATGGTGTAGCTTTTGCCGGCGGCGGCGGCCTCTTCGGCGGCGAGGTAGGCGGTGAGCTTGGCTTCAGCCTGCGCGAGTGAAATGCCAGCCATGGATGTGGGGCTCCGGTAGTCGGTTGGACTTTACGGACGGGGCTTGTCTCAAACTAGGGGGAAATGAGACGACCCGGCTACCCCGGGGCGCCGGGCCCGCGCTTCATGAGGCGGTACAGGGTTGCGCGGCTGATGCCGTGGCGGCGTGTGACCTCGTGCGTGGGGGCGCTGGACAGGCCCTCGCGGTAGGCCTGCTCGAGCTGCTGCGGGCTGGGGCGCTTTTTCTTGGCCACGTAGCCGGCGTCCTGCCCGCCGACCTGCTGGCGGATCTGGCGGTCGGCCTCGGGGGCAATGTGGGTAAGGGCTTCGCGCACCGCGTCGTCGGACATGACGCCGCCGGTGACATGGCGCATCTCGTCGGCCAGGCGCGGCGCCATGGCGAGCAGGATGTCGATGACGACCTCCACCACGTCGCGGCGGTGCTCGCGGGGCTGGTCGTCGTGGGACTGTGCTGGCGGATGGGTCACTTCTGGAAGCGCTTGAAGTTGGCGAGGGAGATGCCGCCGCCGAACGTGGCCGAGCCCATGCCGGCGGGGCTGATGGCGCCGCGGCGGGTTTCCGCTGCGGAAGGTGCTGATGGATCGGGCGCCGCGGGCTGTCCAGGCGCGTGGACCGGGGCCGTCGCCTCGCCGGCCTTTTGGGCCTGTTCCGCCAGGGCGTCCAGCCGGGTCTGCAGCCGGGCCCAGTCGGCGGCCTGGTAGCGGTGCAGGCGCAGCTCTTTGTGGTGGATGGCGGCGTAGGCGTAGACCCAGGTGTCCAGGGGCTCGTTGCGGGCGCCGCGGCGTTTGTCGAAGCGATTCTTGACGGGGTTGTAGGTCTCGCTCACCAGGCCGGCGAAGTAGTCCTGTTCGCCGCTCTGGCTGAGCTGGTCGCTGAAGTGGCACAGGCGCTCGGGCGCCTCTTTGGTGGCGTCGGTGCTGAGCTGGCCGTAGAGCATATGCTTGATTCCGACGGTGCCAACGTGGTGGATGAGCACGCCTTTCTTGTCGAGCTGGCCGCGCCAGGTGACGTCTTCCATCTTGCCCTTGCTCAGGGGCGGCGCGTTGTTGGGCACGGCGCCGAAGATGCACATGGGGCGGCGGATCCGGCGCTGGCGCACGAAGTGCTTGACGGCCTCGGTGCGGTGGCCACCGGCGTCGATGGCGGTGGCCTCGACGCGCAGGGTGGCGCCGCCTTCGGTGCTGATGGGGGTGTTGAGCAGCTGGGTGAGGCTGGCCCAGACGGCTTCGTCGGCGGGATCGCCGGGGAGCTCGACGTAGTCCAGCACCCAGCTGCGCAGGCCGCGGCCCCAGCCGATGATCTGCACGGCCAGGCGGTTGTCCTGGGTGTCGACGCCGGCGGTGATGACCAGCACGCCGTGCGGTGCCTGGCGCAGCGGGTAGGCCTCGGCGCGCTCGGCGATGACGTTGTGCTTGACGGCGCGCATGGCGGGGTCTTCCCAGGTCTCGGCCAGGCGCTCGTTGACGAAGGTCTTGAGCTTGGCCGGGTCGTGCTGGACCTCGAGCCATTTTTCGGCCATCTCCTGCCAGCGCGGGCCCAGGCCGAGCTGGTAGTAGAGGCAGTTGATGTGGTAGCCGCGCAGGCGGCCCTCGGGGTTGGTGGGGATCCAGCGGCCGCGGGCGATCATGTCGGTCTTGTGGTGCTCGGCGATCGCGGCGCCGCACTCCTGGCAGATGTAGACGGGGTCGCGCCCGCCGGGGCCCCAGCGCAGGCCGGACCACTGCAGGTGCTGCTCGTGCCCGCAGTGGGGGCACGGCACGAAATAGCGGCGCTGGTCGGACTTTTCCCAGAAGGCCTCGATGCGGCTGACGCCTTTCATCTGCGGGGAGCTGATGAAGAGGCGCTTGTACTGGGCGGGGAAGGCGCTGGTGCGGCCCTCGAGCATTTCCACCGGGTCGTCGCCGCCGGTGAGGGCGGCGGCGAATTCGTCGAGCTCGTCGACGATGAGGGTGCGCACGGTGGTGGACTTGAGGCGCTGGGGGCTGCCGGCGTGTTCGATGTAGAGCTGGCCGCCCTCGAAGTCCTTGAACTCGCGCCGGTTGGCGGCGTTGCGGCTGTCGCTGCTGGCCAGCACCTGGCGCACGGCGGGGGTTTCGTCCAGCATGGGCTGGAGCTTTTGCTGGGTCCACTTGCCCATGGACACCTCACCAGGCAGGCAGACCATGATGGGGCCGGGGTGGTGGTCCATGCTGTAGCCGACGGTGTTGATGGCCACCTCGGTCTTGCCGAACTGGATGGGGAACATCATGGCGAGCACGCGCACGGGGCTGCGGGCGGACATGCCGTCCATGGGCTCGCGCAGCGGGGGGTTGCGGTCGGTGCGCCAGCGGCCGTGCTCGACGCTGCCCTTGCTGGAGAGGCGGCGGTTGAGGTCGGCCCACTGGCTGACGGTCAGGGGCTTGCGCGGGCGCATGGCGCGCTCGATGGTCTCGGCCACGATGGCCGCGGCGTCGGCGTACACCGGCGCGGGGAAGCGTGGATCCTGGGGGAATTCGCGGTAGCCCATGGTCAGTGGGTGGTGTTGCCGGTGTTGGGCTGGGCCTGCAGGAAGACGCCCAGGCTGTGGGCCATGTCTTCGAGCAGGGCTTCGACTTCGCCCGCGAGGGTGCTGCGCAGGGTGGATTCGTCGGTGATGGGCGCGAGCTGGGGCGCCAGGCGGTCGGGCCAGGCCTCGAGCCGCACGCGGATGGCGGTGGCGGCGTTGGCCACCACCTGGCGCAGCTCGGCGGCGGGGATGAGCTCGCGGCAGCGCTCCTCGTAGTTGACGCGCTTTTGCTCGGCGTCGTAGTACTCGGACTTTTCGCGGTGGTCGGGGAAGACGGGCGGCGCCGGCGGCGGTGCGCTCTGGGCGGCGCCTGGCACGCCAACAGGCCCGGCGGCGGCCTGGGTGCCACGCTGGGCGCGATCCAGCGCCCTGCCCCGCTCTGGCGCGCCGTAGCCGGCCTGGATGACCTGCAGCGTGGCGTGCACGTTGACCAGGCCCTGCTCGTTGAGCACGAGCTTGCCCTGCTTGCCCAGCTTGCTGACCCAGCTGCGCGCGGAGCCGAGCACTTCGTCGGCGAAGCGGGACTTGCTGACGAAGGCGGGGGTCTTGTCGGTGAGCGGCATGGCGGTCAGCGGGCGGTGGCCAGGGCCCGGGCGAGCTGCTGGTCGAAGTGGCCGGGGAAGTTGCGGTTGGCGGTCTTGACGGCGACGTCGGCGAACTTGAACAGGCGCCGGTAGGAGACGCTGCGCACAAAGAGCAGCACGGGCTTGATGGCGGATCCCCAGGCGCCGAAGTTGCGCCGGACCCAGATGCCGCGGGCCAGGTGGCCGGTGCGGCCGTTGCCCTTGCGCATTTCGCCGTTGACGATGGTGATGGTGCCGCCGGCTCCGGTGCTGACGAAGTAGGCCTCCTGCGCGCGTTTGGCGCGGCTGCGCTTGCTGTTGGTGGCGACGGAGTAGTCGCCGCTGAAGGCGCGGTTGCCGAGCTGGCTGAGGATCTTGACGATCTGGCCGCGGGACATGTTGCCGTAGCGGTCGATCACGGCGCCGGCGCCTGGCACGGCGCGCTCGGTGGGGGCCATGATGCCCTGGCGCACCAGGCGGGCCTCGAAGCCCTTGAGGCCGCGGCGGCCGCCTTCGATCTGCGGCAGCAGGTACTTGGTGGCCGGGGTGCCGCCACCGGTGCTTTCGTCCTTGAGCCAGACCATGGCCTCGAGCTTGGCCACGCTGGCGCCGCGCATGAAGAGGCTGCGCTGCGTGTAGGGGGTGGGCCGATCGAAGACGCGGTCGATCTCGGTGGCGAGCTGGGCCTTGACGTCCTGGGCGGTCTTGGTGAGGGCCACCGCGGCGGCGAACTTGGCCTGCTTGCCGATCTGGTCGATGGCGCGCTGCACGTCGGGGAAGTTGTGCTTGATGCTCAGCTGCATGCCAAACCCCCAGAATGGCCAGGGTGTGCAGGGTACCCTGCACGCCTGCACACCCCCCTGCACACCTCTAAGCCATTGAACTTATTACCTTTTTTAAGGGGTGTGCAGGGTGTGCAGGGTCTACTCTCACGCGCGTGAGTTGTCCGGTGATGCACGGGGGGCTTTTGTGTGCGCTGCGCACGCGCCCGCGAGAGAACGCCTGCACACCCTGCACACCCTTGCTTTTTTCCTTTGAAATCAATGGCTTGAGGGTGTGCAGGGGGGTGTGCAGGCGTGCAGGGTACCCTGCACACCCCTTGGCATGCGGCGGCGCGGGTGGCGCTGCTGGCCAGCCAGCGGGTGCTGCGGGTGCGCCTGGGGTCAGACATCGCCGCCTCCGGTACCGCGGTAGTCGTGGCCCTTCCAGGCCTTGACGGCGTCTTTGAAGCTGTCGAGCTGGTCGCTCAGGGCCTTGATGTCCTGGTCGTCTTCGACGCCAGGCGGGTAGACCACCATGGCCTGGGCGTTGGCCAGGCCGCTGCCGACATGGTGTCGCTTGCGAACCTTGCGCGCGCCTGGACGCTTGGCGCAGTTGCCCAGGAAGGTGGACTGCTGCGCGGGCTTTCCGATGCCTTGCTTGACGCACCAGTAGCGGTAGGCCTCGTAGAGGTCTTCGCTGCGCGCCGGCGTGAGGGTGAGCGGCACGACGCGGTTGATCCAGTCGAACCAGAAGCGCTCGGTGCTGTCCAGCGAGATCTCCAGCAGGTCGGCCTTGGCCTGGGTCATGGGCGGCAGGGTCCAGGGCTTGAAGTCGCCCAGCGGCAGCTTGAGCAGGTGCTCGTGCAGCGCCTCGATGCCGCCGGCCTGGATCTCGACGCGCACGGCCTCGTAGAAGGCGGGGTTCATCTTGGGCGGGGTCCAGACGATGGTGTAGCGCCGGTCGTCGCGCTCGAGCACGATGGGCTGGGTCTCGTTGGAGAGGAACACCAGGTTGACGTGGTTGCGCTCGTCGTAGGCGCTCATGTTCTTCGGATTCACGCGCACCCACTCGCCGGTGATCAGGCTCTTGAGCTTGTTCTTGGTGTGGAACAGCTCCATGCGCGCGACCACTTCGTCGGCGATGAGGAAGAGCTTGCGGCTGGCCCAGTCGTTGAACTTGTCTTCGATGGCGGCCTGGTCGATGATGCGGCCGTACTCGCCATAGATGGCCATGACGGCCTCGAAGAACATGTTCTTGCCCGTGCCCTGCGGCCCGTGGAATACCAGCGCGGTGCGCATCTTGGCGCCTGGGTGCTGGATAGGGTACGCCAGCCACTTGAGGACCCAGTCGTACAGCTCGCTGGCGGCGGCCTCGCCGCTGCAGAGGTAGTACAGCAGCTCGAGCAGCTGGTCGCACGCGCCGGCCTTGGGCTTCGTGGGCCAGCCGCCCCAGAGGTTGCACTTGACCATGGGGTCCTGGCCGCTGGGGTCGAAGCCCACTTCGCGCACGCGCACCAGGCGCCGGAATGGGCTGTCCATCCAATTGCGTGCGACGTAGCGGTTGGCGCAGGCGTTGCGCATGGCGGACAACGGCACGAGCTTGCTTTCCTGGCCGTCGTAGACGGTGTCGCCCAGCTCGTAGACCAGGCTGAAGCGGTCCAGCAGTTCGTCGACGGTCTCGATGGGCTTCAGGTCGGCCTCAGACGGCGTCGCCACCCCATCCCCCGTGTGCGTGTGCGGGGCGGTTTGCTGCCCTTCGGCAAGCCAGCCGAGCTGCCGGACCTTGGCCTCCACCTGGGCGCGCACCTGGTGCAGGCCTTCGCGCGTGTGCAGGTCGTTGAAGTCGGTGATCTTCTTGCCTTCGCGGTCCAGCTCGAAGACCGGCGCCAGCCAGGCGCCCTTGACGGCCAGCGCGGCCGAGCTGGCGCGCGCCACGCCCGGGTTGCCGTCGGTCAGGTAGTCGTCGTCGGCAATGATCAGGATGCGTGCTCGCGGGTAGCGCTTGCGCAGCGCCAACGCGACCGGCTGCAGGTTGCCGGCGTCGAAGGCCACGGCGATCGGGTGGCCGGTGGCCTCGAACACGCTGGCGCAGGTGGCGTAGCCCTCCCCCACCAGGATGATGGGCCCGGGCGTCGGCCCGATCAGGAAGAAGTGACCCTGCTTGGCCAGGCCGGCCGGCCAGAAGTCCTTGTCGCGGCCGTGCTTGGGCTTGGCGTGAATGACCTGCAGGCCGTGCACCACGCCGGTGGCGTCCAGCATCGGGATCACCAGCGCGCCCTTGGGCGAGTAGCGGACACCGTGGCCGGCGACGCCCTTGCGCTTGAGGTAGTCGCTCTCGCCATCGTGGCTGCAGCTGGTCCAGGCGCGCTGGGCCTGCACCGCGGCGCGCTCGGCGCTGCGCCGGCGTGCGAGATCTGCGGCCTTGCGGTCCTGGTCGATGCGGATCTTCAGCGCCTGGCGCTGGTCGGCCGACAGCTTGCGTTTCTTCAGCTCGATCTTCGTGGCGTTGTTGTCGGCGCCGCGCCAGATGCCGAAGGTGCCGACCAGCACGGTGTCGCCAGGCACACCAGGCGCACCCTCGAGCTGGAGCTCGTGCAGGCTGTACCAGCCACGCTTTTCGCGGTCGCCCTCCACCTTGCAGCGGCGCATCCGGCCGACCTCGAGCGTGTCGACCTCGAGGCCCAGCGATCGCATCTGGGCCAGCACGTCGTCGTAGTTGGACCAGTTCACTATGCGACGACCTCGCTAGCTACACACCAAACGGGGTTCGAATTACC
>JACCDR010774937.1_pt1 | contig 12862 bp, 13 predicted proteins | sample 7446431 | NCBI WGS metagenome assembly JACCDR01 (sample SAMN15323443, study PRJNA562643) | freshwater metagenome | isolation source: river surface water | place: USA:Blue River Watershed | collected 2017-08-17
ATGGCATTGGGAACATAGCCGGTTTACTCATTAATTTCTTCGCGTTCTTCTGGCCGGCGTTAATACAGCGCGGCTTCATCGGAATATTCTTGACACCACTAGTTCGTGCATTTCCCCGGCGTGGTAAAGAAATACTTGAGTTTTACACAACAGCCGAGTTTAACGCATGGAAGAAGTCACACAAACAAGAAGACGACGACAGTATAATAAAACCTAACTATCGTATAAAATATTACAAAGGATTGGCGACTCATGAACATGGATTCTACGAAAAGATGTTCAAGAACTACGAATCTCGTATACGAATATTACGCGCGGACGAACAGGCCTTCCAATATCTGGAAAATTACTTTGGTCGCGATTCATCGCCACGTAAAGAAGAGCTACGGATGGTAGTTAAAGTCGATGAAAGTAAACTCGAAAGCATATCAAATCATCTTCGGATGTATACTCGCGAGTATTTCTTGTCAAATGTTATACGTAAGATACCTTCAATGCTCGACGGATTTGTGCCTGCTAGACGAAAAGTCGTGTTTGTCGCCAGTCGTGCAAGCGACACGGAGATGAAAATCAGTGAATTTGGCAGCAAAGTCAGCAGTGAAATGTCCTATCATCACGGTGATAGCTCTATAAATGCGGTAGTATATCGATTAGCTCAAATAAGACCTATTAATGGATATGCTTACATTGCGCCGTTATTAGCTCAAAGTGGACAATTCGGAAGCCGCGAGAAGAATGGCTCGGAGAAGTTTCAACCTCGGTACTTGTTCGTCAAGCCAAACAAAGTTCTCCTTAACGCAATGTTTCCAAAAGAAGATATGGCTTTACTTGATTATGAATGGGAAGAAGGAAAGAGTGTCGAACCGGTCCATATGATTCCCATAGTACCGCGAGCGATAATGGAATCGTTTAGTGTTCCGGGAACTGGCTGGCGTATTAAGTCATATGCTAGACATCATACAGATGTGTTTGACAACGTGCGTAAGCTCATAAAAGGCGAGATAACCAAAGCACTTCCTATGCGTATTTCTCGTGTCGGATATACCGGCTCTATCGTGAAGCTGCGGACATCAACTGGTGTCGAAAAAAATGCGAGTCTCGGGAAGTTCACCATTGACAAAACAGGAAGAGATTTAGTAATAACAGAAGTTCCTATTGGTTTCTGTAGTGCTATGTACACAGGAGCCTTGGCAGCGAGTACAGAAGACAAAGAAGTTGAATTTGACCCCGAATACTTCCAGGAAATACATAGATATAATTTACGAGACTCGCCTTACGTTGAGTCTATAGTTGACGAGACATCACCAAGCGAAGTGAAGATAGTAATAAGACTACAAGAAGGCGCTTACGCAAAAATAGTTGAGTTTCATCGACAAAAGACTGAGGCTCGACCTGATTTTGAGAAAATACACCCAATAACAAACTGGGCAAATCTCCGATGCTTCCTTGATGAAAATTTGAACTTTGTCTCAAAAGAAAAGACAATAACAGAGATGAAGACATATGAGTCAGTTGTAGATTATTGGTTTCCTTTCCGCCGCGACTTATATATCCGACGAATTGAACGCGAGCTTATCATAATGAAGTTGAAGCTTATACTGTTAGAAAATAAAATATTATACGCCGAGAATAATAAGACAAAATCTATCTCCCGCAAGCAGCAGGAAGAAGCCGAGCAGATTGTATCAGATTGGGGGCTCCGAAAACTTAATACATCTGTGATTAATAACCCTGGTAATATTCCAACTGAACAACTTGAGGTAATGGCTTTCGACGAAAAAGAAGCCAGCTACGACTATTTGTTCGATCTTCGTGCGCGCGATTTGTTCGAGAAGAACATAACAGCCTTACAAGAAGCATATCAAAAGCTTGACTTAAAGATCAAAACACAAGAAGCAGAGAACGAGGCAGATCTAGCTGCTAAAAATGGATTCCTCGGAAGAACACGTTGGCTAACGGAGCTCGACAAACTTGAAGCAGTGTACGACAAATATGTGCCTAATTATTGGCGAGACTTGGGACCACAAGTATGAAGATGATGGACAATATTACTTTTTTGTAAAAAAGAAGTTAACTTGGTTGGCTAAATTTGGCCAGACATAACTCGGCAACATAATTAATTTCCGCGAGCGAAGTGAGAATCGTACCTTTATCATATTGATATTTCTTCATATGTTCTTCAAATTTATCGAACGAGTCTTCATCCAAGTAGATTACATCAATAAGAAGAAGATCTTGTTCTTCTTGCGACACAAGGAACACATATTCATTATAGTATTGTAAATCATCTTTTGTAAGAGCGGCGAATCCGTCGTCTTCTTCTTGACTCGCAGCGCCTTCTTGCGCAATATGGCTTGACCATATCAAGTACACAAATACTTTTGGGAACTTGACTTTTAATTGCTCAAATAATTCTTCATACCGGTCTTTTCCGTGTTTTTTCTCGATGTGTTCACGAGTAGCGAACTTTGACTGCCATATTTTTGTCATTTTCTTTTGTTCTTCTTCAAGTTTTACAACTCCATATGACCGCAATGTATTAAGAACATTATACACAAAGTCGCGGAATTGTCGTGCTATCTCTGATTTAGCACTGTATATGTATCTATATAATCCTTTCTCTGTCAGCAAATGAACGCTCTTTGTTGTCTTTTGAATAACGCCTGCGACAGTTCTCTGTGTTACTATTTCGCTGTTTCGCATTATTTCCTCGCCTTCTATGTATTCTTTGGTTGTTCTAGTGATATTTTGTAACCCCAATATAGACGCAACATCAGTTAATACAAATAATGGTTCTTTATATGTGCCGTACATTCGCACATTTTTAAATTCGCTGTTCTTTCCGAGGTATTCGCAAATGATATTATCCGCGTTAATTTCTTCGTATTGCTGCATGTTTGTAGTTGATAACTGTTCTTTTTCATTTTTTATTTACTATTAAATATTGGCGTATGTATTGGGAAACCCTTCACAATGGTTGACGCACGCAATAATATCATAGGGTTAGGTCCTATTCTTGGTGTGGAGAACGATCAAAACGATGAAAACATAAAAAAAATAATGGACATAGAGAAGTCTATTATTGATCCTTATGAAAAACAAGACATAGCAGATGAAGAGAGCTTTGACGACAAAATAGAAAAAATGTTACGCGATATTGATAGTCCTAGTACCTCACGAGCAGACGTGCCAAAATCACGAGACCGGGAGCCACCACGAGATCGTGAACTGCCACGAGACCGGGAGCCACCTCGTGAACAAAAACAAGTACGATTTGCTTTGCCAGATGAAGAAGAATCTGATATACCACGCCCACCACCGTTTCCGTCTGGTCCACCTTCGTACCAGAGGGAATCATTTTATCCACGCGAACACGCCTACTCGCGCGAGCCGTATCAATATGACGGCTACGGACATCGTTATCAAGATCAAAAGAGTTATTATGATATGGAGAATGACAAAGACGATATGCTTGAAGAAATTAACCAAATGCGGTTGTTATTCAAAGACAGAGGCGTTAATGTTGACAATATTCCCTTTGTGTCACGGGAAAATAGCTTTTATGAAGTTAATAAAGTATATGAAATGTTGCGATCTAAAGACGATATGACACGGTTTGCGTCAATTGCGGAAGAAGGAGTGGCAATCATGGCTAAGCTCGCGGAGAAAATATTTGACGGCCGGACTGAGTTCTTTGGTATTAAACCAAATATTGTTGGTTGGTCAGACGCCGCAAAGATTAAAATGAAGTCTATGCGACTTGACACTTCGCGGTTTGTGAAAGCTGTTTTCACAAAAAACAATTTAGGAGCCGGCTCTCGTGTTATTTTGGAACTCGTGCCGTCTATGGTTTTGTTTTCACTGGAAAAAAATGACGACGAGAGCTCGCTTATTGATGAGCGCCGCTATAGAGACACATTAACAAAAATAGATTAACACAATTTTTTCAAATTCTTGAGCTTCTCTATAGACACGAAATACATGCGGCTCGCAAGAGTCTTATGTAAACTCACTATAAAATTATCGTCTGCCTCTGCGGTTAAGCATCGTAGCGCTTCGTTAATGTCTATTTTTTCATCAGAATCATTATGCACATCAAAAGCAAACTCTATTTTTTCTATATCATGTAACTCAACAGCAAGATTTAGTAATCGTTGTGGCAAGTCGCTTATACCTATCATATACATATAGTCAACACAAGACATTGATCGATGAAACATATCACCAATGTTTATCTTTCCTGCTGGCTCAAATGTGCTCATACAATCCATAAAGAAGTCGTCCGTTGATACTTCAATTATCGCGCGGAACAATGTTTTTTCTACTTCTTTCTTTTCACTGTCATCTTCGCACTCTGTCATACAATCATTAATGAATGCCTTGAGAGGTTTTATCTTTGCCGCTTTGACAAGTGATATAATCTTAAGTTGTGTCTTGGCGTCCATAGTTCATATGTTAAATAATAAATTCATTCTTTAAAATAAAATGGGAAGCTGTTTTTCTCGTAGACGTTTAATCGTCTTTCGCACAGGCGACACTTTTCAACTATTTTATGTACCCGAACGAGCGCGTTTTGATGTACCAAATTTCGAAGGTCCCCACAAAGTTTTAACGATCGAAGAAGACTTAGAAGAAGCCGAAATACTCGCTCGACTAAATACGATAGACAAGGAGTAAAAAGAAGGTAAAAAAGAAGAAAAGAAGAAAAGAAGAAAAGAAGAAAAGAAGAATGTTTATGAGAATCTGTTAAGATACTCGATAACTTTGTTGGCGTCCTTGAATGTGTATATTTTTTTGTTAATAGTAGGAATGATCTCAGTTGGATTTTTAGTACTAAAGTTAACCCAAAGGTCTTCGGCGTCATTATATGTCTTTTCGAATATAGGCTCGACTTCATAGTCAGGGACTAATAATTCAGAAATAGTCTTCGCTTTATAAGCATTCAATGCGTGCTTATATGTGAATAATACCAAATACTTGCCTTTAATTCGATAAATAGCTAATGTATCTTTTGGACCTTTAGCCGGTTTAGCCGCTGCTTTTGTCGCTTTCTTATGATCATCCATCGCGAATGGGCTAGCAGATTCAGAGCTTTCCATGACAAATGGTGATGATTTCTTTGGTTTAGCTTTGCTAACTCCCGCTAATTCTGCTTTTTTCTCTTCGATTTGATTTTTGCATAATTGTAATTGTTGTTCTAATGTTTTGTATCTTGATTCGAGCTCTTTGATTTGCTCTTTGAGTTCTTGTTTAGAATAATGAACAACAGCGCCATTAATGGCACCGCCAATAACACTACTGATCATTTGGTAATTCATCGTTGAGTAACTTATTATAATTATCTGTCATTATTCAATTTTTATTTTTTGCAAAAAAGACATATATTAGCTTAACAAACAATGTACTCTTGGAATAACTCTACAAGACTATCGTCAACGTTTTGTGAATATAAATCAGTATCTGGATGACTTTTTAATATTACATTAATTTGCCGAAGATGATTCGCGAGGTAAACATTATATTTTTTACTTAATTGCGATTTAATGAATGTATGGACATTAAACAACTGATGATGAATGAAAGAATCATATGCTAATTGTTCGACGCCGGTTGTCTCATAAAAGTCTAAGGCTTTGAGAAATAAAGATATTAATCCAAATAAACTCTCAATTTTGTCACAACCATTAATTACTTTCTTTAATAGTTGTACATACTTTGCCATTTGTTCGTTAAGACTTTCCATGGAACTAATATTCCATTTTAAGTTCATTAAGTCTTTTTGTTTGCAAAGATAGCTGAAACAATCATATTCGCCGTTGAGTCCTCGCGCGAGAAATAAATCAAGCCCAATATCTATGTCAACAGACTTGTCATACACAAATAAATTCTTCATCTTGAGTACTCTTTTAATGATATCAAGATTTTGTAACTCTTTACCCCGGGCAACTAGTGCTCTCTCAACGAATTTGAACTCTTCGCGAGTTGGTGAAATTATACCAGCGTCTTTGAATAACGTGACGATTGACTTCACGTCTTCGCATTTGGCGATCACCCGCTCTATGTATTTTTCAGCAGACTTAACTTCAGACATTGGCATTTTCGCCATACAGGCGATCATTTCTTCCATTCCAATTGATGCGGCTTCCGCGAGTTTTGTGACAGCGAAATCGTAGAGTGACAAGAACTTTACTAATTTGTCTTGTTCTGAGACATATTTAATTGTCACATGTGACTCTTCCGCTTGAACAAAATCACCTTTTCCAATGACGAAAATAATTTCTAGCGATAAAGAATTAATTTTCGCCATTTTTTCAACATCCTCGCTGTTACCGATCATCACGCTGTAGATGCTTTTTTCATCATATACGTACTTTATTCCAGCAGCATCGAGACTCTCCAGTATTTCTTTATTAATACTGCCATACAAACAAACAACTTTGTTTGACATAATTAATAATTTTATTCTTTATAGTATGTATATATACCTCTAATCTTTAAAAGAAATATGAGTGCAGTTCTCATCGGCATTATTGTCGTAGCAGCTATTTTTCTTATCATAGTGATAGCTTTGGTTGCTCAATCTGACCCGGCTCCAGTGACTGTGACTCCTGTCATTGTAGATCCAGTCGGTAATCTCTTCAAAGATAATGAAAATTCCATTACTGGCGCGCCTGTTGTCACGCCAACACCTCCACCACCAGTGGTGAATAATCCTGTTGTACCATCAAATGTCTCAGTCGTTAATACCCCTGGTCTTCCTCCGGCGGGCGCACCTAAAAGAGTTTACACTTACGCGTCGAGTTTTGGAGAAGGAAGAGCCGGTGGTGATGTGGACTTTAGTTTTGTTTGTGATGTAAATGATAATGATTATCTCATAAAAGTTTATGTGAGTGATGGCAAATATTTCACATGTATCACACCAACATGATAAAGCGGAAAGACAAGTAATCGATATGGGTCAATATTTAATGGTGCTCAAAACGGCTCACTTGTCGGACCAATGTCATATATTGAAGGACGTTCAGGTTTATGGATCGACAAACTCGGTAGTATTGGTGGAAGTGGAGGTGGCCCATCAAAATCAGAATGCCCACCGGGACAATATGTTGTTGGACTTAAAGGAAGAGCAAGTCCTTTATATGTAAGTCAACTCGGCGCCATCTGCTCAACGTATTAATACCTAAGCTTATTAATATACTAAACTATAAAAATTGAATATAGGATAAGAAGAATAAATAAAAAGAGATGTCAACTCACGTTACTCACTCCGACGTCGTTTTCGAAGACAAAGATGCGTCTGAAACAGCCATTGCTATCTATAGCAAATTCATGTTTAAGATCAACGCCTACCTTGTCCAATTAGTGTATAAAAATAAGAAATATACACTTATCACCGGAAGACCTAACGACTACAGATTCAAGCATGAATATCATGTTTACAGCGACATGTCAAAGTTTTACCAAGCTATTGGCAGCGCAACCCCTGGAAGTGAGAACAGTGTTGAAATCAACAAACAAATTAGCGAAGTGAACGATTACCTGAAATCAGGCGGATACTCGCCAGTTGAATACAAAATGATTTATATTAATGCGAACGTGAATAGACTTAAACAAAGAGATCACGTCAGTCACCGTGGTCGCGGTGGCCATCGTGGACGCGGACGTGGCGGACACCGAGGTGGTCATCATAGTGAAAAACAAGGATTCCGTGTCGATTATAAGTTAAAAGAAGAACCAAAGAAAGAAGACCCCAGTAGCGGAAAAAAGCCTTCATGGGCCGATCTCGCGGAAGAAGAAGAAACTCCAAAAGAGAAAAATAAACGTCCTATGACTCCTTTAGACGACGAACCAAAGGAAGACGAAGAACAGAAAGAAAAAGAAGATGAAGAATAAAAAACTGATTAATTATTTTTTTGTATACTTACTCGTTCAAATGTTGCGGGAAGAACTAAAAAAATATGTTATAGAAGACGTTTTGTCTCATATTATTTCATATTTGCCGTTTGACCCGGATGCGGACGATGCCATTTCTATGGCAGAAGAATTAGGTGATTATGCCATTATATTACATAAAGCATGTAAACTACCAAAATTAGGACAAAAAAGCATCACCAAAATTACTAAATTATTGTCAGATGACGACAGTTTATCTTATTGCCGATGTATAGCAAAGTGCAAGAATCTACAGGTAAGAGACATCTGCTTCAATATTTTACTCCGAAAAGGCAAATCAAATTTTACTAAATTTATGATGCCACTAACGGAAAGCAAGCATATGAGTATTATCAGATACGGCGATTTACGATGGGCGCAAAATGAATTAACTATGATGTATATTAATTCTCAATATGATCGCTATATGGCACGAAAACTATATGCTGCAGTGTTTGCTAGTCATGATTTAATTAAAATAGAATGTTTCTTGCAGATGTTTCCCTTCTCAACAGTGGGATTTGATTATTTAGACGACATTATTCAATCTGCTAAATCAATAGAATCATATAATATTGAGTTTATACGTATCTTGCAAAAGTATGCTCATAGTAACCAAGTAAAAGCGTTCTTAAAAGAGTCTGAATTTGATATAAACCTTTAAAATTGATTTTTTACAAATAATAAACAATGGAGTACTGTATACCTAAGAGTGATTTCATGGAAGAAAAAGGCGAAATGTCTATCATTTCGTGTAATTGTGCTTATGTGTGCGAACTCAAGCTAAATCTTGATAAACCCGGCAAAATCATTATCATACCTAATTGCTCGCAGAAATGTAAGTATTATGTTTCAATAATGGTGATAGACCACGTTCATAGTGCTGCCGAGAAGTCGCCGGGTGAGAAAATTCTCCTGTTAGAAGAGATAACAAAGAATATGCGAGTTAGACATTTGATGTCGAATGAGTTGTCTTCATATATTCCTATTATTGATGCGGAAGACGCGAAGAATTTACGACTAAGTGACGACATATGGACAGTACTTTTGTCACGCGAAAAGGAAAAATATGAACTAATTTCAGCAGCAATGAAGAAGTTGATGACACTATCACCGCCAGAATTTCATTATAAATACTTCTATAGATTTGCCAACGAGGTAATCCGCGAGTACATGTCAGCGTATTTTCAGTCGGAGTTAAAAGCTCACAGTGATAAGTTTATGACTTGTGACGCTATGATTAAGTCATCTTATATTCACTTGGAAACTGCGTTTGTGTTGAAGAAAGAGAAATATCTCCGCAAAGGACTCGACGAAGAACGAAAAAAAGGTATGGATATACTTATTGCTAATATCAAAGCCATTAACAAGAAATATGCGAACTATATGGGTGATATTGATATGCCATCATATCTATATGACTTCATTCGACAGAATCAATATCTTCCTCATAAAAGCTAATAAACATCAAGACGACAAACACGACAACTAATAATATAAGGAAGATATACCATATTTTATTTTTTTGAAATGTCGTCGGCAAAGTTTGAGTTGCTGGCGTCGGTGTCGGAATCGGCGTCGGTTTCGGTGGTGTATATGGCACTGGATCTGACGAGTCTATAGGCTTTGGTGGTGTTGATAAATCAATAAATGGTGGATCTGACACAGGATATGTCACTGGATAACTACTAGAGCTACTAGAGCTACTAGAACTACTACTAGAACTACTAGAGCTACTAGAACTAGAGCTACTACTAGAACTACTACTAGAGCTACTAGAGCTACTAGAGCTACTAGAGCTACTACTAGAACTACTACTACTAGAACTACTACTACTAGAACTACTACTAGGTGTGACAACAGTGTGGTCTGAGCAGTCAATTTGTTGAATATTACTAGTAAAAATGTTTTGGGAACCGCTCGCGCCGATTGATTGTTCGCAGATTTTAAGCGACGGGCACGCAGAAGTATATTTTCTTTGTTCATTATTTTTATAACCGTAGTTGGAGCATTGATTAATATAACATTGTGGAAGAGTCTTGTATGCTTTAGCCGCTTGAGATCCATCATCTTTTATTAAGTCAAGGCCATATTGAGTGCATGAACAAAAAGGATGTGAAGCATTATTAGAACACCATTCATTCACTAGTTCATCAAATCCGTCATTATTCTGCGCGAATGTTTGGCAAAATGGCATACCAAGTCTTGTGGAACAATATTGTTTTGCGCGTAAATTGTATTCATTCTTATCGCGGTCTTTGAACTCCAAACAAACATCATCAATTATTTGATCATCACGGCAATATTCATCAAGATAATCATACTGCTCGATCTTCGCGCATATATTGTTATTGTATCCAGTGAGACATCCCTTCCTGACATCGCCGACAAATTTATATGACGGGTTTGAACATTCATTTCTTCCCATTGGGTGTTCTTCTAGTTTTACGTCAACAAGACGGGTCTTAGCGTCTTTAGCTTTCACGGACTTGGTGTAAAGCTGCAAGTGTGGTTGACATTGCGCGGTGCCGAGACCAAAATATGGAGAAGGTCCAACTGCATTCCATTCGGGGTCACTATTTGATCCAGCCCCGCCAAGTTTTATATCGGTAACAATAGACTGATCAGCACGTGCATTAAATTTAACCATGTATAATGGCTGATGATGTACACCAAGTTTAGAATTAATATCAGGAGTTATTAATACGGCTCCATTATATATAGTTGGGTCTTCAAACAAACGTAGTCGTGATATAAAAGCGTTACTCGTCATTCTTATATATGACAAAAAATAATAATAGTATTCAGTTAAAAATCATTCCAGTCTTCGATCGGGGCACCGGAGTCTTTACTAACAACTGATGATCCACTACCAACAGCACTATAGCTGCCATTAGTCTCAAAGTGATTGTGTTTTGAGTAAACATTTTGAAGAATCATCCAGGGAAATGGGTTCTCCACGTCAAATATCTTTTCGCCGATGAGATTCATAGCAAGATCGTCCGCAATAAACTGGATATATATCAACATTAATCTTGCGTTCATACCTGGTAAATCAAAAGGCAACGCTTCTTTGATGTAATCATTTTCGACATCGACAGCTTCTACGATCATGCGAATAATACGCTCTCTTGGTAATTTGTTGTTAATATATTTCCTGTACATAAGGCATCCAAAGTCACCGTGTAATGCTTCGTCAGTTGCAATAAGCATATTTTTATGAACAACACCTTTCATCTTGCCTTCTTTGCCTACGTAAAATATCGCACAGAAGTTGCCGCTAAAGAATATTCTTTCAACAATAGAACCAATAACAATTTTCTCAGTGTTTGACCCATTGATGAGCCATCTTTTTACCCAATCTGCTTTGGCTTTGATAACAGGAATTTCTGCTACCGCATTCATACACTTGTCATATTCTTCTTTGTTTTCGCCGAAGAATGCGACAAGTATACGTTGATACATGGTGCTATGTATATCTTCTATGGCTTTTTGATAATTATAGAAAAATCTGGCTTCTAGTATTGTAACTTCGTCCATGAACGTATCAATGTTGTCGTTCACAATGAAGTCGGACTGCGCGAAGAAGCTGAATACATATTTAAGGAAGTTTTGCACCTTTTCTGGTAATTGTTTCCACTCTTTGATATCATCAGTGAGATCAACTTCATCAGCTATCCAGAAAGACTTAATCGCTCTCTGGTAGAACGCATTAATATCATTAAATTTTGTTGGGAATATCTTATTCGATTTATTTTTTGGGTCAAATAAAGGATCTACTTTATTTTCGTTTATTTGTACTGCTAATTTAGGTATTTTACTACCTTTCGTTTTTAATTCTTGTTCAGAGTCACGTTTTATACTAGACATTCCTTTTACACCAGATATTTTTTCTATAAATAATTCAATTTTATAAATTTGATTATTAATATAAACTAATAATAAATACCTGTTTATAGCATAAAATGGAGGCAAAAATTAAGAATATTATTGACCAAACCGTGCTCTGTCTCGTCAAAGTAACTGGAAAAGAAGACCACGGCATTGACATTAAAACACTTAATATTAAAGTGTGGAAATCAGTAGGGAAGAGCGATGTTGATGATAACAAGTTAATGGATCTCATATGCACAGAAGCCTACTATAACATGATCAATAATATTGAATTAAGTAAGTTTGCCTCCGTGTGTATCGTAAATAGCATTAAAAACAATGCTCCCGGTACATTTATTAGTAAAATTAGTCGATTATATGAAAATGTAAATATATATTCTGGCAAGCAAGAGCCTATGGTATGCAAAGAATTATATGGCTTTGTCCAAAAACACGCGGAAATTATTACTAAAACTATTGACTATAACCGCGATTATAAGTATGATTACTTTGGCGCGCAAACACTAAGAAATGGCGACTACTTGCTGCCTTATGAAACCATGCAAGATATGTTGATGAAAGTGTCTTGTTATATTCATTGCTTCGACGACGATATCAAGTCTGCAATGAAGTCTTACGAACTGATGAGTAATCATTATTTCACGCAAGCAACTCCAACACTTTATCACGCAGGAAAGGCGAAAGCTCAAATGTGTTCATGTTACTTGCTCGCAATGCCAGATGACACAGAAGGCATCTTTGAATGTTACAGTAACGCGGCTTGTATTGCAAAATACGCGGGTGGTGTCGGAATTGGCATATCAAACCTTCGTGCTGGCGGCTCAAAGATCAGTACAACTGGTGGTTCGTCGAAAGGAATAGTTGGATTCATGAGAATACTTAACGAGATTAGTAATTGTATGGATCAATCCGGCAAACGCAAAGGCAGTATCGCTATATTCCTCGAACCATGGCACGCCGACATCAAGGACTTCTTGAGACTTCGTATTCCTCTTGGTGATGAAAAAATGAAGACAAAGGAGTTGTTCCTTGGCTG
>JACCDR010112493.1_pt1 | contig 12861 bp, 12 predicted proteins | sample 7446431 | NCBI WGS metagenome assembly JACCDR01 (sample SAMN15323443, study PRJNA562643) | freshwater metagenome | isolation source: river surface water | place: USA:Blue River Watershed | collected 2017-08-17
AGTTTTTTTAAACAACGATTAAGCAAATCGAAAACAGTACGACCATTGTTATCAGGTCTTGATAAAGATAGTTTGCAAAGTAAAATAGAAGAAATGCTTACCCTTAGAGAACCCTATTACAGCAAAGCAAATCATACCCTTCACCTACCCGTTAAATCCTTGCAAAGCCTTTTAAATGCTATACTTCAGCTTGTTTAGTACACCCTACACAAAGGATAAAAATGGTGTAAATGCCTGTTATTGTTGAAAACCTGTGAAAATTAATTTTAGATTTTTTTTGAAAAAACCTTGTGCACCGCTTGTTTTCTTCATCTTAGTTGCTATGTTTGTTAGTGTAAAAACAACAAACTCTTAAATAAATCAACTATGAACAAATCAGATTTAATCGACAAAATCGCAGGTGATGCGAAACTTACTAAAGTACAAGCTGCTGCTGCTTTAGATTCTTTCATGGCTGCTACACAATCAGCATTAAAGAAAAACGACAAAGTTATTCTTGTAGGATTTGGTACATTCTCGGTAACTAAGCGTTCAGCTCGTAAAGGTCGTAATCCTCAAACCGGAAAAGAAATCAACATTCCAGCAAAGAAAGTTGTAAAATTCAAAGCTGGTGCTGGTTTACAAGGTAAAATCAAGTAATTTTTACTTGGCAAAAGCATTAAAAATCCCGCCTAGGCGGGATTTTTTATTTTAAGAAAACATTCACTTTTCCTCTTTCAATACTTACTTCAATATGCTCTTGAAGAGTTGTGCTTAAGGCAGTGCCGATAAAATCAGCCGAAACAGGAAACATTTTATGACTCCTATCTACCAAAACTAAGGTTTGGATACGTGCAGCCTTATCCTTTACGAACGGGATTAATGCATACAGCATGGTTTTTCCTGTATTCAATACATCATCAACTACTAAAACTGACTTGCCTTTAATATTTAAACCCGATGTACTTAAAACAATCTTTTTTTCCTCAGGGTTTGATTTATCTAAAACAATATCGGTAGTAATTAATTTTAGTTTACTGATTGAGGCCAATTCATCACACAACATGGCTGCGATCTTACTTCCCCTGCCCTCTACTGCTGCTATAATCAACTCCTTCTCGTTAAAATTGGATTCATATACCTGATAAGCCAATCTTTTTAATATTTGCTTGGTTTGCTTATCATTTAAAATTTGGGTCTTATTCATATTCATTGTACAATTGTACATAATTTACTGAATAATAATTCGGGAATAACCCTTGATATTGCTAATAACCAAAAGAAATGAACAAAAAATAATGCAAATATTTGGGTTGATGTGAAAAAGTAATATATTTGCCCCCTCTTAAAAGTAAAAAAGTAAGAAAATGAAAGCAGATATCCATCCTAAAAGCTATAGACTAGTTGTATTTAAAGACATGTCGAACGGTTATTCTTTTTTAACTCGCTCATGTGTTGATACAAAAGAAACAACTAAATGGGAAGACGGAAATGAGTACCCTTTGTTTAAATTAGAAATTTCTCACAAGTCTCATCCATTCTTCACCGGACAACACATGTTTATTGATACGGCTGGTCGTATTGATAAATTCAAAAAGCGCTACGCAAAAAAATAATCAAATCAAATTATATCGAAAGCCTCGCATATTGCGGGGCTTTTTTTATTATCGCATATTCAATTGTTGACAACAGATGAGAAACATTATACTTTTTGACGGTAAAAGCAGAAGTCACCTGCTTCCATTTACCTTTACACGTCCGGTGAGTGAAATAAGAGTAGGCATTCTTACCATTAGCGAAAAATGGCGCAAACACACAAGTCTACCGGTTTCTTATCAAACCCAAGATTATTTATCAATAAAATATCCTATTCATATTGATGATGAAAATACATTTATTAATGGGAGCATTTGTCCTACGTATGAATTAATAAATGAAATAACCGCATTGAATATTGGTGAATCATTAATGAAGGGAGAAACCTTAATTGCTATCAAATTAAATAATGAAGATGCATCGCAATTCAATATTGATACCATTGCCACTCTTCACCACAAACAATTGCAAGCCGATAATTTTTTAGAAATTAATTTTTGTTACGATATATTTTCAAAAAATGACTTAGCTATTAGAGAGGATTTTACTTTGCTTACTCAGGGACGAAAAAGTGCTCCGATTTCTTCAACAAATGGTATCACAAATGAAGAGCAAATATTTATTGAAGAAGGAGCAACTGTAGAGTTTAGCATATTAAATGCATCAACAGGCCCAATTTATATAGGTAAAGATGCCGAAATAATGGAAGGTTGTAAAATACGCGGACCATTCGCTTTAGGAGAACACGCAGGTTTAAAAATGGATGCCAAAATATACGGTGCCACTACCGTTGGTCCACATTGTAAAGTTGGAGGTGAAGTTAATAATGTTGTGTTTTTTGGATACAGTAACAAAGGACATGATGGATTTATGGGTAATGCTGTTGTTGGTGAATGGGTAAATGTAGGTGCCGATAGTAATAATAGTAACCTAAAAAACACTTACGATGAAGTAAAGCTTTGGGATTATACAACTGAAAGATTTGAAAAAACAGGTTTAACCTTTTGTGGTGTAATGCTTGCCGACCACGCAAAATGTGGAATTAATACCATGTTTAATACGGGAACAGTGGTTGGAGTTGGTGCTAATATTTTCGGGGCCGGATTTCCAAGGAACTTTATTCCAAGTTTTTCTTGGGGTGGAGCACAAGGATTTGAAACCTTTGTATTAAACAAATTTTATAAAACTGCTGAGGCCATGTGCAGCAGAAGAAAAGTAGCATTTGACGACGTAGAAAAAGCTATTTTAAAACATGTATATGACAACACCGCTAAGTACAGATTTTGGGAGAAAAAAGCTGAATAAAAATAAAGATTGAATTAACCCGATAGTAAGGTTATAAGCTATACAACAATACATACCACCTATTATAATAAATTAGAATCATGAGAAAGAAAATTATCGCAGGAAACTGGAAAATGAATAAATCCTTTGAAGAGGGAATGGCCTTAGTAACCGAAATAATTGGAATGGTAAAAGATGAATACCAAGGTTCGGCAGAAGTTGTAATTATTCCCCCTTTTATTCACTTAAATGCCATTAACCGAATGGTTGCCGAAATAAATAACATTTCATCCGGCGCACAAAATTGCAGTAACCATGAAAGTGGAGCTTATACCGGTGAAATAAGTGCAGGTATGATTAAAAGTATCGGTGCTGAATATGTAATTGTTGGTCATAGCGAAAGAAGACAATATTTTGGTGAGCACAATGATTGGCTGGCAAAAAAAATTGATGCTGTAATTAAAAATAACCTTACACCAATTTATTGTGTTGGTGAAACACTTGATGAAAGGGAAAATAACAAACACTTTGAAATATTAAAGCAACAAATTAGTGAAGGGATATTTCACTTAGGCGCAGATGAGATTAAAAAAGTAGTTATTGCTTATGAACCAGTATGGGCAATTGGTACAGGAAAAACAGCTACTACTGCGCAAGCACAAGAAGTTCATGCCTACATCAGAACGCTTATTGCAACACATTATAATACTGATATTGCAGCAGCCATCACTATTCAATACGGAGGAAGTGTAAAACCGGAGAATGCAGCCGAACTGTTTGCTTCACCTGATATTGATGGCGCCTTGGTTGGCGGGGCTGCGTTACAAAGCAGAAGTTTTGTTGACATCATAAAAGCAATGAAATAATAAATACCTATTAAATATTTCGGCCGACCTTGTCGGCCTTTTTTTTGCCTCTGCATTTTTAATACTTTTTTCCTCTCAGATACAAGAAGTTTCATTTTTTTTCATGTACTATAATTATGAATAGCTGCGCTCACATATTATCTATGACAGTTACCACCTGATGAATTATAAAATTCATCTGTAAGTAATAATAATTTAAAGGTTAAAATCTAAACAAACTGAATACTAAAAACTGTAAATTGCCTGTTGAAGTATTAATATGAACGTAAAACAACTTTTTATATATTTTATATTAGCCTTATGCATTAGCTATCAAACACATGCGCAAACAAGTTTTAGTTTTGATGTGTTGCAATACCCGAATGACTTAGATGAATATTTCGATAAATATGGTAATAGCAGTGCTAAGGATGCGGTATCTGAATTTATTGGTTATTACAATGGAGGTAAATTCACCAATCCACAAAAAATACTTATGATTAAGCTCACCAACCAGATGCTCAATCAAAACTATAAAGCCAGCCCGCACTTCGAAAATTATTTTAATGCGATTAATGGCTTAGTAGCCAATAACCTTACTGCAAGATTTGATAATTGGCATAAAGCAGCAGAAAAAGCATTTAACCAAGGTAAAGACGCTTCGTTTAATTTCTTAAGTATGTCGAAAGCCGTGTTATATGATAAAACTATCTTACGGACACCCGGCATAGCTTGGATAGCAACCGATTTAGAAGTTGATTTTGCCAGTAAATCAAGCCCTGTTATTCTTTTTAAAAACACAACATTAATGGGGATTACTCCCGGTGATACATTAGAAATATACAACACAACCGGAACCTATAATGCGGAAAATAATATTTGGTATGGCAAAGGTGGTAAAACAGATTTTTCAAGGGTAGGATTTGACTCAGCAGTAGTATATACCGAACTTAGAAACTACACATTAGATTTATTACAAGGAAACCTTTATGCTGATTCTGCCATGTTCTTTTATAAGGGATTATTAAGCAATCCACTTTATGGAAAACTTGTAGATCAAGCAATGGCCAAATCACTAGGTAATAAATCGGTTTATCCGAAGTTTGACTCTTATATAAAAAACTTTAATCAATTAAGTTTTGGACGTGCAAAATATACCGGAGGTTTTGGAATGAAAGGTGATGAAATTGTATGCAAGGGTAGTGATTCATCTACTGCTGATTTGATATTTTTATTTAAAAACAAACCTATTTTAAAAATATCTGCAAGTGAACTAATCCTGCGTTCAAACAAAATGAGAACCTTAAAAGCTGCTGTTACCATTTACTTAGAAAAAGATTCCATCTTTCACCCACAGTTAGAATTTACTTACGATATACCGGGTGAAAAGATTTCATTATTCAGGGATAAAAAACAAGGTGTAAGTAGCGCCCCATTTTACGATAGTTATCATAAGGTTGAATTTTATTGTGATGAAGTAAAATGGGATTTGAATAATCCAAGTATAAATATTGATATGATTAACGACAGCGAACCTGCTCGTTTTGAATCTGTAAATTACTTCCGCGATATTAGATATGAAAGGGTTCAAGGGATGTTGGCCTACAATCCTTTACATAGAATAAAACTTTATTGTGATAAATTTAAAGTAAATGGTTTTTCTATTAAAGATTATGCCGCCAATTTTAAAAGTGACCCTTCATCCATTCGTCTGCAAATGATTGAATTAAATGATTATGGTTTCGTTGATTTCAATGAGAAAAAAGACTATGTAACCATTAAACGAAAACTAAAAGATTATGTGAATGCACATTTTGGCAACACTGATTATGATGCCATCACCTTTTTGTCGGTAATTGGAAAACAGTACCCTAACGCAAGTATCAGTTTAATTAATAATGACCTGAATATTGAAGGTGTTCCGCAATTTTATTTTAGTGATTCACAAAATGTATACATTGTTCCAAGAGGTCAACAAGTTACTTTAAAGAAAAACCGTAACATGGACTTTTCAGGCAAACTTCGAGCGTGTAAAGCAGATTTCTATGGTAATGGATTTACATTTGATTATACTACTTTTCAAGTTCGTTTGAACAACGTTGATTCGATGAAGTTTTTGTATAAAGACGATAAAACCGGAGCCGACTTACCTATAAAAAGTGCTCTTCAAAATATTTATGGGACATTAGCAATTGATCATCCAAATAATAAAAGTGGAAGAAAAAAATTTCCCGGTTATCCAATCTTTAAATCAGACGTAGGCTCAAAGGTATATTACGATAAACCATCAACACAAAATGGGGTGTATAATCGCAATAGATTTTATTTCGATGTGGAGCCATTTACGATGGATAGTTTGAATGAACTCGACTTAGAAAAAATGTCGCTCGCAGGAACGCTTGTTTCCGGTGGAATTATTCCTGACCTCAAATATGCATTATATCTTCAGCCCGATAAATCACTTGGGTTTAAACTAAAACGAAATGAAGCCGGCTATCCTATGTATGAAGGAAAAGGTAGAGGTTTTATTGATTTAAGTTTAAGTGATGAAGGTTTTTTTGGCACAGGTGAATTGAACTATTTAGCCAGTGTGAGTAAATCAACAAAATTTGTAATGTTGCTCGACTCTCTTAATGGTATGTGCGAGTCGTTCGTTAATAAACGTACTGAAGTATATCCTGATGTAGTAGCTAAAAACACCTACACACATTGGATGCCATATCGAGATACCATGTTGGTAACACGAACAGATGAATTGATTGACTTCAGTAAAAATAGGGCAAAGCTTGACGGCACAATAATTTACACGCCCGGTGCTATGCACGCGCGTGGAAATATAAATGTGGAACAAGCACAACTCACCTCAAACGATTTTTGGCTTCAACCGGATCAGGTTTTAAGTGAAGATGCTCGTTTTAAATTATTCGATTTGGATGATGATACCAAGTTTGCTTTCAGTTCGGCATCAGTAAAAGCAAGAATAGATTTAGATAATCGTTTGGGCGATTTTAAATCAATAACACCGGGATTAAATACTTTTTTTAATTATAACAATTATGCAGGTGCATTTGATGAGTTTTTCTGGCGTATGGATCCAAAAACTATTGATTTTAAATCATCAAATCCTGAATCGAACAATACTTTCCTGGTTTCTGTACATCCTACACAAGACTCATTAAAGTTTAACACAACCTTAACTACCTTAACGATTAGAGACTTTACCATGTATGCGAAAAAAATACCATACATTGCCGTGGGTGATGCAAAGGTATTTCCTGATAGTAACAAGGCCATTATCAGAGCTGCTGCTGATATGGATATTTTAGACAGGGCAAAAATTGTGGCCGACACCATCAATAAGTTTCATAATATTGACAGTGTTAGCATTAAAATTTCGGGAAGATTTAATGTATCAGGTACAGGTAAATATCAGTATGTAGATAAAAACAAAACAGTCCAGAAATTTTATCTGAACGAAATTAAAATTAACAAACTTCGACAGCTTATGGCTAAGTCAAACATACCTGATTCGGTTATGTTCTTTGTTGGCCCTAAAATACAATTCCGTGGTGATGCTGTATTGATATCCGTAATAAAAAATTTAGAATATGACGGCTACTTCTTGCCTATTCATACCTTACCTATGCCAAAAACAGAATGGTTTAAAAATGCAGCAGTGGTAAATCCTGATTCAGTTTACATCAATGTAAAATCACCAATTAAAAACATGGTGCAGCAAACCATTCAAAACTGATTTAATATCAGTAACGATTCAGCGCATGTGTATTCATTATTCTTTAGTCGTAAAAGAAATCAGAGCGACCCCGAACTTTTAAAAGTTGAAGGAACCTTATTTTATGATGAAAAAGAACAAGCTCATCGCATGGGTGAATTTAATAAGCTCTTCGGGAAATCACCTAAAGGTAATTTGATGGTGGTGAATGACAAGAAAAAAACTATTTATGGCGAAGGCCGTTACCGACTAGGATTTGAAAGCACAAAATTCACCGTAGCTGCGGCAGGTAACAGTTTATATAATTTAAACGATACCACTTTTAAAATGAATTTGGTGATGTTGTTAAACTTCGCACTTCCACAAAGTGCGATACGATTAATGTTTGATACGTTAACAGAACAATCAGCTTCGGCAGAAGTACCTAAATTTGATGCGGTATTTTTAAGTAAGGCACTAGCCGAACTGGTGGAAGATAAAAATATTAAAAAGGTAGTAGAAGAGATAGAAGAAGATGGTACCATCAGGTTAATTAATGATTTAGAAAAAACTATATTCATTTCGGAAATTATGGTACGATGGAATCAAGCAACACGCTCCTTAGTTTCGGAAGGAGATATTGGAATCAATTCGTTTGATAAATATAAGTTTGAAAGAAAAGTAAAAGGTAAAATGGAATTAGTGAAACGAAGAAGTGGAGACGATTTTACCTTATATATTCAAAGTGTAAGTGGAAGTTGGTATTACTTTAAATTCCAAAAAGGTGTAATGTATACAGTAAGCTCCGACCCCTTGTATAATAGTATAATTAAAGATAATATTGACAAGTTTTCAAAACAAGATGACTACAAATTGAGATTAGCCAATATTTCAGTTAAAAATCAATTTTTGAAAGCCAGCCAAAAGAAATAATTATGACGATATCGCCAACCTTAATACTTGTTTTTATCACTGCTTATATTTTAGGCTCAATCCCTAGCAGTGTTTGGATTGGAAGAGCATTTTTCGGCATTGATGTGCGTGAACATGGCAGTGGAAACGCCGGGGCTACCAATACTTTACGCGTGTTAGGTAAACCTGCCGGTATTGCAGTACTAATTATTGACTTTATGAAAGGTTTTACTGCTGCCAATTTAGTGTTTTGGCAAGGAGTACTAAGCGATTCACCATATTTAATGGAATATAAAATGGCGCTTGGTGCTTGTGCTGTTTTAGGTCATATATACCCTGTATTTGCAGGATTTAGAGGTGGTAAAGGTATTGCTACATTAATTGGTGTGGTTGGTGGTATGGACTGGATGCTGGCACTTGCTTGTTTTATAAGTTTTATAATTATCGTAGGAATTACAAGGTATATTTCAGTAGGCTCAATGCTAACCGCATTGATCAGTCCGTTATATGCCGGACTCATACATCATTGGCAAGAATTGAATTTAGTTTATTTTTGCAGCGTTGTGGGGGTATTAGTTGTTTATACTCACCGCACAAATGTAAAAAGATTAAGGGATGGAAATGAGAATCGCTTTAGCTTTAATAAAAAACCAGATGTAAATAAACACACGGTATGAAAGAGTTATTGATAGAAGAAGAATTAGCCGAAGTTATAGATGAAGTTACCGATAGGGAAAAACTATTGTTGTACAACGATGATGTGAATACATTCGAGCATGTAATTGATTGCTTGGTTCGTATTTGTAAACACGATTTATTACAAGCCGAACAATGTACTTTATTGGTGCACTTTAAGGGCAAGGCAGTGGTAAAAACCGGTGCTCGAGCCGACCTTGAAGCCATGTGCCAAGCTTTATTAGATGAAGGACTTAGTGCTGTAGTTGGAGAATAATATTAAATAATTATGCTAAACAAAATAGTTAAAAATGCTGATGAGGCCATTGCTGATATACAAGATGGTGCTGTAATTATGTTAGGTGGTTTCGGATTATGCGGAATACCTGAAAATTGTATTGCTGCACTGGTAAAAAAAGGCACTAAAAACCTTACCTGTATCAGTAATAATGCAGGCGTTGATGATTTTGGCATCGGTTTAATGCTAAAAACAAAACAAGTTAAAAAGATGATTTCATCTTATGTTGGAGAAAATGCGGAATTTGAACGACAGTTATTAAGTGGCGAACTGGAGGTTGAACTTATCCCACAAGGCACACTTGCAACACGTTGTTTAGCCACAGGATACGGCATGCCTGCCATTTATACACCTGCCGGTGTTGGAACAGAAGTAGCCAACGGAAAAGAAACCAGGTTGTTTAATGGAAAAACCTACTTACTTGAACATGCATTTGATAGTGACTTTGCCATTGTTAAAGCATGGAAAGGTGATACTCATGGTAATCTTATTTTTAGAGCTACATCCAGAAACTTTAATCCGTTAATGGCAATGGCCGGGAAAATAACAATTGCTGAAGTGGAGGAGTTGGTTCCGGCCGGTGAGTTAGACCCTGACATGATACATACTCCGGGGATTTATGTGAATAGAATTTTCAAAGGTGAAAATTATGAAAAGCGTATTGAACAAGTAACAATAACGAAAAAATAACCGCATCTTCATCACCGCTAATTTGAATAAACATGCAACCTCAATGTGCCGGTGAATATGCTGCCTAACCTAAGCCTCAAGAATGAAAGCACTTCATCTTATTAAGCTCAACAAACAAAACTTCATGGTTAATGCACCTGCCATGTCAACTTTAATATGTGTTTGTTTGGTTAGTGTATTGTTTATGTTCCCCTCCTACTTTAACGGTTACCCATTTGTTTTTTCTGATACAGGAACTTATATCAATTCAGGATTTATTAATAAAGTTCCCGACGACCGGCCAATTTATTATGGACTATTCATTCGACATATCAGCCTTGCAACTAGTTTATGGTTGGTAGTGTTTATGCAATGCCTACTGTTTAGTGCTGCACTTTGGAGTTTTATTCAAATGATGTTAAAGGAAATTGTGTCCACTAAATATATTGTAATAAGTTATTTAAGTATATCAAGCATTATTTTAACATTAACCGGATTTCCATATTACCTAAACAATATGATGCCGGATTGGATAACTGTAATGGTGTTAATGATAGGATTATTAATAGCTTTGAATAAGCCTTCATCAATTTGGATTTATGTGTTTATTGTCTGGCTAATTTACACTCACTTGTCATTTATCTTAACAGCAGGTTTATGTTGTTTTATACTTGTCGTCCTTTCAACACTTATTCCTCATTTAAAGACATATCAATCAATATCATTAAAACTTACCCTTTGTGCTGTATCACTTTTTTTACTTTATCCTATAGGAAACGCTATTTGGGGTTATGGGTTAAGGTATAACAAGGCTAATCCAATATTTTTAACAGCAACCTTCGTGGATAATGGTTTGTTAAAAAAATATCTTCTTGAAAAAGAGGAAGCAAAACAATCATACTTTTATGCATTTGCCAACAACCTGCCACCACATTCATCAGCCTTTTTATGGGATTCTAATAGTCCGGTAAATAAAAACGGAGGTTGGGATGTACATACCGAATCATGTGCACAAATCAACACAGCTATTTTAACGAGCTATTACGTTGAATGGGTAATGATAGCATTAAGTAATACTGTTGAACAACTTAAGCTCACACATATTGGTTCCGATTTTGTTTCTTACGGCGAAGGGAGTCCGCCCAGACAAATGATTGAACAATATTACAAAAACGAATTACAGGCTTTTATAAACAGTAAACAACAATCAGGAAATGTTGGAGTTGATTTTGGTTCATTACGAAAGAAGCAAGACTTGTTAATCCTCATCTCAATTTTTGTTATACTTGCTTACCTAACGTTTTTTTCAACTTCAAACAAACTTGCATTTGTAGGAATAACAACCTTATTTTTTATACTTGTGAATGCTGCTATTACTGCCAATCTATCGGTATTAGGAGCAAGATATAATGGTCGAATCATTTGGTTTACAATTCCTGTTGCCTGTTTAATGATAATAACATGGTTGGATAAATGGATTACAAAACGTAAAGAAAAACAACAAAATTATGCTAGATAAATTTGGTATTGCAAAACGCATAGCACAAGAGCTAAAAGATGGTTATTATGTGAACCTTGGAATTGGTATTCCAACATTGGTAGCAAATTACGTACCCGACGGAATTGAGGTTATTCTTCAATCGGAAAACGGATTATTAGGAATTGGGCCATTCCCATATGAAGAAGATGTTGATGCTGATTTGATAAATGCAGGCAAACAAACCGTAACCACAACAAAAGGCTCAAGTTTTTTTGATAGTGCCATGAGTTTTGGAATGATACGAAGCGGCAGGGTTGATTTAACCGTACTTGGAGCAATGGAGGTTGCTGATAATGGAGATATTGCCAATTGGAAAATTCCCGGTAAAATGGTTAAAGGCATGGGTGGCGCAATGGACCTTGTGGCTAGTGCTAAAAATATTATTGTAGCCATGCAACATGTAAATAAAGCTGGCGAAAGCAAATTGTTACCAACTTGTACGTTACCTATTACAGGATTACATTGTGTAAAAAAAGTGGTAACCGAACTTGGGGTTTTCGATATTACGCCCGAAGGGTTTAGCTGTATTGAATATGCGCCTGGAGTAAGTATTGATTATATAAAAGAAAAAACATTGGGAAGATTAGTGATTTCCGAACATGTTAAAGAAATGATGCTATCTTAATTTAATACCTATCACATAAAGCTGAATTGTCAAATAAGTTTTTTATGATGTTAAGTAAAACACAATTGAACACTATGGGTTTAGATGATAAGAAACAGTCTTTTTTTTAGAAAGTATTTCTATTTTCGCACAGCTTTTAAAGTTTTTTACAATTAAACAGTGTATTTATAATGACTAAAGTATCAGTTATCGGGGCAGGTGCCGTAGGTGCAACAACAGCCGATGTTATTGCTTACCGCGAATTAGCGGACGAAGTAGTTTTATTAGATGTAAAAGAAGGTTTTGCCGAAGGTAAAGCATTAGACATTTACCAAACAACCTCTTTATTAGGAATGAAAACCCGTATCTCGGGCACTACAAACGATTATAGTAAAACTGCCGGATCCGATGTGGTTGTAATTACTTCAGGTATCCCACGCAAACCCGGTATGACACGTGAAGAACTTATTGGTACAAATGCAAATATTGTTAAATCAGTAACTGAAAATGTTTTAAAACATTCACCGGATGCAATTATCGTAGTAGTTTCAAATCCAATGGATACAATGACCTACTTGGCGCTTAAGTCGAGCGGCTTACCTAAAAACCGTATCATTGGTATGGGCGGATTGTTAGATAGCGCACGTTTTAAAGGTTATTTAGGATTGGCATTAAACCAACCTACGGCAGATATTCAAGGTACTGTGATTGGTGGTCATGGTGATACAACAATGATACCTTTAACCC
>JACCDR012382810.1_pt1 | contig 12859 bp, 9 predicted proteins | sample 7446431 | NCBI WGS metagenome assembly JACCDR01 (sample SAMN15323443, study PRJNA562643) | freshwater metagenome | isolation source: river surface water | place: USA:Blue River Watershed | collected 2017-08-17
ACTGGACGGACGAACAGCGGGAAGCCATTCAGAAAGCGGCGAGCGTGGGGTTGGTGTCGTGGGCTTCTCAAAGTCAATTCAGCCTGACCGAAAAGGGGCTTGCCGTGCTGGTGCCTCATTACAGCAAGAAGCAAGAGGTGGCCGCGTGAATGCCTTCCACCGCTTGCACGCCCTGCGCATGGAAAACGACGCGCACCGCTACGCCATGCAGGAACAGGCCGGCCGCTTTGAGCGCATGAAACACCGCCACGAAAACGGCACCGCGCCGCGGGCCGTGGTGGCGTTCAACCTGTTTCAAACTCCCGCCCAGGTCGCCGCCCAAATGGCGGCGGCCTTGGGCCTCGCGCCGGGCGCTCGGATTCTGGAACCGTCCGCCGGGCTCGGGCGCCTGCTCGATGCCGTGCAACCGTTGCAGCCGTCCGAGGTGGTAGCTGTGGAGATCGCGCCGCAATGCGCGGCGGAGCTTTACCACCAGAACCGCGACGGCGTGCGCATCAAGCAACGCGATTTCCTGACTCTGAAGCCGTCCGACTTGGGCGAGTTTGACGCTGTGGTGATGAATCCACCGTTCCACATGCGGGCCGACGTGCGCCACATCCTGCACGCCTTGCAGTTTGTGAAGCCCGGCGGCACATTGGCCGCGCTCTGTATGCTCACCCCGCACCGGGAAGAAGCCTTGCGCCCATTGGCCGCCACGTGGCAGCCGCTCCCGGCGGCATCCTTTGCCCAAGAGGGAACGCGGATTGATGCCGCAATGTTGACGATCCGCAAAGCCTGACCGCGAACACGGCGCGCTCACGGGCGCGCCCTTTCGATGCCAGCCCCCGAACACAACCAGAACGCCACCAAGCCCGCCGGGCAGGTCGCGGATTCCTTCCTTCACGTCCGCGTGAAGCGCAGCGATAAAGCCCGATGGGTCCGCGCCGCCAACGCCCGCGCCCGTCAGGACCGCCAGACCGACGACCGCGGCAACCTGGCCGGCTGGGTAATCGACACGCTCAACAAGGCAACCCCGAAACCTGACGAGCCCCAAGCCCCTAAACCCTAGACCCATGACCCTCACGTTTACCCACCTGGGCCAATCCCACACGCTCGCCAAGCATCCCGCCGTGCGCGCCGCGCTGCGGGCCGGCACCATGACCGAGGCCGAGGCCCGCATTCGCCCGTGGTATCTGCGCAAGACCATCGAGGGCGAGCCGCGCCAGTTCAACCTCAAGACCGCCACGGATCGCGAGGCCATCCGCGCCGCCAAGGACATTCTCAACGGCCACGTCGAGCAACCCGCCACCTTTTCCGCGTTCGTCCAGGCGCAGGAAACCCGCCGCGGGCTCACGCTGGGCGCGATTGCCGAGCAATGGCTGGCCGCCGGTCTCCCGCACAACCGCACCCGCCCGCGCACCACGGCCGCGGCGGATCGCCTGCGCGGCCCGCTCGCCCGCGCCCTCAAATGGTGGTCGCAAGCCCGCGTCACCGCCGTGGATCGCCGCATGATCGAGGAATTTGTCGTCTGGCGCCGCACCAACAATCGCCGCGCCGCCGATGACAACCCGCACGCCGGCAGTCGCAGTGCCGATCTCGAACTCTCCGCCCTGTCCAGCCTGTGCGAATGGGCCACCGCCACGCAGACCATCGATGCCAACCCCTTTGCCGATCGCGACACGTTCACCGATGCTGCCAGCGTCACTCGCACCCATGCCGTTGCCCCGGAGTCGGATGATCAACTCCACAAAGTCCTGTCGTGGTTCTGGCGCGACGATGCCAGCGAAAAGGAACGCATAGCCGGCGGCTATCTGTGCGTCGAGGCGTTGACCGGTCTCCGCCCCGGCGAAGCGCAATTCCTGCGCCGCGTGCCCGCCCTCACGCACTTTCCTTATCGCCTGATGGAATGCGCGCCTGGCACCATCTACCCGTGCCCCGATGGCACCCGCCGCATGCGCGTCCACCGTCTCAAGGGCGGACAAAACCCCGCCGTCCTCGTCCATCCTGTGCTGGAGCAATTCCTCACCATCTGGACCGCGCACCTCGACACGATCCCCGTTCCTTTGCCTGTCACCTGTCACCCGTCACCTGTCACCTTCCCACCCCTTTTCCCTCTCCGCATCGAGGATTCCTACCTCAACCACGCCTTGAACCGCGCCTGCGCCGCGTTGAACCTCCCGCACCTGACGCCCAAGGGCGTGGGCCGCGGCTTCTACGTGAAGGTCCGCCGAGCCCAGGGCACCGACGACGCCACCATTGCGATGGAGCTGGGCCAGACCACCAACGGCAAACTCATCCGCGACACCTACGGAGATCCCACCGACCAAGTCGGCGGCAACCTCCACGACTGGCTGCCCACCGGCGCCCCCGCGTGGACCCTTCTCCAACCCGAAACCCAATCCAACGTAGTAAATTTATGAGCACCCTTGCTGAAAAGATGTTGGGCGCCTTGCGCCAAATGGCTGCCACACTGGAACCACACCCCTGCGGTGGCTTTACGCTTGAAGATGTGAAGTGGCAGCTTGCAATGCCGTTTGCCGACGATCAGGACATGCACTGTGCGCTCGACGAATTGGTGCAAGCCAAAGCAGTGCGCTTTGCGGGCGTGGATGAAGACGAACACGACGCTTGCTGCTACGCGATACGTTTCTGATACGTCCAAGCGCCGTCAGGATACGCATACTTGCGTCCTACTTGCGCCGCCTATGATTGCCTGTGCAAATGACAAAGCCCGCGACTGGCGCGGGCTTTATCGAAACAGAAATGGTGCCCCGGCAAGGACTCGAACCTTGGACCAATTGATTAAGAGGCTGTTTCCGCAACCCTGCATCGCCTTGTGGCAGATGGGTTTGCTGGGGCATCGGGTTTGCCGATACGTGGTGTGACACGTCACTCGTAGTAGGGCACCAGCTCCATTTGCAGGCGGTCGATGCTGCCGTCGGGCTTGAGGGTGAGGTCGATAATCCAGCCGCCCATGTGGGCGCTCAGGCCCATGCGGCGCATCCACCCGGTCTGCCGTTGCAGGCAGCCGGTCTGGAAAGCGTGAATGTTGCGGTAGAAGAAATACTCGGCCTTGTGGTAGTGACCCACGGCGAGGATGTGGGGCTTGGTGCCGCCGGCCAACGCTTCGATCATCTTCTGAACCTGGTAGCTGATGGCGTAGCTGGTGCCCTTGGCGGGGTGCGCAAGCATGAGTCGGCAGTTGGGCGTGAACTCTACCGTGGCCTGACATTCCCCGAGGAACACGAGATCAGGACGCAGCTTTTCGAGAAATGGACCCACGTTGGCGCCGCCGGCATCGCGATGCCATCCATCGTGATCGCCCGTGATGAAGTAGGTTTTGCCCCCGTTGGCCAGCTTGGGCCAATGCGCCGCCGCGGCTTCGACCTGCGCGTTGAAACCGTAGGCGTCGCACTCGTAGCTATGCCCTTTGCGCCGTTCGCTGCCTTCGGTCACGTCGCCGGCATGGTAAACCCTTGAGACTCCGGCAGCGTTGAACCGGGCGTAAAGGTCTTCGATGGCCTTACGGTCGCAGTATTTCGAGCCGTAATGGGTGTCGGAGCACAGGCCAAACTTCAGGTGCTTCCGGCCCCACGTATGGCGGTGCTGGTTGTGGGCGAGCGGCGGCGGGTTTTGCACTTGGTCAACGATCGCCTCCAGTTGCGCGGGCGACACGTTGCGCTCGGTCAGCAGCCGGAGTAACCGGGCGCTGGGCGCGTGCGCCGCGGCTTCGAGGCTCACGGATTGGCCGGGCAGTTTAACGGTGGGCGGCTTGGTAGGCTTCGATGGTTTTGGCGTTGCCATAAAGGTTGGCGTTGGACGGTTGACCGATCCACTTCGTTTTGTGCGGGGCCATTTCCGCGTAGCCCAAGGAATTGCGGAGCGCGGACAAACTGACGTCCGCCAGCGCGGCAATGCGGTGGCCATCGACCAGTTCCCCATCGGGCAATTCCTGACAGGCGCGGAGAATCTTCTGCGTGACGGGTGGCAATCGCAGGCTCGGCGCGGCCGTCCCGCCATTGATGCGAAACGTCATGGGTTTGGTCGTGGCTTTCATGGTCAGAACGCTTTCGCTTGATCGTTGGGGCTGAGGTATTGCTTGAAGGCTGCCTCGGCGAGCTGGTCACGCATCCGGGCAAGGGCGATCAGCTTCTCGCGCTTTTCTTCGGGGCTGAGGTCGCGGCTGGATTGCACCACCTGCATGGCTTTGCCAATCTCGCTGAGTTGGGCGCGGGCTTCGCGAAGTTGCGTGATCCGCATCCGGGCTTGGCCGGCACGTCCGGTCTGCTGATGGTAAAACGCCACATCCTCGGGATTTTTCTCGATGAACTTGGCCGCGTCTCCGTTGATCACCAACGGCAGATTCTTCGCCACGGCAAGCTTTTGCTCCGCCAGTTCAGCGCCCTTGTAAAAGCGTTCCACAAAGGCGCTGGCTTCGTAGGGCGAACGGGTGAATGCGCGCAGGAGGGGCATTTCCGCCGCGCTTTTGGCCGGCGCGGGCGGGATGTCCACGAGCTTGGCTTTGGCCATCGCCCAATCGGTCGCCGCAGTGCCGTAGCGTCCGAGCCCACCGAAGTAGCCGCGCACCGTGTTGTCGATGCGGGCCGGCGAGGTGATCTCGAACGGCATGAGTTGCGCCAGCGTCTTGGCAGTGGCCGACGTGTCCGGGTTGGCGCGGAGTTCCGGCGGCAAATCCTGCAACGCTTGACTTTCGATGGGTTGACCGCGGAAGAAACTGTAATTGGCCGCCGCCTCGATCGGGGGGCGGATGGCGGTGGGCAACCACACCAGCGGATTGACGGGCGTGCTCTCGATCAGTCCGCCAAACCATTTCTTGGCGGCGTTGGGGTCACGTTCCGTGGCGTAGTCAAGGGCGCGTTCCACGCTGCTGCCGTAAATTTGCCCGAGCAGAAACGGCTTGGGGAAACTCAGCACAAAGTCGCCCGTCTCGATGCCGGCTTGCTGCGCCAGCGTGCGCAAGTTGACGTTCCAAAACAGATTCTTGCGCCACGCCGGGAGGTTCTGGATTTCCTTGTCGTCCTTGCCGAGATACCACGCCAGCAACGACGGCGCGGTGATGTAGGCAAACGCCTTGGCCATGGTCTGCACCGGGCGTTCCTGATGAGCGCGGGCAAACTTGTCGATGTCCTGCACGCTGGCATTGAAGAAGGCGCTCAGTTGGTTCACCAGCTTGCCGCGGAAACCACCGCGGGCGAAATTCAGCGTCACATCTTTCGACGCATTGGCGGCTTCGATGTCGGATAGTCCCGCCTCCTTGGCCCGGCGAAACTCGCTGATGCGCGTGGCCTGTTCCATCAGTTCGCTGAACTTCTGGAGGTTGCTGATGATGTTGCGCGGGTCGGCTAGGCGCAGGGCCAGCGGGCGCTCATTCTCAGGCAGGGCTTGGATCGCCTCATTGAGACTGTTGCGGTCCATGCCGAGGAAATCCGAGTAACGTCCGCCGCTGTTGACCCATTTCCAATAAAGGTCGTCGCGCTTGATGGCGGAGAACAAGCCGCGGAAACCATCGAAGAACGGCACGAAGCCATGCTTGGAATAGACGCCCGCCGTCACCTGATCGCGGAACGGGTTGCGGGCAATGAACTCCAGCGTGAGCGTGCTGCCGGCGCGCAGGGCGGTGGTCAGGGCGCGCATCGGTTTGAAGCCGGGAATCTCCGCGAAGAACTTCGCCTGCGTGGCGTCGGCCAGGGCGAGGGCGCGATACAATTCCGGGTCATCCATCTGATACGCCTGCTCCTTGCCGTCGCGATAGACCGTGAAAATGCCGCTCTTGGGATCTGCGTTCTTGGCGGCGCGCCAGACTTTGAACGTGAGGTCCACGCCGGCGGGCAGAAGGGTCGAAGTGTTGATGCCGGCGTCTTCGAGGGCTTTCACCATCTCGTCGTGCGTGACGGTCGTGGGCTTGATCTTGCGGGCGATCTGGTCGGCAATGCGACCGCCGCCGCGCGTGCTGTCGATGGCGTTGGCGAACAGGCGCCCGACGCGGTTGCGCTCGGCAAGGTCGCGGAACACGTAAGCGTTCTTCACGATGCTCTCCAGCGGGTTGACGATTTGCCGCTCGCTGCCGCGGATGGTCTGCACGCCTGGATCAAGATTAATAAACCCGCCCTTGCCGCCGCCACCGCTGCCGGTGCCCGTGATGTTCTCCATCACGCGATGCAGCGGAATGTAGGTGAGGTTGGCCGACGTGATCTGGCGGTATTGCTGGTCACTCAATAGTCCCGAGTCACGCAGCAAGGCGAGGCTGTTCTGCGAGAATTGCGTGAGCTGCTTCGACTTCGCATCGTATTGTCCGCCGAGTTTGGCCACGATGTCGCGGGCATCCGACACGTCGAGGCCGGTGTTGATCGGCTGCTTGCGGGCGGCGAGTTCCAGCGTGCGCTTGGCCACGCCGTAGATGGCCAGGTCCTGGTAGCTGTCCACCCCAGACATGATCTCCTTGAGCGAGGGGCCGATGTCGTTGCCGTTGAAATCGGTCTGGCGATGCTCGATGCTGGCCTGCGCCTTGCCCCGCCAGCCGCCGATGTAGTTCACCGCGTAATCCACCACGCCACGCGTTACGCGAGGATCAAGGCCAAAGGGTTCCAGGCTGCGGAGGGCGCGCTCAATGGGTTGGAGGTCGTTCACCCAATTGTCGTAGAGCGTCTGCATCCGGCGCGTGAGCGGCACGCGTTCATCTTCGGGCGCCCACGCGATTAGACTGCGGGCCTTCTCGATCGCGGGCTGGTTGATGTAACGGCCCAAATCCTTGCGCGCCTGCGTGACGATCTTCCACACCTCGGGAAACTTGCCCTGCAATTCACTCTCGAAGAACGCGGTGAACCGCGGCGCTTTGGCAAGGGCAATGGAGCGGTCGGTCATCCATTCGCGCAGATGTTCGGCTACACCCTCCTGACGCACCTGATGCTGCGTGTAGCTGGGGCGGCTGGTGCGGGCGCCGAGGGCGAGGAGCTCACTGTCAAACGTTTTGGCAAAGTCACTTGATTTCAGGTTGCCGGGCGACCGCACGCCCCCGCGGGGGAACAGGATGAAATGCAGGTAATGCCCAACCTCGTGCGCCAGCGTGGGAATGTCGTTGATGGCCTTGAGGCGGATGGTCTCGGGCTTGACCGTGAAGAAGCCGAGGGCGCGGCGACGATTCACACCGAGGCGCACAGGGATGTCCAACGCCTTGGCCAGATACTTGCGAATGTCGGCGAGTGCCACGGGCTTGCCGCCGGAAATGTCAGGCGCGGGCGTATCGCCTTCGACGCGGCGGGGGAGCGTGGCCTGCTCGATGTTGAAGGGCATTTCCTCCGGGCTTGTGGCCAGCTCCGGGCGATCGGCGGCAACGCCTTCTAACTCCGTGGCCTGCCGACGCAGTTCGGCGGCGGCGGAGAATGCAGCCTTGGCTTCATCGAGACCGCGGGCACTGCCGGCAAAGTAGCGTTGCTGGGCCAGCGTCCCGAGGCGATCCATTTCGGCGGCTTGCTCGCGCAATTGCTTGGCCCGCGGATTATCGCCCTGCGTCTTGGAATCCAGCAACGTTCCCTGACCACGCTGCTCCTCCAGTTTGACCAGTTCGGCCACTTGCGCAGCGGTGCGTTGCTCAGGCGGAGTTTCGAGGATGGCGTTGATCTTGCGATCCAATGCGGCCACTTCCTTGGCGGACAGGTCGAGCTTGGCCGAGGACAGTTTGGGCGTGGTGTCTTGGCGCGCTTCGCGAATTTCCTCGACGTAGATGGTTTCCCCATCCGGCAGCGTTTGCGTGCCAAAACGCGTGCCATCTTCAAGCGTGAGCGCGCCCGTTTCCGGGTCGCGCTCCGTCACCTTCAGCTCCGTGCCCTCCACAATCAGCACGTCGCCCACGGCCAACCGCTCGGCATCGGCGGCGACCTTGCCCTTGCGCACGGATTTGGAGAACCGCTGCGATTGCTTGGCCATCTGGTCAATGGCCGCATCTTGGGCGCGCTGCTGCTTGTAAGCACCGGCGCGGGAGCGGCTGGCGGCATCGACCGCAGCCCACAGTGCGGGCACGTCCGGCGACGGCAACACGCCGGCATCAAACGCGGCTTGCGCAAGCTGATCGGGCAGCAACGTGGCGGGGCGGCGGTCGCTGCCGTAAATGATGGCATGCGTGGGCCGTTGCAGTTGGGGCTTGTCGTCGTAAAGCGACTTGTTGGCGGTCCACCACTCATTGCCGCGAGTTTGACGAGCGCGAGTGGGGCTCACCATGCCGCCGCTCTCGACGATGAACGATAGGATGTCGGGACCGACCATCTCCGTCTCGTTGTCGAACACCTTACGGGCGCGTTGTCCTTGGCGCTTGCGCGGCGTGGCGGGCTCTGTCACTGTCCCGGTAGCTGCCGGCGGGAATGTGGTGCTCTGGTTTTGTTTCTCAACTCCAACATCTGCCGCGCCGGCGGCTGCTTTCTTCACGGGCGCGGTGTCAATCGGCTGGCCTTCCAACTCACTCACCGACGTGCCCGCGGGCATCTCGCCGCCCGAATTATACTTTGGCCCAGCAACCTTTAATTGTTCCGGTGGAATTGAAGGTTGGTTCAATTGTGCAACAGGAGTTGCACTATTGCCCGCGTCTAGTGAGGTGCTGCGAGGGGCAGATGTCGCGACTTGCCTGATATTGTCTTGCGCATAGGCTTGGGCAAGCGCACGTTGTTTGGCTACTTCGTAATAACTGCCTACCTTGGTAGCTGTGAAACGAACGCGCTGGGTGCCATCGGGTGAAACCAAGTCTGCGCCATCGGGCCGCTCCAGCATTTTCCAACCAGTGATTTCGCCTGTTATGGATTTGGCCCACGGTGCTTTTGCTGCAAGAACCTCAAGCACAGGCGTGAGATACTTTGGAACAGTTTCCACTTCCTGCTGTTGCTCGGAAGGAGCAACGGGACGCGGCTCGCCTTGCGCACGCTCCTGAATCACCTGCTCCGGCGGCACCACCTGCACCGTGCCCCCATCTCCAGCCATTTGCTTGGCGGCGGCCACGGCAGCGGGCAACGTCTCGGCATTGGCCACTTCCTCATGCACGGGCACACCGTCCGCGTTGCGGCCCTGCGCCACCACCGTGCCATCGGCTGGCTTCTCCGTTGTGCTGTAGCCCATCACGTTGGCAATGGTGCCATCCGCTACGGCGCTCTTGATGGTCTCGGGCGGCGTCTGCTTCGGATCATGCAGGAACGTGCGCCCCTCGACCGTTGTGGCGACCACACCCTCGGGCACGCTTACGGGTTCGGTCTGTGAAGTCACTTCCACCGCGCCCTTGCGCCCCTCGCGCATGGCTTGCAACTGCGCCTCGATCGTGGCGTTGGGTTCGGGGAACGTGCGAGCGGGCGCCAGCTCCTGCGCGTTGGCGGCATTCAGCCGGTCGAAGGCCGCTTCATCCACCCGCGCCTGCAAGGCATCAAGCGCTTGCGGGTTGTTCACGAGGTCGCGCATCACCTCGGCCACGCGGGCGTTGGCCATACCCTGCGGCCCCATCCGTTGCTGCGTGGCGCTGGGTCCGCGACGCGCCAGATGCGGCACGTCCATGGCCAGAAACGCGGTGTTGGCCACGAGGTTCTGGAGGAACATCTCCTTGCGCTGCTCGTAGGGCAGGCTCAGATACTCGTCGAGGTTCATCCCTTCCATCAACGCCTGCACGCCGCCCTGGCTGGCGAGGACTTCCACACCTTTCTGCACCAGCGTGGCGTCCGCACTGAGGAGCCCGCGATTGACGGCGGCACCGAGGGCTTGTGCGCCGAGGACGCGCCCCGCCTGCGCGGCGGCGGGAATGACCATGCCGATGCCCGCGCTCTTGGCGGCGGCGGTGGGATCTCCGGTCTGCGCGTAGGTGCTGGAGCCAAACGCCGCCCCAAGCGCGGCTGGCGGGGGAATGACACCCCCGCTTGCATACGTCAACCCGCTGGCCACGGCCATGGGTCCGAGCGAGCGGGCACCCTCCTGCAATCCGCGATTTACCAGCGCATCCGTGGGATCGGTGGTTACGGGCTGGCCGGCCAATGCCTGCGTCGCTTCAGGGAACGTGACGCTTACGGCCGGGATGCCGCCTTGCGTGAGATTGCCCGCTTGCGTGATCAGGTCGCGAGTCGCGCCGCTGGCGACGTTGCCCGCGTAGTTCCCGATGAGCCCAAGGTTTTCCGCCATGCCCTGCGGGGTGACGCCGCGGACGAAGTGGTAGGCAAAGTCTGCCGCCTTCTCCATGGCGCCCGCCCGCTCGCTCGTAGTCGCGGCGGCTTGCTGCTGCCGTTGCAGATTGTCGCGCTCGATGGCGCGGACAATCGCGGCGTCATCCATGCCGTCAGGAAACTCGACCGCGCCGACACCGGGAACTTCGATAAGTTGAGGCATTATTCAATGCGTTTGGTTTCGGGATTGTATTTGCGCGCCTTGGGTGCGGCGGCCGGCGCGGACGGGAGCTTTCCACCAAGTGAGCCAACCAAGATGCTGGCAATTGCTTCGTTAATTGGGTCGTGTTTGCCCATGGTGCGATTGAACTCCTGACGCGCCTTGATGACGTTTTGCAGTTCTGCGGGGTCATTGATGGTTCGGAGCCCCTGCAAATACTGCGTGTCATCCTCGGCCATGAGCCACGGGTAAACCTGCGAGAGTTCCTTGGTGGCCTTGGTGGTTTCGGGCTGCACCACCTGCACGCTGTTGGGCGAGGTGGCGGTCAACGTAGTGCCGTTGGGTCCGGGCATCGTGGCGCCCGGGGCGAGGTTCCAGCCAGAGGGCGGTTTAGGTTGCATGTCCTGCGCAAACTGCGTCAGGTTGCGGAACGCCGGGATGCTGGCCACCTCGGGGTTCTGTTGCGCGAACTGCGCCAGCGTGTTGGGGTTGAGGCCGCGATTGGCCATGACCGGCGGTTGCGGCGTGTTGATGAACTCCTGCAACCGGCCCATGGTCGCCTGCTGCGCGCCCGCCTGCTCCATCTCCATCTGCTGCGCCTGCAACCGCGCCGCGGCGGTCTTCATTCCCATCTCGAACGCCTGCTGGCTTTGCTGGTCCTGACGTTCGCGGAGGAAGTTCTGGATGCTGCCCCAGCGATCGCGGGCGCCGGCGGTCTTCCATTCGTCGTCCGTCATGCCGAAGATGCGCAGGTCTTGGCCTTCGGTCGTGGGGATGCTGGATTTCATGGCGTTGCGGAAACTCGTGCTGGCCTTGTCGAGTTCCATCAACTGCTTCACGTTCATGCCGTCGGGATTGGGCGCACCGTCGGCACCCATGCCGCCGCCGCCGCGACGTCCGCCGCCAAGCAGGCCGGAGAAGCCGCCGCCCGGTTGACGCTGCTGGTCCGCCTGGAAGTTCTGGAGAAACCCTTGGAACGCGCCGCCGCTCTTGGTTTCCTTGCCCAGCAATCCGGGATTGGCTGCACCTTGGAACGCACCGATGCCGCCCGCCGCGAGACCGCCCGCGAGTCCGCCGATGGTTTGACCGGCTTCCTTCAGGGCTTGCCGCCGTTGCTCGTAAATTTGCGCGAGGCCGCCGGGAGGACCCCAGCCGCCCGCTCCGCCACCGCCTTGGAAATAGGGTGAGTTCATGGTGATGCCTTTCTCAAATTGCTGCTCCGGCGATGCTGCCGATGAGGTTGCCGACGATGCCGCCCACGGCGTTGACTTTGTCCACGGTGCTCGGGTCGGCAAACGCTGCCGCATAGCCGGCGTTGCTGTTGGCGATGCCGCCCGCGTAGGGCGACTCGGGGTTGAACAGGCTCGGGCCGGACTGCCCGAACACGCTTTGCGCCTGGTTCAAGCCGGTGCCGGGGCGGGCAAGAATCTGCATGAACGGATCGCCCATGAGGTTCTGATTGTAGCCGAGCACGTTGCCCGCGAATTGCTGACGCTGCCGAAGCAACTGCTGGCCGACATCGTATTGGCGGAGCAGTTCATCGCCCAAGCCGAGGTTGCTGCCGGCGAGACCGCGGGCGCTCATGGCGGCGCGGCTGGCCTGTTGAATCTGCCGTTGCTCGGCGGGCGTAAGACCGGTTCCCGCGAGCAAACCTTCCTCCGCCTGCGCGTTGAGCAGGTCGAGCAACCGGGCGTTCTCGGGATTGCTGGCGCGCAACGCGGCGCGGGCCTCGGGCCCAAGCGCGGCGACATCCGCCACATCGGCGGCGCGCTGACTGCGGTTGGCCATTTGCGCCAGCTCCAGCAAACCGGGCACAGCGCTGTCCTGCACCTCGCGCGAGGTCGTGGTGCTGCCGGCGGGACGGTAGGTCAGGCCGGTCATGGCGTTGGCTGTGGCGCCGCCAAAGTTGCCGGTGAAGGCCGGACCCGCAAAGCCGCCGCGACCATTGGCACCTCCGACCGCGCCGCCCGTGGCCGTGGCGGTCATCGGCGCGGTGCTCACGAGGTTGCCGCTGGCGTCATACCATCCGGCCTGCGTGGGCGTGGATTCCGTGACGGTGCGCGTGCCGCCGGGGCGACCGCTGAGGAGCAGGTTGAGATTGTTGAGCGAGTTCTCTAGGTATTGCGGCTGAAACTCGCGCTCGGCGGCGAGCACTTCCGGCGCGAGCGCGATCTGCGAGCGCACGTTCGTGGCGGTTTCCAGCGCGTAATCGCGGTAGGTTCCTTCGGCTGATGGAGCAAAGCATCCCATAGGTCACATTCGTTTGAGGTTGAAACCGGACTGGCCCAAGTGGGTGTAGCCGCGCCGCTCGATGTAGGGCGCGAACGGGCTGGTGGGGGCGCACGGCAGGCAAATCACGCGATGCCCCTGCGCGGCCATCAATTGCTCCGACTCGGTGAGCAGACGAAAGCTCTCGAACTTGTTCACCTTCTGCGAATGCACCCAGCAGTTGAGCATGGACACCGCCCCGGCGCTCACGTAGCCGACAATCTCCCCCTGCTTCTCGATGAGGTGCGTG
>JACCDR010909397.1_pt1 | contig 12857 bp, 14 predicted proteins | sample 7446431 | NCBI WGS metagenome assembly JACCDR01 (sample SAMN15323443, study PRJNA562643) | freshwater metagenome | isolation source: river surface water | place: USA:Blue River Watershed | collected 2017-08-17
GATCGCCATGGTGTTGGGCTTCAAGAATGGCGCCGAGTTGGTGATGACTGCATTTGCAGGTACTGCCGGCGTATTCTTTGTGATGGCCAGTTTGGCCACCGTCATCAAGCGCGACTTGTCCGGCATGGGCAAATGGCTCATGGTGGGCGCAGTGGTTTTGATGGTCGGCAGCATCATCAATGTGTTCGTTGGCTCATCGGCGGGCATGATGGTGATTTCCATGTTGTCGATGGCCATCTTCAGCGCCTTCATGTTGTATGACTTGAAGCAAGTCATGGACGGCGGCGAAACCAACTACATCAGCGCTACGCTGACCCTGTACTTGGACATCATCAACGTGTTCCAAAGCTTGCTGGCCCTGCTCGGCATCTTTGGTGGCGAACGCGACTAAGCGCTTCACTGCATCCACAAAAAAGGGACCGCTTGGTCCCTTTTTTTACGTCTCAATGTTTTTGAACTCAGCGGATCAAGCCAAATCAAACACCGCCATGCTCTCCACATGGGCCGTGTGCGGAAACATATTCACGGCCCCCGCAAACGACATGCGATAGCCCGCTGAATTGACCAGCACCCCAGCGTCACGCGCCAGGGTCGATGGGTTACAGCTCACATACACAATGCGTTTGGGTGGTGTCCAGCCTTGGCGAAGTTCTGGTTGTTGATGTAACTCAGCCAAGGCTTGCACCAAGGAGAACGCGCCTTCACGTGGGGGATCTACCAACCATTTGTCGGCCGCACCATCTTGTCGCAGCAGCTCAGGCGTCATATCAAACAGGTTACGTGCCACAAAGCGGGTGGGCGCCAACGGTGTGTCGCGACCAGCTTGGTTGAATACATAGTTTTCACCCGAGCGGGCCACCAACGTCTCGCTGCCCTCAATCCCCAAAACCTCACGTGCGCGTGTGGCCAAGGGCAAGGTGAAGTTGCCCAAACCACAGAACCAGTCAATCACTCGTTCGGTAGGCAGCACATCGAGCAAACGCAAAGCACGTGTGACCAACACACGGTTGATGTGCGGGTTGACTTGGGTGAAGTCGGTTGGCTTAAACGGCATGGTGATGCCAAATTCAGGCAGCGCGTAAGACAACGGCTCACCCAAGGCACCGTCCATCAAACATACGGTGTCTGGGCCTTTGGATTGGAGCCACCACTGCACGTTGTGTTTGACGGCAAAGTCGCGCAAAGCGTTCATGTCGCTTTGGCTGAGTGGCTCCATGTGACGCAGCACCAAGGCGGTCACATCATCGCCGCAGGCCAATTCGATTTGCGGCAGCGTCTCACGTGCATCCATGCTGCCAATCAGCTTGCGCAGCGGCATGAGCATCGCATTCACATGCGGCGGCAAGATGGGGCATTCGCGCATGTCTGCCACATAGCGACTCTTGCGCTCGTGAAAGCCCACCAGCACTTCGCCCTTTTTCACCACATAGCGCACGGACAAACGAGCTCTGAAACGATAGCCCCATGCTGGGCCTTGGATGGGTCGCAAAATGGTTTCGGCTTTGACCTTCCCCAAGTGCCACAAGTTATCTTCTAAGGCACGTTGCTTGACGGCGATTTGAGCTGAAGCATCCAAGTGCTGCATCTTGCAGCCACCACACGCGCCTGCATGCAAACCGAAATGGGGACAACCAGGGGTAACGCGCTGGGATGATTCATGCAGCACTTCAAGCAGTGAGGCTTTTTCCCAGTTGTCTTTTTTGCGGTGCACATTGGCACGCACCACCTCAAAGGGCAAAGCACCATCCACAAATACCACTTTGCCATCGGCGCGATGGCCTACGCCGTGCGCCTCCATGTCCATCGATTCGATGGTGAGCGCGTTGTCAGGCCATTGTTTTTCTGCGGCTATCTCAGTCATCAATTGGCCGATAAGTATTTAGCAGGATCAACCGGCTTGCCTTGACGGCGAATTTCAAAATGCAATTTCACTTGGTCTGCGTCGCTGTTGCCCATTTCGGCAATTTTTTGACCGCGCTTGATGACTTGGTCTTCTTTCACCAACAAGGTTTGGTTGTGTGCGTAGGCCGTCAGATAGGTGTTGTTGTGCTTCAGAATGATGAGGTTGCCGTAGCCGCGCAGCCCAGCCCCAGCATAGACCACGCGTCCATCCGCAGCAGCTAAAACAGGGTCCCCCGCTTTGCCGCCAATATCAAGGCCCTTGTTTTTCGACTCATCGAAACCCGAAATTAGATTGCCACGAGCGGGCCACTGAAAGCTGATAGCCTCCTCGGCGGCCGCAGGCGCAGCGGGCGCCACAGGAGCAGCAGGCGCAGACGATGCAGGCATTGATGATGAAGCAGTGCCCGAGGTGGCAGACTGACGCACCAAAGGCGCTTCAGTTGCAGGAGGCACCACGCGCAGTACTTGGCCTGCTTCAATCAAATTGGGGTTATCTATCTTGTTCCAACGGGCAATGTCACGGCCACTTTGACCGTTGTCCATCCCAATTCGGATCAAGGTGTCGCCAGGCTTGACAGTGTAGTAACCGGGCTTGCCCGCGTTTTCAGCACCTGGAAGCACGCGGTTAGAACTGCGCGCAGCACCAATGGAGTGGTCATCAAAAGGTGCAAGACGCCCTTTGTTGGAGCAACCCGACAGCACAAAAGCTGTCATCAGGGCAGCAAGACCCCATATTCCGGCACGAAACATTGTTATTTCCCTGTATTCAAGCAATGCCTGATTTTAGAGGCACAAAGTTAACGGCCTCGAGTAGGGTCTGTTGCAAACCTTGCGGTGTTTTATCAATCACCACCAGCGCTTGTTGTCCTGCACTGGTGTGCGTGGGCGCGACTAAACGCCCTCCCATGGCGAGCTGATCAATCCATGCTTGTGGCACGTTCTCACCACCGGCAGCCGAGATGATGGCGCTGTAGGGCGCGCCTTGCGCATAACCCAACATGCCATCCCCAAAAATCAGATGCACATTTGGCAGACGCATGGGGCGTAGGTTTTCACGGGCCTTGTCATGCAGGCCACGCAAGCGCTCAATGCTGTAAACCTCTCGCGCCACACAAGCCAACACTGCAGCTTGGTAACCGCAGCCCGTACCGATCTCTAAAACGCGCCCCATCAGCGCTGCACCTTGCAAGCCGGGTGCTTCGCGCAGCAGCGCAATCATGCGCGCCACCACATTGGGCTTGGAGATGGTTTGTCCTAAGCCAATGGGCAAGCTGGTGTCTTCGTAAGCTTGATTCACCAAAGCACTGTCCACAAAACGATGGCGCTCCACGCGCCCCATGGCATCGAGCACCACCGCATCATCAATGCCCTGCGCGGTGAGTTTTTGCACCATGCGGGCGCGAATGGCCGATGAATCTAAGCCGACCCCCGTGGGGCTAATCACGCCTGAGGGCTTTGGGCGAGCGGGCGACTGCGGCATGACCACGCGTGTTGCCCCCATCAAGGTTTTAGGGGTTGCCTGTGACTTGCCCGTGTCTAGCCGCGCGGGAAAGCTGGGGCGCTGCTTCATGCGAGCGCTCCGCTCAAACGCTGAGTCCATTCAGGCAAGCTGGCATGCTCAGTCAAATCCACATGCAGTGGCGTGACAGACATGTGCCCTTCAAACGTGGCATGAAAGTCCGTGCCATCGCTGTCGTCTTTGGCGGCTCCGGCGCTGCCAATCCAATACATGGTTTCGCCACGTGGGCTGAGTTGTGTGATGACACGCTCTGCCGAATGACGACGGCCCAAACGCGTCACACGCAAAGGTTTGAGTTGATCAACGGGCTGATTGGGAATATTCACATTCAACAACCATGGCAAAGCCGCCACTTGGCCTTGCGCCAGCATTTGCTGCACCAGCTCACGTGCTTTGGATGCAGCTGCATCAATGTGCCCCCATCCTTTGTCAACCTGTGAAAAAGCAATGGCCGGAATGCCAAACAAATAGCCTTCCATGGCAGCGCCTACCGTGCCAGAGTAGATCGTGTCGTCACCCATGTTGGCACCGTTATTGATACCTGATACCACGAGGTCGGGTTTGTAATCGAGCAAACCGGTCAGTGCGATATGCACACAATCCGCTGGCGTGCCATTGACATAGCGAAAACCGTTGCTAGCTTGGTGCACATACAAAGGCGAATGCAAGGTCAGCGCGTTGGACTTGGCGCTGTTGTTGTGCTCAGGTGCGACCACTTCGACGCGCCCCAAATCTTTGAGTGCTTCGTACAGAGCCACGATGCCTGGGGCTTGAAAGCCGTCGTCGTTGGAAATCAGGATATTCATGATGCCTTAGAGTTGCACCCGAATTGTAGGTTCGTACTACGTCAGGCTTTAAAAACTAAGGGCTTGCGCTATAAACGCCATAAGCCAGCATGAGCAAAGTCCCAGTCAGCAAAGCAGGCACCAAGCGACGCTGCGGGCTAGACACCATCACAGCCACGCTAAGCGCGCAAATCAGCACGCGCAATAACAACGGCACGCTGGCCAGCAAACCAAGCGGCAACAAAATCATGCGCACCGTTAAGGCGGCCACCATGGCGTAGGTCACCGCAGAAAGCCATCGAAACACCTCGCTGTCTTGGTGGATATGCCCCGACAGCTTGACCCCCGCCGCACGACAGATGTAGGTGCCGATGCAGGCGGCACTCAGCGCTAGCCAAACACCCCACCCTTGCATTTCGGCATTCATGCTTGCACCTCCACGGGATGCGGTCGCAGCCAACGGCGATCAATGAGATAAGCCGCCGTGCCACCTACTAGTCCCGTTAACAACAGGCTGCTGTCCGCATCCAACATAAAAAATACAGGGCCGAGCAAGCAACCTAAGCCAATAGCCAATCGGTTGCCCCATGGCTTCACGTCAGTGAACGTGAGCAAGAAGAACAGCGGGTTGATGAACACCAAGGCCAAGGTCACAGGCGTAGGCACCCAGCCTGCCACGTAATAACCCAACACGGTGCCCAACGGCGAAATCAACCAACATGGCAAAGCTAAACCGATGAAGTAATTCAAACGGTGCTGTGGCCGCATGCGAGGAAACTCACGCATAGACACTGCCCACGCGGTCATGGCCAACATATGGACCCACAAATACAACAGGGGGTTACGGTCGCGTCGATGGAGTTGGGGAAAGAGGGTCACCACCATGGTGACAAATCGGGTCGAAGTTAGCGTCACGGCAAACCCAATCGCTAACAAGGATGAGCCAGAGATGAACATCTCTAGCATCACCACTTGACCAGGCAACGCAAACATCAGCAAGCTGGTCAGGCCAGTCATCCAAGCATCAAAACCATGGGTACGCCCCATGGCTCCAAAGCCGACCATGCCTGCAAACAGAACCAACACGGGCGCGCCCATGGCATCACGGATGCCATGCCAAAAGGCTTCACGCCTATTGGCAAACCGGTTTTGAGTCACAACTCAGAACCAATTATTTTTGGTTCATATTGCCTTTGAACTTACCGCCGCGTTGGATTTCCAACTCGTGGTACTCCAAGGTGCCTGAGACTTTGCCAGTGCTATGAATCAATAAATGCTCTTTGCAAACGATGTCTTCGTTCAATTCGCCATGCACATCGATTTCGCGTGCGCGCACAGTGCCAGTGACTTGGCCTTTGGTACCGATCAACAAATCGTCGGCTGTCAATTCACCTGTGACATTGCCATTGATGACTGCTTTGCCCGGCGCCGCAATAGAGCCATTAAAAGTGACACCCTCGCCGATCACGAGATTGTTGTTGGTTGGGTTGATATCCGCCATGTTCAGCTCCTTTGAATAGCGCATCATACCTAATCAATTCAAGCACTTAGCTTAAAGTTGTTATGTACTGCACAATCATTAAACTCTAACCATGCCACGTTTTGCCGCCAACCTCAGCATGCTCTACAACGAGCATGAATTTTTAGACCGCTTCACTGCCGCTGCTCAAGATGGCTTTCAAGGCGTTGAGTTTCTTTTTCCCTATGCCTATGACGCACATGAATTGCGCCAAAGGCTCAACGACAACGGCCTCACACAGGTGCTATTCAATGCTTCACCGGGCCAATGGGATGCAGGCCAGCGCGGCTTGGCCTGCTTGAGTGACCAAGTCGGCGAGTTTCAATCCAGCATATGGCAAGCGCTGACCTATGCCGATACGCTGGGCTGCACACGCATCCACGTCATGGCTGGCATAGCCCCACAAGGCGCTGAAGCTCAAGCCATCGAAGCCACCTACTGCAGCAACATTGCATGGGCCGCTGAACAAGCACGCGCATCTGGCTGCGATGTGTTGATCGAACCCATCAACACGCGCGATATGCCCGGCTACTTTTTGAACTACCAAGCACAAGCACACCACATCGTTGAACGCATCGGCGCCTCCAACGTGAAAGTTCAGATGGACCTCTACCACTGTCAAATCATGGAAGGCGACTTGACCAGCAAGATTCGTCAATACTTGCCAACCGGCCGTGTGGGCCACTTTCAAATTGCTGGCGTACCCATGCGACACGAACCAGATTTAGGCGAACTCAACCACCCTTACCTGTTTAACGTGATTGATGAGGTCTCTGCAGCCTGTGGATGGAACGGCTGGATAGGCTGCGAATACCGCCCCAGTCGCGGCGCTGTACCCAGCGGCACACGCGATGGACTAGGCTGGTTCAACAAGGGTCTTTGACCCGCTGAGCCCCTGCTTTGGCCATTGCTTCAAAGCTGCTATTCAAACGGTTCTTGATGAAGTACTCAACCACTGCCGCTGGCCAAAATGAATCCGGCTCTGATTCAGTCCGATACTTAAACACGGTACCAACACCATCTGGCTCCAGTCGCCACGCACCTTGATAGGTTTTGGCTTCGCCGCTGATTTGCACAAAATCAGTTCCTAGATTCGGAGTCTCTGTCACATCGAGCACCATGCGCATCTTGATGGGAAAAAACAAGATGCGTTCTTGCAGCACTCGCTCCACGCGTACTTTGCGAGCATCCATTCGCATCGTCGTGGACGAAACAATACCTGGGATATTCGTCGCTGCATCGTAGTCCGTGAGGTAGCGGTACGACTGACACAAATTTAATGGCACATAAAAACTTGCGCGGGTATGAAACACAGCCCCTAACTGTGTCACTTGGACCTTGACTTTGTAGTCATCCGCAGCAACCGCTACCGCGCAACCCAACGTCATAGCCCACACACAACACCACTGCTTCATGAAATGCCCCTTTGCGACCACAGGCATATTAACTGAGCCCGAAAAGCCAGTGACTTGAAAAAGCAAAAATACGCCGCATCTACTAAAGCTGCCAATCTATTTTTTTCACTTACCTTAAATGCAATACATGACGACACCTCAACTTTTTACACCCACACGCATCGGCGACATCGAAGTGGCCAACCGCATCGTCATGGCTCCACTCACGCGCAGCCGCGCAGATGAAGCCAAGGGGGATGTCCCCGGCAGCGCCATGAATGTGGACTACTACCGTCAACGCAGTGGTGCTGGCCTGATCATCAGCGAGGGCACACAAGTCTCACCCGTGGGCAAAGGCTATATGGCCACACCCGGCATTTACTCAGACGCACAAGTCGAAGGTTGGAAGCCCATCACCCAAGCGGTGCACGATGCGGGCTCAAAAATCGTTGCGCAAATCTGGCATGTGGGTCGCATCACCCACCCCGACCTCACCGGCGGCGCACAACCTGTGGCACCGTCGGCCATTCAACCCAAGGTGGTGGCCTACACACCCAACGGCAAAGTCGATGTCCCTGTGCCACATGCACTGACCACAGCTGAAATCAAAGACGTGGTACAGCAATTCCGTCAAGCCGCTGCCAACGCCAAGCGCGCTGGTTTTGATGGTGTGGAGATTCACGGGGCCAACGGCTACTTGGTGGATCAATTCATCCGTGACGGTGCCAACCAGCGCAGCGACGAATACGGCGGTTCAATAGAAAACCGCTGCCGCTTTGCCCTCGAGGTGGTCGATGCCTGCGTGGCTGAAATCGGCGCGGGTCGTGTAGGCATTCGGTTGTCGCCCCTCACCCCCTTCAACGATTTGGCAGACAGCAACCCACAAGCGGTATTTGGCTATCTTGTGGAAGAGCTCAACAAACGCGGCATCGCTTTCATCCACTTCATCGAAGGCGCAACCGGCGGCCCGCGTGATGTGCCTGGCTTTGACTACGCTGCTGCACGCCAAGCGTTCAAGGGCACTTACATTGCCAACAATGGCTATGACCGCCAAATGGCCATCGATGCAATTGAATCCGACAGAGCCGATGCCATCGCGTTTGGTCGTTTGTTCATCTCCAACCCCGACTTGGTTGAACGTTTGAAATTAAACGCAGCGCTAAACGAGCCCAACCCCAGCACCTTCTACACACCTGGTCCTGTCGGTTACACCGACTACCCCACGCTCTAAGGAGAGACCCACCATGAAATACCTACACACCATGGTGCGCGTGACAGACCTAGACGCATCACTGCACTTTTACCGCGATGCGCTGGGCTTAAGCGTGCTGCGTACCAAAGAACATCCCCAAGGTCGCTTCACTTTGGTTTACCTCGCTGCACCCGGCGATGAAGATGCGCAAGTCGAACTCACCTACAACTGGGACCCCGAGGTCTACACCGGCGGTCGCAACTTCGGCCACTTGGCTTACAGCGTCGACAACATTTACGCCACGTGCGAAAAATTGCAAGCACATGGTGTGACGATTCTTCGCCCGCCGCGCGATGGCCGTATGGCGTTTGTGCGTTCGCCAGATGACATCTCCATTGAGTTGCTTCAAAAAGGCGAAGCCTTGGCACCCGTCGCACCTTGGGTGGATATGCCAAATGTAGGAAGTTGGTGACGCGCTTCGTCATTCAAAGCAACAAACACAGGGGCTTCGCACGGAGCCCCTTTTTACATGCGCCTCGTTGGACTTTATATACTGAGCCCTTGCACACCGTGGCGATACATTGCCACACCTCATTGTGAATACCCTTACTACATATCGCCCATGGAAATCAAAGTCAACTTTCTCGATAAGCTTCGCTTGGAAGCCAAGTTTGATGATTTCACGGTCATAGCGGATCAACCCATCCGCTACAAGGGCGATGGCTCGGCCCCCGGCCCTTTTGATTACTTTTTAGCCTCATCGGCTTTGTGTGCAGCCTACTTCGTGAAGTTGTACTGCGACACACGCAACATCTCTACAGAAAACATCCGCCTCTCGCAAAACAACATCGTTGACCCAGAGAATCGCTACCAACAAATTTTCAAAATTCAAGTCGAATTGCCAGCGGACATTCAAGAGGTGGATCGTCGAGGCATTTTGAATTCGATTGAGCGCTGCACAGTTAAAAAGGTGGTGCAAACAGGGCCTGAATTTGTCATCGAAGAAGTTGATAACTTAGATGCCGATGCACAGTCCTTACTCACGCTCAAACCTTCCGCCGACAGCCGCACGTTCATCCTAGGCAAAGATCTACCGCTAGAGCAAACCATCGCCAATATGTCAGGCATCTTGGCAAACTTGGGTATCAAGATTGAGATTGCCTCATGGCGCAACATCATTCCCAATGTTTGGTCACTCCACATCCGCGATGCGCATTCACCCATGTGTTTTACCAATGGCAAAGGCGCAACCAAAGAAAGTGCTTTAGCCTCAGCGCTGGGCGAATACATTGAGCGCCTCAACAATAACCATTTCTATGCAGGAGCGTTCTGGGGCGAAGACATTGCCAATGCTGCGTTTGTTCACTACCCTAACGAACGCTGGTTCAAGCCGGGCAAGAAAGATGCACTGCCTCACGAAATTCTGGACCCCTACTGTCTGCGCATTTACAACCCCGATGGCGAACTGCGTGGTTCACACCTGATCGACACCAATTCAGGCAACGTCGAACGTGGCATTTGCTCGTTGCCTTATGTGCGCCAATCAGATGGCGAGGTGGTTTACTTCCCCTCCAACCTGATAGAAAACTTGTTTGTCAGCAATGGCATGAGCGCTGGTAACACGCTGGCTGAAGCCCAAGTGCAATGCTTGTCTGAAATTTTCGAACGCGCCGTCAAGCGCGAAATATTGGAAGGCGAAATCTGTTTGCCTGATGTGCCTCAAAACGTGTTGGCTAAATACCCCAATATCTTGGCCGGAATTCAAGGCTTGGAAGATCAAGGCTTCCCGGTGCTGGTGAAAGACGCCTCATTGGGCGGCACTTACCCTGTGATGTGCGTCACCTTGATGAACCCACGCACAGGCGGCGTGTTCGCCTCATTCGGCGCACACCCCAGCTTTGAAGTCGCGTTAGAGCGCAGCCTGACCGAACTGTTACAAGGGCGCAGCTTTGAAGGCCTCAACGACTTGCCCAAGCCTACATTTGAAAGCAACGCTGTCACCGAGCCCAACAACTTTGTGGAGCACTTCATCGATTCAAGCGGCATCGTGTCTTGGCGCTTTTTCAGTGCCCAAGCCGACTACGACTTTGTAGAGTGGGACTTCTCTGGGCAGGGCAAAGACGCCAATGCCGATGAAGCCGCTACATTGTTTGGCATTCTCAAAGACATGGGCAAAGAGGTTTACACCGCGGTGTATGACCAATTAGGTGCGATCGCCTGCCGAATCTTGGTACCTGGCTATTCAGAGATCTATCCCATCGAAGACTTGATTTGGGACAACACCAACAAAGCTTTGATATTCCGAGAAGACATCCTGAACTTGCACCGCTTGGACAATGCCGCGCTATCGGCCTTGCTAGACCGCCTAGAGAAAAACGAGCTGGATGAGTACTCAGACATCGCCACACTGATCGGCATCGAATTTGACGACAACACCGAGTGGGGTCAACTGACTGTGCTGGAGCTGAAACTCTTGATTCATCTCGCCTTAAAGCAATTTGAAGAAGCCCAAGAGTTGGTAGGCGCCTTCTTGCAATACAACGACAACACCGTTGAGCGCGGCTTGTTTTACCAAGCCTTGAATGTGGTGCTAGAAGTCCTGCTTGACCCAGAGCTTGAGTTGGCTGACTACGACACCAACTTCCGACGGATGTTTGGCAACCAACGCATGGACGCCGTCATGGGGTCAATTGATGGCCATGTACGCTTCTTCGGCTTAACGCCCACCAGCATGAAGCTAGAGGGGCTTGAGCGACACCATCGCCTAATTGATAGCTTTAAAAAGCTGCATACAGCACGTGGCAAGGTTGCCACAATACAGAGCCACTCAACCTAAAGGAAACAGCGATGCCAGATTCATACAAAAACTTGCTGGCACAACTCTCTCCTTCTCACACGGGCTATCAATTCAATCGGCCTGCAGCCAACCGACAAAAGTTTGAAGAACTCGTCGCGTGGATTGACGCTCATCTTGACCAAACCATCACGCTGAACGATTTATTACAACAGTCAGGCCTGTCGATGTACGAGCTCACGACCCAGTTCATGCTCAACACCAAGCTGCTACCGCTACAGTTCATCAAAGCACTACGCAACTACAAAACTGACCTAGAACAAATGAACCGGCCCAGTGTTGATAACACCTATGCTTTGTTTGACCCCAGAGATAACACGTCTGAAGCCGTCAAGCCAATGAAAGACTAAAACGGACAATTGCCTGTCATGTTTGAGCGTATCGTCTACCAATCTACAGCCTGTCAAGACTTTGAATCCTTGGCTCTTTTTCAACTTTTGACCCAAGCCCAATTCCGAAATGCCCAGTTACAAATTACTGGACACCTGCTTTTTCTGAACGGTCAATTCACCCAATGCTTTGAGGGACCAACAGAAAGTGTGGAACAGCTGTGGCAAAGCATACAGCGCGACAAGCGTCACAAAGACATTGAATTACTGGCGCGCCATCCAACACACGAGCGACGTTTCCCCGAGTGGTCCATGGCGTTCTCAACGCAAAGCTCTTTCTATGTGCATGGCATGAAAGGATTCTTCCCTGTGGATGAATCTGGCGAATCACCACTCATGCAGCATTGCACAATCGATTGACACAGCCGTCAGATCAACTGTGACAATAAAAAAGGGTTCCCGAATGGGAACCCTTTAAATTTTGGGGTGGCTGATGGGGCTCGAACCCACGACAACAGGAATCACAATCCTGGACTCTACCAACTGAGCTACAGCCACCGCAGAAGCGGAAATTATAACCTAGCTATTTTGATTTCTGCCTTGAATTTTTCTTTTAATAGCTTGTAGTAAGCCAAGCCCTCTGCAGAAGCCCACCACTGAGCGTATTGATCGCGCTCGCGGGCCAAATCTGCAGCATTTGCAGCATCACGTGGCAATACTTTTTCAACCTTGACCACCGCATAACCACTGGTACCTAGGTCCACGCCAACCCATGCTGGCAAGGTTTGTGTGCTGGCACGCAACGCAGCTTCAACCAAGGCAGAGGGTTGTGCTTGCTTCGCTTCGCGTGATACCACGATGGCGGCCGGCAACTTGGCTGCATCGGGACTGGCTTTCCACTCTGCCAGTTTGGCTGCGCCTTCCGAGCGGGCACGTTCGCCCGCTTGCTGAGCCACAACTTGCTCTCGCACCCGGATTTTGACTTCTTCCAGAGGCAAGGTACGAGCTGGGCTGTAACTGATGATGCGAGCCGCAGCCAAAACATTGGGGGCCAACTCAACGGCTTCGGTATTGCGTTTTTTCTCAATCGAATCCTGCGAGAACACAGCTGCCAGCAGCTTGGGATTGTTCGCAGCAGTATTGCCAGCTACAGGCTCACGGGCCAAGTTACTTGCCGACTGCACATCTAACTTTAGACGCTCAGCGACAGGCTTCAAGCTGTCTGATTGCTCGTAAACGATGTTGGTGAACTGCTCGGCAGCTTCTGCAAATTTGCGCTGCGCCAATTGAGCACGCACTTCTTGTTCGAGCTTGGCGCGCTGAGATTCAAAGCTTTTTTGCTCTGGCTGCTTGATATCGGTCA
>JACCDR011331100.1_pt1 | contig 12857 bp, 15 predicted proteins | sample 7446431 | NCBI WGS metagenome assembly JACCDR01 (sample SAMN15323443, study PRJNA562643) | freshwater metagenome | isolation source: river surface water | place: USA:Blue River Watershed | collected 2017-08-17
CACCGCTTCTTTTTGATGATTTTGGCGGGTTTGGCTTGGAGGACATGATTGCCCGTATCCGTTCAATGGTGCGCCGCGAAGGATGCAAAGCGGTGATGGTGGATTATTTGCAGCTTTGTCCAGGCGCACGAGATGCGGGCAACCGTGAGCAAGAAGTCGCCAGCATCTCGAGGGCGTTTAAGCGCCTAGCACTCGAGTTGGATGTACCGATTGTGGCGCTGTCGCAAATCAACGACGAACATCTAAAAACCCCCAGCAAGCGCCCAAGCGGGGCGCACAATTTGCGCGAATCACGCGCCATTTGGCACGATGCCGATGTGGTGATGTTCTTGCACCGCGAGAGCCATTACGATCCAAAAACCGAAAAAGGTGACGAAGCCGAGGTAATTGTAGCAAAGCAACGCAGTGGACCACTTGAGACTATTAAGCTGCACTTTCACAAAGATTATGTTCGATTCAACGAACTCTACAAACCCCATGCAGAGCAACCACAACCAATGCTGTACCAGAACTGAGGAAACCATGAAACCATCCCAGAAACGCGGCACGATTCGAGAACTTGAGCCTGATATTCAAAAAGAGGTTCGCAAAGCCATGCGTCAAGGCTGTTCGTTGCAGGTAAAAGGACGCTCGAAACATTCCAAACTTAAGTTGCCAAACGGGCAACTGGTTAGCCTCCCAGCCTCAGTCAGAATCCTTAAACGCTGTTTGGCACAGTACGGAGTATTGCTATGACTGGCGAAACTAAAAACCTACTTGAGCAATTACGGGCTTGGCAAAAGCGCGGCATTGAAGCGGCGCTGCGTCAATGTGAATTGGTCAGGAAACTCGAGGCTCGAGACGATGTTGACGAGTGCGGCATTCTGGTCTTTTGCGCCAAAGAGTTGAATTGGTCGCACTGGACAACCAGTACACGTCTGACGGTTGGTACATGGTTGCTCGAGCCGCTTGGGTTTGATGCACTGCTCGAGGCTGGCTTTTGCGAGTTTCGGGTGTTGTACCGCGCTGCCCAGTATTCCAAGCGTCAAGGCAAAACCCCAACACTTTACCATGCCCAAAATGCGGTGCAGTTGTTTGCTCACCTGAACCGCGACCAAGCTGAAGCCCAGCACGAACGCCTGAGCGCCGAGAACGCGCCGCAACTCGCGCCAAATGAGCAAACACCCGTGACGCTCGGCAACACCGATGCACAGATTGCCTCGAGTGTCCAAGGTGGAGTGTTGCGTCTGCAAACCGTGACTGGCAATACCCGAGCGCAGACGTTAGAGCGCCTTGGGGCAATGCTTGAGGGTTTTGACGACCTGACGCTGCAAACCCTGTCCTTAGCAGCCGAGCGCGGTATTGGCGATTTGGCGGGAATTGTGACTATCGCCCATGAACTGCTGGAGCGCCAAATGTTGACAGTACCTGAACCCGAACATAACCGTAGAGTCACCGCCTAAAGTGTGATATTGTTCCTAGGAGAATAGGAAAATATGCAAACCACCTTGATTGCCTTGGAACAAATCCGCACCGATGGCGGTACGCAAAGCCGTGCTGCGATTGACCAAAAAACCGTTCAGGAGTATGCCGAAGCCATGCAGGAAGGCGCAACATTTCCACCGCTTGTGGTGTTCTACGACGGTGAGACGTACTGGTTAGCGGATGGTTTCCACCGTTTCAAAGCCGCCGAAGAAAACGAGGCGCTTGAATTTGAGTGTGATGTGCGCCAAGGTACTCAGCGTGATGCAGTGCTGCACAGTGTGGGTGCAAATGGCTCGCATGGTTTGCGCCGCACCAACGCCGATAAGCGCCGTGCGGTGTTGTGCTTGCTTGAGGATGAAGAATGGGTGCAACGTTCGGATCGATGGATTGCCGAGCAGTGTGGGGTACACCATGATTTGGTTTCTGATGTAAGAAAAGAAACAACAGGTGGCGGATTCCGCCACCTAACAGAAACGCGGCAAGGACAGGACGGCAAGGTTTATCCAGCCAGCCGCGAGCGCGATGTGCCAGAAGACCGTGTAGCTCCAATTCTCGAGCAAGCATCAGCCGCTCGAGCTTACCCAACTCCAGAACCTAGCGTCGGCAGCACCCGCACCAACCCGACCACGATTGAAGAAGCCAAAGGGTTGCAAAAGAATTTTGCGGGTGTAGTGCAAGCACTCGAGTACACGGCGCATTATTCGCCCGAGACGTTGCGACAAATCATTGTCAGTGATGATGGCAAAACCCTTGACCTCAAGCGCCAAGCGTCTGAGGTGCGCGGTTTATTGCTTGAATTCAAAGCCGCGCTTGATGCCGCGTTGGAGTGACTATGGCGAAACTCGAGGATGTCGGCGTGATTGAGGACGGGGCGGTGATTTTGTTTGCCGAAGACCGCCAAGCCATTTTGTCTTACATTCCTGGGTGCTATTGGATTGGGATTGATTCTATGCCCGAGGATTACACCATCACATGGCTACCCAATACCAAAATCCGTCCAGCCTCGAACAGTGAACGCATTTCTGCCCAAGCGCGAAACGCAACGTGGCACGCTGCGCGGACGGGCAAGCCTGCCCAGTGGCGGATTTTGACAGTGTTGGATGCTTTTGGTGGCAAATTCCACGGCACTCGAGCCGAATTGGGCGAGATTGTGAATTTCAGCCGTGAGAGCCTGACTCGCGTTTTAGCAGAAATTACTGAACTGGGCTACACGCAAAAATCTCGAGGCACTGCCACATTGCGCCCTGAGTTTCGCGGCAAATTTTGGGCATACAAAAAGGGCGACCAGAGTCGCCCCTCGGAGGTCAGGCGATGAATTCAGCACTTGCTGCAAACCGTGCCGCCACCACCAGTTGTGCCGTCGGCATAGACCACACCAGCCACAGCGCCAAAAACCAAAACCAAAACAACCAAAACTTTTTTCATAAGCACCCCAATCCTCTGGCGCAACTCGTTTTTGAAAGGCGTTACCCAGAGGCTTGGAAATTAGCGAATGCTGACCGTCCGTGGACAGATGAACATCACTATTGGCTGGCAATGCTCGAGTTAAACGTAGGCAGGCTCGAGAGAGCCGAGCAACACTTGCGCCAAACTGACCATGCGGGAAAACTGGGATTGTTGGCAGCGGTCAAACGTTTGCAAAATCAATCTCGGGACTCGCTGCTGCTTGAGCTTGACCGCGAGGCGTATGCCCGACGTGAGCCGCTTGAGCGGGCGCAACTCGAGCGTGAAACTGCGTGGATGCACTTTGACCGCGAAGACTGGACAACAGCACTGTACTGGTTTGAACGGGCGTGGAACACTTGCCTGAATCACCCATTATGGTGGGCGCAGTGCGGTGCGTTGGGACACGATTATGCACAGGCGCTCGAGCGCAATGGGTTTGACCAGAAAGCAATCGAGGTGCTGAAAATCGGTCTTGAATACGCCGATCCAAGCCGCCAAGCAAAAATGATGTTTCGTTTGGCGCTGTGTTATGCACATCTGGGGGTGTTTGGCGCTGCATTGATGCACCTAAAATCACCACAAACCATTGAAGAAAAAATGTACGCACATTACATACACGGTTTGATGCACCGCGACAACATCAATGCGGCGCTGGTGTTTTTTGGATTGTGCCATGAACTTGCACATCGGCAGCATTCAGACCTCGAGTTTTATGCTGCTATGCAAATCTATGCGCTTAACCCCGAGGCGGTACAGTTGTCAGAGGTGCCGGTCAAAGGTGAACGCCAACAGGCATGGCTTGCATGGTTTACAGCCAAACGCTGCTTGGAAGATAATCAACTCGAGGATGCTTTTGTCTGCATCACCGAAGCTATTTCGCGGTTTTCGTACCAGCATTTGCATCGTGAGCTTGGGCAGGCGCATTTGTTGCTGGCAGAAGTTCACGCCCGACGCGGTGACTTACAACGCATGGAGCGCGAACTCGAGCGAGCCAAGGCACAGGCGCGAATCATGGGTTCAGGTGCTGCTTTGAGCCTCGAGGCTTGCCAGTATCACAACGTTCGGTTTGATGCACCACCAATTGAGCCTGCACGGATTGTGGTCTATGCCGCACACATTACTGTGGATGGTGTGCCAGTACGTCACCGTCACCGACAAGCTGTGGTGCTGTTCAAGCACTGCTTGCAGCACCGCCAGACCACAATGGATGCGATGCTCGAAGCAGTGGGCAGTTTTGACAGCAACTGGGTTCACCAACTCAAATGGTGGTTGTGCCGCGAGGTGACAGGTTTTAGGCTCGAGTATGACCGACACACCAAGGTCTACTGCACCAGCATTGAAGGCGCAGTGCAGTTTGCAAAATGATAAGTGTCTTATCAAGCTGCACTTAATAAACTCAAACAGTGCGAGCTGATAAAAAATGGTTGGATCAATACGAAAAGCGCACGGGTCTCAAGCCTGAGCGCGGTTTTGCTGTGGCTCGAGGCGATGAAAGCAGGGGTTTTATTGCACCCAAGCCAGCCAAGTACCGCGCCAAACCAATGCAGATAGACGGTCTGCGCTTTCCCAGCCAAAAAGAGGGAAAGCGCTACCTCGAGTTGCGCGAATTGGCGCGGCTGGGCAAGATTCAAAACCTCGAGTTGCAGCCGCGCTACCGCTTGGCGGTCGGCGGCAATCATGTCTGCGACTATGTGGCGGACTTTCGCTATTTTGCCGAGGGCAAAATGGTTGTGGAAGATGTCAAGGGGTTCAAAACTCGGGTTTACAAACTCAAAAAACGGTTGATGAAGGCGATTTTGGGGATTGATATTTTTGAAACATAGGAGAATAGGAAAATGTTAACACTGACTCGAGAAACCAAGTTTGATGCCTCCCATTGGTTGCCAGACCACGACAGCAAATGCAGCAGACAGCATGGGCATACCTATTTGCTGCAACTGAGCATCACCGGACCAGTTATGCCACTCGAGCCGCACTGTGCCGAACGGGGCATGGTGATCGAGATGGAAGCCATCAAAAATTGGCTAAAGTTGTTGACTGCCGAACTTGACCACAGCGTTTTGAATGACCGCATCGAATACCCGACCACCGAGCGGGTGCTGCTTTGGATCGTGAATAAAGCCAAAGACGAACTCGAGCCTGTGCTGCCAGACGGCTGTTGGGTATCGGAAATGGCGCTTTACGAACAAGCCCTGACCCCCAAGTTTTGGGCAAAAGTGGTTTTGCCTTGGCGCGGTCATAAACTGCCACAATAACATAATTCTATGCTATATTTCATAATTAGCGTAATTCAAGGAGTAACCAATGTATCCAGTCCATGAGGTGTTTGACAGTTTTCAAGGCGAAGGGGCGTTTTCTGGGACTCCCGCGTTTTTTATTCGCCTGTTTGGTTGCCCTGTCCAATGTCCGTGGTGTGATGCGGCTGGAACTTGGCATCCAAAATTTGTACCAGAAAACATTTGGCGACGCTCAGGTGCAGATTTAGCGATGCTTGCCGAGGAGTCTGGGCGTGAATACTGCATCATCACGGGTGGTGAACCGTGCATTCATGATCTAACTGAGTTATGCTACTCGCTACGTTACATCAGCATGAAATCGCATCTCGAGACCAGTGGTGCATTTCCCATCAAAGGCGAACCAGACTGGATTACGGTTTCACCCAAATGGGCAGCCAAACCAATGCCGCAGAACTTAGAACGTTCTAACGAGTGGAAAATCATTGTCGAGGACGAATATAGCATTGACGAGTGGTGGAAGGTTTTACAGCCGCACCACACCAGCCAACCCGTTTGGCTGCAAGTTGAGTGGTCGCAACGCCAAAACCCCAAGGTTTGGGAAAGTATTTACGCTTGGACACGCCGCATTCAAAATGGGCGTGTGGGTTTGCAAGCCCACAAGCATTGGGGCGCTGGGCAACTGGTGGACACCGCCGATGCCCGCAGCCGCGAACCCGTGCCACTTGGGGGGGATGATGCACGTGGATTCTGATGCTTTGACCCGAAATACCAACGAGCGGGCGGCATGGAGTGCGGTGCGTCAGTTACTATTGGCAATCGGTGAAGACCCCAACCGTGAAGGTTTGGCAGACACACCAAAACGAGTCTACAAAGCCTTCCAAGAACTGACGGCAGGTTTGCAAGAAGACCCAAAAAAACACCTGTTGACCACGTTTGAACTTGAGGACGGTGAATCTTTGGTGCTGTCGAAAGATATTCCCTTTACGAGCCTATGTGAACACCACCTGATGCTGTTTACTGGGGTGGCGCACATTGGCTACATTCCCAGTCAAAAGCGTGTGGTCGGCTTGTCCAAACTGGCGCGTGTGGTTGAAGGATATGCCAAACGCCCACAAATACAGGAGCGCCTGACCAACCAAATTGCCAGCGCCATTTGGGAAGGCTTAGAGCCTCGAGGGGTGGCGGTGCTGATAAATTCGCAGCACACCTGCCAAGCCTGTCGAGGAGTCAAAAAATTGGGTTCAATGACCACTTTCAAAACACTGGGCGAACTGGACAGCCTAGAGGCTCGAGCCGAATTTTTGGCACTTCTCAAGGTCTAAAATGCACATCATCCTTGCAGATGCCGCCAAGCCTGCAGTCAGCAGTGCTGCCACACGCCAAGAGCCGCACCATGCCAAATACCTCATCAGCTACGCCTACCGTGCAGGCTTGAATCAGGTGGGCGGCTACGGTGAAATCATCCGTGCACACCAGTCTCGAGGGGTGCGTTTGCTTTTGGATAGTGGTGCGTTCACGGCATTCACCACTGGCAAAACATTTACAGTGGATGGATACGCTGAGTGGGTCAGGATGGTACAACTCGAGTACGGGGCATTGTTGACGGCATTTGACTACCTGAATTTGGATGTGATTGGCGACCAAACCGCCACATGGAAAAACCAAGAAGCCTTGGAGCGCATGGGCTTGCGTCCTGTGCCGATTTTAACCCACACCAGCCATGCCCAAGACTTAGAGCGCATTCTTGAGTATGGCTACACCTACTTTGCCTTGGGTGGATTGGTGGCGCTGCGCGGGGATAAGCCTGCCGTACGCCAATGGTTGGATTCAGTCTACCGCCGATTGATGCAACATCAAGAAAAGACAGGAGTGTGGATTCGCACCCATTTATTGGGTTGTACATGGGAATGGCTGCTGGAACGCTATCCCGCTTACAGCAGCGACTCAAGTACATGGCTCTCGCCTATTCGTTTTGGCGCAAAACGTGGTGTCAGTGGTTTGCCTTATCTGCCCAAAAGCAATGAGCGCCAAGACAACAGCACTTTGATACACGCCTTGCGCTGCGAGATTCGCCGCTATTCATTGTTGGAACGACACCTGACCAGCTTGTGGCTGGCTCGTGGTGTTGATTGGAGCGTTTATGATTGCCCTGCCCACTGATTTTGACCCAACTGCTGAGAACATCCTGCTTGATTACAAAGTTGTGCCACTCGAGCAAATTCACCCCAACCCGTGGAATCCCAACCAGATGACCGATGCAGAAGAAAACGCCCTTGCTGAAAGTATGGAAAAATACGGCGACTTTGACCCGATTCTGGTTCGACCACACCCAGATTTAGAAGGTGCATTTCAAATCATAGACGGCGAACACCGTTGGAAAACCCGAGTGGCAGATGGTAAAAAGTTTGCTTTGGTCAATATCCGCCACTCAAACGACCAAGAAGCCCAGCACCTGACTGGTATCACGATTTTGGATCGAGGCACACCCGACAAACTCAAACTGGCGCAACTGCTTGCCGAAGTGGAAGCCATGTCCAGCATCGAGGAGACTTTAGACGGTTTGCCGATGGCAAAAAACGAACTCGAGGAACTGCTGGCGCTTGCCAAACACGATTGGCGTTCTGACCTCGAGACACCACCAGCCGCCGATAAAACCAGCCCAGAAACTACGCCACCGTCCGATTGGGAGACGTTCACCGTGACCATGACCAAAGAAGCCCACCGCGCCTATTTGGATGCGTTTGAGGTGATTAAACAGCAAACCGAACTTGACCCAAAGCCCAACATTGCACACGGTCAGGTACTTGAGGCACTGAGCGCAGATTTTTTGGTGACAAATTCAGGAGGTGAAGGTAAAAAATGGACTCATTGATTACGGAAAACATGGTTCTTTTGGAACACACTCGTCAACATCCAAAATATGGCTGCATGGCGGCTGCCTATTTCGCTTGTACTCACGATACAAGGTTTTTGAGTCACCAAACCGAAACACAGCAATTCAGACTCAGCGCCATTTCAGCACGGTATGGTTACTGCACATATGCAATGTGGGATGGTGCTGGCAAAGTGTTATTGCCAAAAGAAATCGCCGACTATTTTTGGGAATGTTTGCTCGAGGGTTCTTCATGGAATTTTGTGGCAAGCGTTCCGAGCAGTACATTGAAAGTTGCCTTGCACAGTGTTGCGATTGCTGTCATTAAAAAGAATCAGAAGTTGTATTTTGTAGTGAGTGACAGTCAACTTGAAAAAAAACTGCATTTTGAGCATCACGAATTTCTTTCTAGCCGATACAATCAAATCTATGAATTGGTTGCAGTGGATAGCATTGATGCCACTTTGGCACAGCCTGCTCGAACACAAGCAGAAGTTTTGGCTTATTTGGAAAGCATAGAGTCTGCTAACAATTCCTAGGGGAATAGGATAAACTGCCAATGTGACACATTCATGGTTTCGGGTCGAAGGCGAAGGAACACAGGCGTTTGATGCGTTCCAGCATTACCTGTTCCTCGAGCCTCGAGAACGAAGCCTAGATAAGGCTTTTGAACAATCCCAAAATCAAAACGGTATCAAAACGGTATCAAAGAAGCCCAAGCGCCGCCCGAATCAGTGGGGGGTCTGGAGTCAAAAATTCAAATGGGTTGAACGGGCGCAAGCCTACGATGACCACTTGGCAGCCGCGCAGTTTATTGGGGCGCAAGAAGTGGCGATGGCACAAGCCAAGGTTCGGGCGCTCGAGCGCGAACGCATCACAAGTTTGGAACGTGAATTGGCAGATGCTTTGGTCGAACGGGCGCGGGAGATGCTGCGCCAGCCTGTGGTTCGCAAGACTGCCGAAAAAAACGAGGATGGTAAAATCATTGGCTACATCATCGAACCGATGAAATGGACGGCTCGAGACATCGTGTCGCACATTGAAGCGGCGGATAAGCTCTATCGCTTGAGTGTTGGGTTGCACACCGATTCAACCCGCGTTGACATCAGCACGGTCTTGGGTGACACCACCAACTATGTGTTGGATGTTGCCGCCAAGACTTTACCCACGGAGTGGTATGACCAACTCGAGTCTGCGCTCTCAAAATGATGTTGGCTTGTTGGTCAAGAATGCGGTACAGCGCGAAGCCCAGCGTCGCCGCGAAGCTCGACATATCACTGAGCGCCCGCGCAATTTTTACGAGTTTGTGCAGATGTTTTGGCACGTTACTGAGCCAGAAGAGTTGGTCTTGGGGCGACATCTCGAGTTGATGTGTACGCACCTAGAGGCAGTGTCTCGAGGCGAGATTGAAACGCTGGTGATTAACATTCCGCCCGGACATACGAAGTCGGTGATTGTCTCGGTGATGTGGACGGCGTGGGAATGGGCAGAAGTAGATGCAAGTTTACGTTTTCTATGCTCAAGCAACAACGAAGACCTTGCCATCCGCGATAGCCTTAAGGTGCGGCGTATTTTGGATTCGCCCGGTTACAAAAAACTTTACGGGCATCGGTTTCGGCTCGAGTCTGACCAGAACGCCAAAACTCGCTACGAAAACACCGCCAAAGGTGTACGTGTTGTTAAACCGGCTGGTAGCGCGATGGGTGAGCGCGTTGATCACATGGTTTTGGATGACCCTAACGGTATTGACTCTGTTACATCTGTAGCTGAACGCAAGCGTATAAATGGAATTTATTCAGATAGCCTGATTCTGCGTAAAGGCAACCCTAAACGTTTTGCGATTGTTGTAGTGATGCAGCGCCTTCATGCTGACGACCTGTCTGGACATATTCTTGCCACCGACCCCGACGCGGTGCATTTGTGTTTGCCAGAAAAGTTTGAACCGTCTCGAGCCTGTGTGACCAAATGGGGGCAAGATTGGCGCACCGAAGCAGGGGAACTGCTGTGGGCAGAGCGGTACAGCTTGGAAGAAGTCAACCGCCAAAATGCCAAAATGAGCAGCTTTGCCGTGGCTGGGCAAAAGCAACAAAACCCAGTGCCAACTGACGGCGGCGTGTTTGCCCAATCCAAACTGCGCTACTGGATTCCCCGAGACCGTTTTGACTTGCAGTACCGACCAATAAAGCACTTGGACGGCACAGAACACTTCGCCGAAATCATTCCCTACACGCTTGAGGAAATTCGTCAAGGTAAAGGCTTTGAAACGCAAATTCAAAGCTGGGATATGGCAGAAAAAGACAAGCTGTCTAGCGCTTTTACTGTTGGTCAGGTTTGGGGTGCAAACGGGGCGCTGCGCTACCTGCTCGACCAACGGCGGGGGCGTTGGCAGTATTCGCAGATTCTCGAGGAAATGAGCCAAATGACAACGCTTTGGGAGGCTGTTTTGGGTAAATACATCGAGGACAAAGCCTTGGGCATTGTGGCAATCCAGCAACTGCGCGAGTTGGTGCCTGGCATCGTGGCGATTGAACCAGACGGCAGCAAGTTGTCTCGAGCTTATGCGGTTGAGCCAATTTGGAGCGCCGAACAAGTGTATTTCCCACATCCCGAACTATTTTATTGGGTTAAAGATTGCGTTCTCGAGTTCATTACGTTCCCAGCCTCGAGTTTTGCTGACCAAGTGGACACTGGCACACAGGCGCTGCGCGTTTTGCGGCAGCATTCGGCAGGTGATGACGACTCGAGGGCGATTGCCATTCGCCGCAGTCGCTAAGGAGTGTTATGAAACCAGACAAAACTGAGTACCAGATTCCCAGTGCCAGAACTTTTGTAGAGTGGAATCCTGATTTGCTCAAAGCCGCCCGATTGACGGCACAGACAGGTAATTTGCAACTGGCTGCTGATTTGTGTGACGACATCATCAGCGATGACCGCGTGTCCGCTACTCTGGACACGCGTATCAATGGTGTGCTGGGATTGCCGTTGTCGTTTGAACCCAACGGCGATAAGCGGCGGCGGACACCCATTACCAAAGCCTCGAGTGAAGATTGGTGGCTGGCGAATCCAGAGGACGAGCTTTACAACTTGATGATGTGGGGGCGAGTTTTGGGTGTTGGTGTGGCTGAGATTGTTGTGGTACAGCAAGGCAACAGGTGGCTGCCCAAACTCAAAACATGGCATCCGCGCTGGCTAAGTTTCGATACATTCACCAATGCTTGGTACATCGAAACCAAAACCGAAAAAATCAAACTCGAGGCGGGTGACGGCAAATGGATTTTGTACACTCCATACGGCACTCGAGAGCCTTGGAATCGGGGGCGTTGGATCGCGCTTGGGGCGTGGACACTCCTTAAAAAATATGCTCAGACCGATTGGGCGCGGTACGGCGAAAAACACGGCGGACCGATTCCAGTTGGCACCATCCCCGAGAGCAAAGCCGCCGACAAAAAAGCCAAGACTGATTTTGTGGCAGACCTATCCAACATGGGCGCAAACGGGGCAATCGTGCTGCCGCCCGGATTTGAGGTTAAGTTGCTCGAGGCGACCGCCAACACGTGGCGCACCTGTGAAGGGCAAATCAAAACAGCCGACAACGGCATCACCATTGCGCTGTGTGGGCAAAATCTGACCACACAAGTCGGGCAAGGCAGCTTAGCGGCGGCTAAAGTCCATGCTCAGGTGCGCCAAGACCTGATTGAATCAGATGCCGAAACCATCAGCACCACCTTACGCCAACAATCTTGGCGCTATTGGGCGCAGTGGAATTTTGGTAATCCCGAGCTTGCACCTTACCCACAATGGGACACAAAGCTCCCAGAAGACCAGCAGGCAACCGCTACTACTTTGAGTACCCTTGCACCCCAACTTGAGACGCTGCGGGCATTTGGCGTGGATACGCGGGCATTGCTGGAGCGATTTGGAGTACCTTTGGCTGCCGACATCCAAACCCAGACGCGGCGCACCTTGGCGCTGCTGAGTGGTGCAACCGACCCAAGCGCTAAAAACTTTGTGGATGGGCAATTGTACGCTGATGCGGTCGGTGATTACGCCATCCAAGCGGCAAAAGACTTGCACAAAACCGACATCGAAAAGTTGCTCAGGGCTGGACTCGAGGGTAAAGACCTTGAGGACGTAAAACAACGTGTCTTGACTGCTTACGCCAATGATTTAGACCCCGATGAATTGGCACAGAAGCTCGAACAAGCTCTATTGCTGGGCGAATTTGCTGGGCGTTACGCGGCTCGAGATGGCTGACCAACGCCCCCGTGCGGGGGCGTTGGTCATAAGCCCTGACTCATCAATAAATTGACAACACTTATGCCTAAGATTACTGCCAATCCTGCCAACAAAACCGCACTCGAGTGGTTTCAAGCCCGTGTACCAATGCTGGAGAGCGAAGCTCAAGCCCTGAGTGCCAAGAGGCGACGACAAGCATTTATCGTGGCTGGAGTTAGTCAACTGGACATTGTGCAGGATATTTTCTCGAGTTTAGAACGCTCCATTGCCGATGGTCAGAGCCTCAGCGAGTGGAAATCCCAGATTGCCGAGAAGCTGCCACGTGATTGGCTGGGCAACCCACAACGTGCGGGGCGACGGCTGGAAACGATTTACCGCACCAATGTACAGATGGCGTACAGCGCAGGGCGTTACGCTGCCATGACCAGCAAGGCGGCACTCGAGGCACGTCCTATTTGGGTATTCGATGCGGTGATGGACTCGAGAACCAGCGATGGGTGCAGGAAGTTGCAAGGGGTTATGCGACGGCACGATGACCCATTTTGGGACAACAATTATCCGCCTAGGCATTTCAGGTGCAGATCAGGTGTGCGAGCCGCGCC
>JACCDR010474485.1_pt1 | contig 12856 bp, 6 predicted proteins | sample 7446431 | NCBI WGS metagenome assembly JACCDR01 (sample SAMN15323443, study PRJNA562643) | freshwater metagenome | isolation source: river surface water | place: USA:Blue River Watershed | collected 2017-08-17
GCTACAGGAGCATTCTTCTCTGATAGTGAGTCTTCAACAGGAAATACATTTACTGCTGGAGATATTGATTTACAAATCGGAAATGAAAGTTATGTTACAAACATGGATGGAGTTTTGGTCGCAAGTCCAGAAAATTCTTGGTCAATAAGTAATTTAACAAATCAGTTGTTTTTTAGTTTCTCAGATGTAAAGCCTGGAGATATTGGTGAAGATACTATTGATGTAAAAGTAGGAAGTAACGATGCTTGGGCATGTATGGCAGCAGACATTACTGCTACACCAGAAAATAGCTTGGTAGATCCAGAAACAGATGCAGGAGATGTTGGTCCCGCATCAGGAGACAACGGAGAACTACAAAACTATATAAACTTTGCATTCTGGAAAGATGATGGTGATAATGTTTATGAAGAAGGTGAGCAACAAATTACACAACTTGTTGGTACAGCAAATACCATTTTCAATGGTAACTGGGTAACCCTAGCTGATTCTTCTGGAGGAGTTCCTTTAGAGGGTGGTTCTACGAGTTATGTTGCAAAAGCATGGTGTTTCGGAGCACTTACAGGAACTCCAGTATCACAAGATGGATTGGGCAAAACAGGTACAAATGGACCTCTAGCAAGAGGCACAGGTTTTACTTGTAATGGTTCAGGAGCAAATAATGTTGCTCAGACAGACGGTATAGTTATCGACGTTTCATTCCAAGCTGTACAAGCTAGAAACAATGGACAATTCCTATGTTCAGGTCTCCCACCATTTACAGGAAAAACACCTGTAATTGTTAATACACAAGACCTAGCGCTTAGTATCCAAGACGTTATAAACGATACATCAAAGTGGTTGTTCTATAACGATACAAACGATACAGTAATGACACTTAATCAATTTTCTGGATTGGGTGGAGTAAATGATATCGTGACTGGTCCTCTAGGAGTTGGTTCTGCACAAATGACACTACATGATGGCACCGGAAGATATAATATCGCTACTTACAAGTATAAAGATGTAAAGCTAGCAGATATTGGATCACTTAGATACAGAATCTATGATGACTCTGCTTCATCACAAACACCATTTCTACACTTTAACGTTGATTTCGCAAACAATGATACATGGCAAAGAAGACTTGTTATGGTACCAGTTGGTGTAGCAGTAGACACATGGACAACAGTAGATGCAATAAATGGTGGTAATGCAATTTGGACTTACTCAGGTTCAACATGGCCAGCTGGAGTAGGTGAGCCTGGAACAACACCGGGAACAACTGGAAAAACTTGGGCACAGATTTTAACTACTTATCCAAATGCTGAGACTCGTTCTACAGATTCATTCTTAGGAATTAGAGTTGGACATCCAGGTCCTGCAGGTGAGAATAGTTATGTAGACTGGGTTGAGTTCGATGGGGAAATGACAAATTTTGAAAACTAGTTAACAAAATTTGTAAGTTTACAAAAACTACACAATTATGTGTAGTTTTTGTTTATATATATCAAGTCAAGTAAAAATTCAAATTAATAATTTTTAGCACTTTTTCGATTTCTAGCCATATTTCTGTGAATTTATGTAAATAATAGCTACTTTTTACACTTTTTCTCCACAAGTTATGCACTTTTTTAAAGTTTTATGCTTGCATAAAAAAACTACATGATAAGATTTCTAAGTCTCTATTTTGAGATACTAGGGTTTAAATTAATAAGAAATTATGTTTAAAACTTTTCTCTTTTATAAAATGTGCGTGCATAGTAAAAAGGCTGTTTTTTGTTGCGTTTAGTACGTTACAAGAGACAGCTTTTTTTTATAAATTGAAAAGCGAGGTTGGAACATACAATTAAAAAATTATAAGCGAATTAATAAATTAACAATAATATTATTATGAATAGAAAAATTTTATTGAGTTTGGGAATGATTGTTTTTGTAGCTGCACTATCATGGGGAGCTACAGGAGCATTCTTCTCTGATAGTGAGTCTTCAACAGGAAATACATTTACTGCTGGAGCAATCGATTTGAAAGTAGATAGTCAACAACATTACAACAAGATGGTTTGTACAAAAGTAGATCCAGAGGAAGAGATATATCTATGGCAACCAGAAGCAAACTTTGTTCCAGGACCTAACCACTACCCAGCACAAGGTATGCCTTGTGATGGAACATGGGAAATGACAAACCTTGGACCAACACACAAATTCTTCAATTTTGGAGATGTTAAACCTGGAGATGAGGGAGAAAACACAATTTCTCTTCACATTGATAGTAACCCAGCATGGGCTTGTGCAGACGTAAGTCTTACAGCTAATGATGATGTTTCTACAGTAGATCCTGAAGCAGATGCTGGAGATGCAGTAGAAAACCCAGCAGATGCGTTTGATGGAGAGCTTGCACAAAACCTGTGGTTCGTAGCATGGCCAGACGTTGCAACTACAACTGGTACTCCAGGAGACAATATTTGGCAAGGACAAGCAGAGGAGCCACTATTTTTCGCTCCAGGACCTGCATTTAACGTTATAAATGGTACTACAACACTTGCACTCGCTGATTCATCAACAGGTGGAAATCCACTTCCAGGAGGAGCAACAACATATGTTGGTCTTGCATGGTGTGCTGGAACAATGACAGTAGTTGGAAATACATTGCAATGTGATGGTGCAACTATGGGTAATGTAGCTCAAACAGATAAAATGGTTGGAAACATTACTTTCAGAGTTGAGCAACACAGAAATAATCCTAATTTCATGTGTAAGCCAAGAGTGACTCCAGTAACTACCCTGACTCTAGAGAAGGTTATTATTCAAGATCAAGTTGATCCAGTTACTGAGTCTTCATGGACACTTAGTGCAGATGGTTTAGTTAATGATTTGAGTGGATCAGAAGGTCAAGCTGCAGTTACAAATGTTCCAGTAACAGCAGGAGATTATGTTTTGTCTGAGTCTGCACTAGCTGGTTTCACACAAACTGATCTTCAGTGTACGGGTGCGGGAGCAGTACTTGTTGGAAATACAGTAACTATTTCTGAGGGTGCAAACGTAACATGTACTTTCTTTAATACTGAAAATACTTTGTTACCGTCTTAATTTACTAGTTACGAATTAAAATTTTCAGAAATCAGTAAATCTTTGTAGGTGGTAGTTCAGAACTTCGGTTCTGGACTGCAACCAAACAAAGATATTTCTGAAAAATACTAAAATGAAAAAAATAATATTATCAATAACATCAATAATCTTTGCGAGTGCAATTCTCGCTGGAGGAACTGGAGCTTTTCTTTCAGATACTGAAAAATCTACTGGCAATACATTTGCTAGTGGAATCATAGATCTAAAAGTAGATAATGAAAGCTACATAACTGATGAGTGGGGCAACCTAGCATTCAGCTCTTCAACATCATGGAGTCTTTCTCCACTTGCAGGTAAATTGTTCTTCAATTTTCCTGATGTAAAACCTGGTGATATTGGTGAAGATACTATTTCTCTTCATGTAAACAATAACAACGCTTGGGCATGTATGAATATGCTTATAACAAGCACACTTGAAAATGGCCAAACTGGTCCTGAGGATCTAATTGATCCAACAGGAAATAACAATGGAGGCGAACTGCAAGAAAATTTGTATTTCAAATTCTGGGCTGATGATGGTGATAATGTTTACGAACAAGGAGAATATATATTCAAAAGAGGTTGGGCAAAAAATATATTTAATGGTGGAAACTGGGCTCTAGCTGATTCAAAAACAAATATTTGGAGCGGTTCAGGTCCTTTATTGGGAAACACAGTTAAATATATTGGTAAGGCATGGTGCTTTGGAGATATGAGTGAGACACCAGTGGCTCAAGATGGTTTTGGAAAAACTGGTTCAAACGGTCCACTTGTTAGAGGCACAGGTTTTGTATGTGAGGGTGAGAGAATTGGAAATATTGTTCAAAGTGACAGCATAACAGTTGATGTTACTTTCAGTGTTGTACAATCAAGAAATAATTCTAAATTCCTTTGCAGTAAATAATGAAAATTAACTGAAAAACAGTATGAAAAAGATTTTATTAAGTTTAGCTCTAATTTTGTTCACAGGAGGAGCATTTGCTTTGGGTAGCACTGGAGCATTTTTCTCTGATTCTGAAGTGTCTGCAGGAAACACTTTTGCAGCTGGATCTATTGATTTGAAGATTGATAATTCTAGTTACTACAATGGTGTGTTAAATTCTGGAACAACTTGGGAGCTAGTAGACCTTACAGTAGAAAAGTTTTTTGATTTTTTGGATTTGAAACCCGCAGACTATGGAGAGGATACTATTTCACTACATGTGGATACTAACGATGCATATCTTTGTGCAAACGTTACTCTTACATCTAATGATGACAATGGTATAAACGAGCCAGAAGCAGGTGATGGAGATACAACAGCAGGTGTTGGTGAAGGAGAGCTTGCAGATGAAGTTAACTTTATTTGGTGGGCTGATGATGGTGATAATGTTCTGGAGGAGGGTGAAGATGTAATTTCACAAGGACCGATTGGTGCTCTAGAAATCAATGAACCATATCCATTTGCACTTGCTGATTCAGATGAAAATATTTGGACAGGAGTAGGTGGTCCAGTAAAAGGTGAGCAGACTTACTATATAGGTAAAGCATGGTGTTTTGGAGATATATCTTCTGCACCACTTCCACAAAGTTCACTTGGTTCTAGAGCAACAACAACTCCTGCACAAGATGGAAACGGTAACCAAAAAGCTGGAGAGCCAGCAGATGGAGGTTTCCTGTGTAATGGTAGTCAACTAAATAACATAACTCAAACAGATAGTTTAACTGCAGATGTTTCATTTACTGCTATACAATCTAGAAACAATCCAAGTTATCAATGTGCACAACCAAGAGTTCCAAGTGCAACACTTACTCTTGTGAAAAATGTGATAAATGATGATTTTGGAAATGCCCCAAATACTGCATGGACACTAAGTGCAGTTGGACCAATAAATATTTCAGGAATAACTGGAGCCCCAGCTATTACAATGGCGACAGTTACTCCTGGTGTTTATAATCTTTCAGAGACTGGAGGTCCAGTAGGATATGTTGCTTCACAGTACAGCTGTGTAGTAAACGGGGGTAGTCCGGTTTCAGGAAATAGTATTTCACTATCAGATGGAGATGTTGCTGTTTGTACTATAACAAATGATGATAGTGAGCCTTTTGCATGTACTCCAGGTCAACAATTTGCTGACAGCAGTGGTTTGTTTGATCAAGGACGTACAAAACTAGGCGCGTTAATAGTAGCAAATAGATCAAATCCTTCTGCTGCATTTGGTGCTCCTCAAACTACAGGAACTCCAACTGATGCCGGTTTCCCAGTAGGTTCATTTGTTAGTCTAGGTTTTGGAGTAGGAACTACTTCAACTAGAAGTCTTATTCTAAACTTCGACAACAATTTAATTGTAGATGGTCCTGGTGCTGATCTGCGTGTATATGAAGTAACCGGAGGAACTTACCCAGATGAACATGTAAAAGTAGAGGCTAGTCAGGATGGTGTTAATTGGGTAACAGTAGTGGCTGATGGAATAAGAGATATCAACGCTGATTTATCTGGCTCTGGACTTTCATGGGCAAAACACATAAGAGTTACAGATCTTAATCTTCCAGCAAATTTCTCTGACAATGTAGCAGATGGTTATGATGTTGATGCTGTAGAAGCGTTGAATTGTGTACAACCTTTAGTAAATAATGTTATCTAGATAAATAATGAAGTTACTCTTTAATTTCATATACTATTTCTTTGTAATAGCGATTGTGTTGATAGCATCTCTTTTGCTTACAACATTAGTTCCTGTTCCAGGAAATTTAAAAGTTAAAGTTGTTAAGTCTGGTTCCATGGAACCATACATAAAAACAGGAGGAATAGTTGTGATAAAACCCTCAACGAATTATTTAGTAAATGATGTTATTACTTTCGGTGAAGATACTAGGACTCAAATTCCAACTACTCACAGAATAATTTCTGTCGTTGGAGAAGGTAGTAATATGGAGTTTATTACAAAAGGTGATGCAAATGATACTGAAGATCCAGAAAAAGTTAAATTAGATGAGATAAGGGGAAAAGTTGTACTTACAGTTCCATATATGGGTTATGTGTTGGATTTTGCAAAACAACCAGTAGGTTTTGGTATTCTAGTAGGGATACCAGCACTAGTAATTATTGTTGAAGAGGTAGGTAAGATAGTGTCTGAAATTAAAAAAATCAGACAAAAGAAAAAAGATAATGAAATTACTACTGAATTATAAAATGAATAATATAAAATATTCTGGATTAAAAATTTCCACAGTATTTTTGTTGTCATTTCTGATTTCTCTAAGACTTTCAACTTTCGGCTCTACTTTGGCCTATTATAGAGACAGTGAAGTATCAAATACAAATAAATTCGTTACTCCTTCTTTGAGTTTTGATGTAAAAATCGATGGAAGTGAAACTGCACAAGTTGATTTAACATCTGGAACTACAATTTTGACACCAATAATGACGCCAGACGTTGATAGTGTGCCGATTCAATACTGGGTTTCAGCTCAAGTTGTTGGTGGTGATATTAATTTGTGTAACAACATAGATATGGTTGGAACTTTTCCATTTCCGTATAACAATAGACTTAATTTGCTACAAACCGCTACTACAACAACTACAGGGGCATGGTCAATAGAATTTAGTATTTTTGGCGATAGGACACAGTATGCAAATACTTCTTGTACATTTGATCTAATCTATAGAGGCAAAATGGATGGTCTTGTGTCTGGATATACGGACACACAGACAGTTACTATAGTATTTAACGTAGGTGAACAGGTTCTACCTAAAATATTAAATGTCACACAAAATCAAGTCATTGAAGAATCCGAAGAAGTAACTGAAACAAATCTACTGATGACTGATGATTTACCACAAGAGGAAAATATTGTGTCTCCATTGACAAGTGTTGAGACTCTATCTGAGGAGGTAGTACAGGGCTCAGATAGTACAGAGTAGGTATTGTTTTTCTTATAAATAAAAATACCCAGTTGCCTGGGTATTTTTATTTATAAGAAAATGGCTGAAGTGTCAATAGCGATAAGCGTCTTGACTTTTGAGCCATAAAATTAAAAACTTTGAAAAACTGGCTTAAAATAAGGCTAATAATGTGTGTAATGGTCTATCATTACACAACGTCATAAAATTTGTGACACTAGATTTTATTAGTACTTTTTGATAGTTTAATATACACAATGCATAAGAAATTATTTAAGTTGTTTTTATTTTTAGTAGTACCAATTGTCATGTTTAGTGCAGTAGTAAATATTTATGCACAAAGTGTTACAGTTACTCAGTTCAATAATAACCTTTATTGGAACATATCATCGGCTTATAGCTCAGATGTTAAGATGCTCCAACAATTTTTAACTAATCAAGGTTTGTATACCGGACCAATCAATGGTTCTTATCTTACTCAGACATACAACGCAGTTGTACAGTTTCAAACTAAGCAAGGTATTAATCCGGCAACTGGATATTTTGGTCCAGAGACAAGAGCAATGGCCAATCAAATCATTTCTACTACATCAAACACTCCACAAACTAGTTCAAGTGTTACAACCTCAAACACTGCTCCATCACTTGTCAGTAGTCCTACACCCACAGTTACTACTCAACAAGTTACTACAAATACAACTCAAACAGTGACAAACACTAATAATGTAGCTCCTACAGTGAATAATTTAATATTAAATCCAAGTGTTGAAACGGCTAACGGTACAAAACCATTAAACTGGGTAAGTGGTAAATGGGGAACAAACACAACAACTTTTACTTACCCAACAGCCGGACAGGATGGTGCAAAGGCAGTTAAGGTTCAAATGACTTCATACTCATCAGGGGATGCAAAGTGGTACTTTGATAATGTAACCGTAGTTCCAGCAACTACATACACATTTAGTGAATACTACAAGAGTAATGTTGTAACAAATGTAACTGTTAGATGGACAACATCTACAGGAGCTGTGTCGTATCAATCACTTGGTAACCCACCAATAGCTACGAATTGGACCCCTCGAACAGTTACTTTCACTGTGCCTGTAGGAGTTACAAAAATGACAGTATTCCATCTACTTAATAAAATAGGTACACTTGAATTAGATAACTATAAGTTAGTTGTTGGTTCAGGAACTCTAAACACAACTACTCTTACGCCAGTTGATGCAACTGTAACAGCATGGAGTAGTTGGAATCCAGTTACAACTTGGACAACATGTGCTTCAAATATTCAGTCAAGAACTGAAGAAAGAACACGAACAATAATAAATGGCCCAGTAAATGGAGGTGCTATTCCGACGTTAAAAGAAACAAGAACAGTAACTCAATCTTGTGGAACTACAGCTACAACAACTTCTCCTATAACCACAGGAACAGGAACTCTAAATTTTCCCAAGAAAGAATGGGGTGCATACACTGGATGGCAAGAGAATGCTCTCACTGACCTGGAGACTGTTCTTGGTACACAAGCAAAACATAGAGCAGTGTTTATTCACTGGGGTAACGAAAAATTGTTTCCAAAGTATCTTTCGCCATACGTAAAAGATAAAGGTAAGACACTTGTGGTTTTCTGGGAAGCAACAAACTACAACGTTGGAACAGTAAACCAAGCAGGGTATAGTTATGACGCAATACTAAATGGTAACTTTGACTCATACATCGCTCAGTTTGCTGCAGACGCTAAAGCTTATGGAGGCGAGGTAATACTGATACCTTTCTCTGAAATGAATGGTGACTGGTTCCCTTGGTCTATCACTCAAAACGGAAACAGCGCTCAGAAACATATTGATGCATGGAGAAAAATCAGAGAAGCATTTAGAGGTGCAACAAATGTTAAATTCGGATGGGCACCAAACCATGATGCTGTTCCAGATACTGCAGCAAATCAGTTTGAGAAGTTTTATCCTGGGGATGCGTATGTTGACTATGTTGGGCTAGATGGTTTCAACTTTAACAATCCTTGGATGACTTTTGACCAAATCTTTGGAAAGTCCCTGGCAAAAATGAAAGTGTATAACAAACCAGTTTATATATTCTCATTTGCTTCTGCTCCTGGGACACAAAAAGCTGCTTGGATTACAGATGCGCTGACCACTCAAATTCCTAAGTACCCAGAAATCAAGGGTTGGATATGGTTCAATGAAAACAAAGAGAGGGATTGGAGAATAAACTCTGATACTAATGCATTGAATGCATTCAAGTCCGCATTACCGCTTACTCTTCCACTTTAAAATTGTAATTAGAAAACAATAACATCCGAAAGGGTGCTATTGTTAATCCCATCAAAACTTTCAAATAAATTTAAAAACTTTGGTGGAAGGACGAATGGATTCGCCCTTAAAGAACATTACCACCTATCTTGATACCTGCGAATTAGTGTACGTCCTTTCTAGATGCTGTGCCAGGCTTTGCACGCTCGAACCACTCACCAGCGATAGTTTCGATGCTTCCATCTCGGACTACGATGCTTACCGTGTATGGAGCGATTGACTGAGGTAGGTCAGAAGGATCGGCCCATTTTTCGATACCTACCACAGTGAAAGGTCCTTATCCGTAATGCTCAAGCATGTATTCCAGGGCCTGAGGATAGACTTCCTTGTCCTATACCACGAATTCACCGATGGTCAGATCTTTCAGTATCATGTGCATCTCCAATGTTTTTATACCTATACTTACGAATTTTGTCAATGAAAGACTGATAAAGAAAAACCCCGACTAGAGGGGCTTTTCTTGTTTAAAAAATGTTTGTGATTAAGGATTCATTAGTCCGAGTCCTTGTTCCATAGTAACCACTGTAACTTGTTGTGCAACTAATGTATCAACCATTTGCTGGAACAGTGCTGGCGATACTCCAAGGTCTGCTGCTGGGTCGTCGTTTACCTGGTGGAACATAAGTATCAACCATGCTCTGTTGTTTCTTGCTTCATCGATCCATGACTGGAATTGTGCCATGTTTGTAGTTCTGTCAATTTGTTGGATCTTAAGTGTGAACTTGTCTGTATCTCTGTAGTTCATGCCTCTATCTACACTTCTTGCTCCCATATATCCAGCATTAACAACTGCTTGTCTTACGTTTGCATCATAGTCTCCGTATGGATAAACAAAAGTATTTATTCCTGAGATGCCCATTGTGTTTGCTAGATCAACTTTTGAGCCAGAAACTTCTGAAACTAGATTACTAGGTGAAAGTGTTGTGAGGTATGGGTGTGTTTGAGTGTGAGAACCTATTTCATGTCCAGAATTCTTGATTACCTGAACTTGTGTAGGGCTTAGGAAAACTGGTACTCGGTTTAGGTCAAATGTATCTACCTCAACAAAACCAACTTTATCTAGTGAAGTGTAGAATGAAAGATTCTTTAGGTTAACAGGTATAAAGAAGTTTCTTTCAAACTTCACCCAAGTAGCTGAAGTAGTTGCTGTTCCAAGATTCAGTGTGAAAGTAGTATTATCGTTAAGTGTAAATCTTCCAATTACAGGAGTATCAATATTGTTTCTGTAGTAGAAACTCATTTTATACTCCTGATTACTAATTGCTGTAGCATCTGCAAAAATCCATTTTGCATCTCCGGATGTGTATGATGATATCTCAACACGAGCACCATTTCCATTTTGTCCTGCTAAAGGATATGTGAATACTGCATCGTTTGTTCCAGTTACGTCAGTGTACCAGTTTAAAGGTGTTGTTGTACTACTTCCACTAACAACTTCTAGGTTTGGGTTATCAATTCTGTTATTTGGAACTGCCTCAAGAGTTTCTTGTGAGATTATGTAGAATCCAGCTTTTACGTTTGTTGCATTTAGAATAGGCAACGCTTCTGTGTAGTGAGATATCCAGCCATCATCAAATGTAAGTGACACTAGTCCATTTGTGAACTGGTTTCCTGCTGGGATAGTTGCACTTAGGAAATAGTTGTCTACCTCCAGTACTCCAACAGCGTTTATTACGTGGAAGATGGTTATTTTGTTTGCTCCTGGAGGAATAAGGATGTCGTTAGAAGTGTTTGTCCAAACATTAGCTACTCCGAGGTTTGCGATGTCTCTGTACTGTACTGAACCGTTTGGATAACCAAATCTTGCAGTAATAACTGTAGGAACGTCTGATTTGTATTCCGATCTAAATGTGTATGTTTCTCCCTCTACTACTGCAACATCATTGAAGAACCATTTTGCATCTCCGTCTGTGTATGAAGTGATTTCTATTTTACCCGCTCTTGCTAAATGGTTTCCTGCTGATGGGTAAGTAAATACTGCATTGTTCGTACCCCAACCACCCTTGAACCAATTTTCAGGTTTAGTTGTGTCACCAGTGTCTATTGTTTCAAGTGATGGGTTTAGCACAAGGTTAAGAGCTGGTGGTGTTGCTGGAGCGTTATTTACGTTTATTGTGATAGGAGTAGCATTTCCAATGTTGTTACTTGTGTCCTCTGAGTATGAAGTAATTGTAATTGGACCATTCAAGTATAAAGTAGTATCTATTGTCGCTTCGTAAGGGAATGTGGTGTCAGTAACTACGTTAATTCCATCAACAAGTATGTGAACTGCAGAAACCGCAACGTTATCCAATGCTGTTACTCCAATGTTTACACTTCCAGAAACCGTAGATCCGTTAGTAGGATTTGTAATCGTAGTAGTTGGTGCTGTGTTGTCTGCAGTAGTATTGTCTATATTTATACTTACTGAAGTTGTTGCAACATTTCCACTTGAATCTGTTGCTCTTCCAGTTAGTGTGTGCGTTCCATTCGAAAGTGATGTTGTGTCTAGTGAGAAGTTAGCAATAGTTGTACTAGAAACTGAATTGTTGTTTACACCATCAACCAAAAGCGAAATGTTTGAAACTTCTACATTGTCACTTGCAGTAATGTTCACGTTTATTGTGCTTGAAGCCGTAGAACCATTAAGAGGTGAGTTTATCGTAACTGTAGGTAGTGTCGTGTCGGCAACAGAGTTGTTTACATTTACCGTAACAACAGTAGATGTCCCTAGGTTTCCAGCAAGATCTCTACTTATAGCAGAAACGGTGTGAGCGCCATTTGTAGTGCTTGCTGTATTCCAAGTCACTCCGTATGGAGAAGTAGTGTCTTCTGTTCCAAAGTTAGAACCATCAATTAGAAACTGAACTCCAACAACGCCAACGTTGTCTGAAGAGTTAGCTGTTAAGTTCACAATGCCAGAAATTGTAGAAGACTCAGTCGGTGAAGTAACTTGAACAATAGGTTTTGTTGTATCAGTTGCCCCTCCAGGACCAACTAGGGAATAGTTATCAACTTCTAAAGTTCCAACTGCTTTCAATAAATGAAATACTGTCATTTTTGTAACTCCTGCCGGTACCGTTATTGTGTTTGTTCTAAGAGTCCAGTTTGTAGCTGGCGCTGGGTTACCAAGTGATTGATAGGTGACTACTCCAGTAGATGATGTCCATCTAACTGTTACGTTAGTAGTAACATTACTCTTATAGTATTCAGAAAAAGTATACTGAGTTCCAGGAACAACAGTTACGTCATTAAAGAACCATTTAGCATCACCATTCGTGTATGCAGTAGTAGTTATCCCAACCGCTTTTGCACCATCTTGTCCTGCTGTTGGGTAAGTAAAAGTAGTTGTATTTGTGCCCCATTTACCGTTATTCCAGTTAAGAGGTTTAGTTCCGTTTGCAGTTTCAACTGAAGGGTTTGAAATCATATTTCCACCCGTAGGAGGTACGGTGTTACTTACAGTTACTGTAACTGCACTAGATGTTGCTAGGTTACCAGAAGTATCTCTCGCAACAGAAAGTAGGGTGTAACTTCCATTAGTTGTACTTGCTGTATTCCAAGAAGTTGAGTAAGGAGC